>Ga0209953_1000078_pt1 | contig 38266 bp, 32 predicted proteins | sample SalPonred_H2O_MG_FD_185713 | JGI IMG/M metagenome (GOLD analysis project Ga0209953, IMG submission 185713) | Salt pond water microbial communities from South San Francisco under conditions of wetland restoration - Salt Pond MetaG... | ecosystem: Environmental > Aquatic > Non-marine Saline and...
GTTTCGGGGTTCGGGTCGATTAGTACGCGGGCGTCATCCCCGTCGCCCTCGATGACCACCCGGTAGGTGGGCACCGCGGTGATTGCCGGGGGGCTCAAGGGCTCGCCGGTGCGCAGATCGAACTGCGAACCGTGCAACCAGCACTCGAGGGCGCAACCTTCGACCTCGCCTTCGGAGAGATCGACGTCCGCATGCGAACACTGGTTACCGATGGCGAAGATGCCGTCCTCGCATCGAACGAGGGCGACGGCTTGTCCACCGACATCGACCTTGCTGGCCGTGTCCATCTCGAGGTCGCCGACCATGCCGACGTCAACGAGAGTGTCGTTACTCACGCGCTTACCTCCAGGGCTTCCATGCCGATGCGCTCCTCGATACGGCGCAGCACGTCTGAGCGAAGATCGTTGTCGGCGACCTTGTCGAGAACCTCGACGAAGAAGCCGCGCACCACCAACTGGCGTGCCAACGCTTCGGGAATTCCCCGCGATTGCAGGTAGAACAACTGCTCATCATCGAACCGACCCGTCGCGCTGGCGTGCCCGGCGCCGACGACGTCCCCGGTCTCCAACTCAAGGTTCGGGACCGAGTCCGCGCGTGGGCCATCGTCTAGGAGCAGGTTGCGGTTCATCTCGTAGGTCTCGATGCCGACCGCTTCTCGCCGCACCAGCACATCACCGATCCACACTGTGTGCGTATCGCTGCCCGCTAGCGCGCCCTTGAAGACGACGTTGCTGGTGCAATGCGGCTCGTTGTGATCCACCAACAGCCGGAACTCCTGGAACTGACCGTCAGTCGCCAGGAATGCCCCGAGCATCTCCCCGGAACCTCCCGGGCCGGCGTAGCGGACCGAGGGCACCAAGCGCACGAAGTTGCCACCCAACGTGATCGTCAGACCGAGGAAGGACGCATCGCGCCCGACCGTCGCGGCCCACTGCCACGCATGTCGACTCACCCGCGGACCGTCGTACATGTTCATGACGGTGAGGTTGGCTTGATCGGACACGTTGGTGACGATGACCCCGTTTGCATCGGCCGTCATGTCATGGCGCAACACGACGGTGGCCTTCGAGAAGGGCCCCGCGTCGATCTCGATACGTCCGTAGTTCGCTGGTCCGTTCGCCTTCAGATCAACGACGATGACCTCAGCCACTTCGCGTTCAGCGGGAATGGTGATCGAGACGACCTGCGTAGCCCGGCTGCGGGCTATCGCCGACGGGCGATCGGTGGCTTGCCATTCGCCAGCCTTCTCGACGGCGCTTGCTTCGCCCGCGTCGCCAACTTCGCGAATCGAGACGAAATCCGCGTCACTTTCCGCGAATTCGGCGCCGATACTCGCCCAGGACTGCCCCTCGAAGAAGTCGGTGATCTGTGCGATCGGCGTGAACCGCCACTCCTCCTCCCGGCCATTGGGCACCTCGTGCGCATCGGGGTCGTTCGAGTGGATCCGCGGCGCGAGGTCCGACGGTGGAGCGGTGAGCGCTGTGGTCGTGCTCAACCCACCGCTCCTTCCATCTGCAACTCGATCAAACGGTTCAGCTCGAGGGCGTACTCCATCGGCAGTTCGCGCGCGATCGGCTCGACGAACCCACGCACGATCATCGCCATGGCCTCGTCCTCGTCCATCCCGCGTGACATCAGATAGAAGAGTTGGTCCTCGCTGACCTTGGACACAGTTGCTTCATGTCCCATGGAGACGTCGTCTTCGCGAACATCGACGTACGGGTAAGTGTCCGAGCGCGAGATGTCGTCCACGAGCAGGGCGTCGCACTTGACGGTGCTCTTGGAGTGGTGCGCGCCTTCGTGCACCTGGACTAGGCCCCGGTAGGAGGTGCGGCCTCCTCCCCGGGCGACGGACTTGGAAATGATCGATGAGGACGTATACGGAGCCGCGTGCACCATCTTGGCGCCCGCGTCCTGATGCTGCTTCTCGCCGGCGAAGGCCACCGAGAGGGTCTCGCCTCGGGCGTGCTCACCGGTCATCCACACGGCCGGGTACTTCATCGTCACCTTGGACCCAAGATTGCCGTCGATCCACTCCATGGTCGCGCCTTCGTGCGCGATCGCACGCTTGGTGACCAGGTTGTACACGTTCGTCGACCAGTTCTGGATCGTGGTGTAACGGCAGCGCGCGCCCTTCTTGACGATGATCTCGACTACCGCTGAGTGCAGCGAATCGGAGGAGTAGATCGGCGCGGTGCATCCTTCCACGTAGTGCACGTAGGCGTCTTCGTCGACGATGATCAAGGTGCGTTCGAACTGACCCATGTTCTCGGTGTTGATCCGGAAGTACGCCTGCAGCGGGATCTCCACATTCACGCCCTTGGGCACGTAGATGAAGGAACCACCGGACCACACCGAAGTGTTCAACGCCGCGAACTTGTTATCGCCGACGGGGATGACCGAACCGAAGTATTCGCGGAACAGGTCCTCGTGCTCGCGCAGCGCCGTGTCGGTGTCCAAGAACAGCACACCTTGCTCTTCGAGGTCTTCACGGATCTGGTGGTAGACCACCTCGGACTCGTACTGCGCCGCAACGCCGGCGATCAGTCGCTGCTTCTCGGCCTCTGGAATACCGAGCTTGTCGTAGGTGTTCTTGATGTCCTCGGGCAACTCATCCCAGCTCGTGGCCTGCTTCTCAGTCGAACGCACGAAGTACTTGATGTTGTCGAAGTCGATGTCACCGAGGTAGGACCCCCAGGTGGGCATGGGCTTCTTGTCGAAAAGCCGCAAACCCTTCAACCGTAGATCGAGCATCCACTGCGGCTCGTTCTTCTTGGCGGAGATATCGCGCACGACCTCCTCGTTCAGCCCACGGCGCGCGGTCGCGCCGGCGGCGTCAGCGTCATGCCAGCCGTACTCGTACTTCCCGAGTTCGGCGATGGTTGCGGCCTGCTCGTCGGCTGTCGTGCTCATGACTTCACCTTTACCTTTCCTTCGTGTCGGGTACCAGGGTCGTGCAAATTCCATCTCCGTGCGCGAGGGTCGCGAGCCGGGTCACGTGCGTGCCGAGTGCGTGTCCTAGCGCCTCGGTCTCGGCCTCGCACAATTCCGGGAACTCCCCCGCGGCTTCCACCACGGGGCAGTGATGCTGGCACAACTGTGCTCCGCCCGCAGCGAGGGGCTCGACGCTCGCTGCGAAGCCCTGCTCGGTGAGCCGAGCGGAGACTTCGTGGAGGTCCAGCGAGCCCGCGGGGGCCGCTCCGTGGACGATGCGGCGTGCGCGCTGGGCGGCGAAATCCGCCACGGCCTCGCGGCCGCCTCGTTCGGCCAAGAAGCGAAGGGCCTCCAGCGCCAAGGTGTCATAGTCCTGGTCGCAGGCGGCGCGACCTTCGTCGGTCAGCGTGAAGACCGCACTAGGTCGGCCACGGCCTCGGGTCGGTCCCGGTCCGTAGGGAGAGCGCTCGCGCGCCTGGACTAGCCCTGCGTCGGTCAGGGCCCGCAGGGGGCGGCGAACCGCCGTGGCCGAGGTACCCAGCGCCTCGGCGAGTACAGCCGCGGTCGAGGGACCGTGCTCGGCCAGCGCGCGCGCCACCCGTTCAGCGGTCTCGGTCGGGAATTTCACAACACTATTGTTGCGTAAATCGCCGACGGTGCAAGTCAGGAGGGCGACCTAGACTCGCGCGGTGCCCGAATCGAGCCTGCTGCAGGCCTTGGACCTGGTGGTGCGCTACCCCGGGCGTCGACCGGTCGTCGCCTTGGACGGCCTGGACCTAGCGGTCCCCGCGGCGGGGATCACCTGTCTGCTCGGTGCGAACGGTGCCGGTAAGACCACGCTGCTCGAAGCCGCAAGCGGCCTGCGCACTGGCACATCGGGCCAGCTGACCGTGCTCGGCGAGGCTCCCGGAAGCGCTGCCAACCGATCGCGCCTTGGCGTCATGCTGCAAGACGGTGGGCTGCCTGGCAGCGCTCGCCCCCGCGAATTCCTCGAATACGTCTCCCGGCTCTACCCACGACCACGGTCGGTTGCCGAGGTCATCGACCTCGTCGACATCGCCGATTGCGCGAGCACCCCCATCCGTCGGCTCTCCGGTGGGCAGGCTCGGCGGGTGGCCTGGGCGGCCGCGATGATCGGGAACCCGGCCGCGGTATTGCTCGACGAGCCCACCGCGGCCTTGGACCCGGTGGGGCGCTCGCGGCTGCACGAGGCCTTGGCCGCCGAACGGGATCGTGGCACCGTGATGCTGGTTGCCACCCACCTAGTCGAGGATGTCGCGGCGCTGGCCGACTACGTCTGCGTGTTGCGCGAGGGCCGACTGGCACTAGCCGGCACTCCGGAGGAACTGCGCCCTCGCGGCCGTATCGACCTGCGGGCGCCGGCGCACCTTGCATTCGACGGCCTCCTCGACGCCCTGCCTGCTGGCTCGACGATCGAGGAATCCCGGCCCGGGCACTACATCGTGCGTACGCCCGAGGACGTCGACCCCGCCGTGGTCGGCACCGTGACCTCTTGGTGCGCGCAGCACGCGACCGCACCCGATGTCGCGGTCGCCGATCTCGGCGCAGCGCTTTATGAAGCGATCGCCGGCGAAGCATCCACCAGCCGGCGGGAGGGCGAGCGATGACAACGAAGTCGGCCCGCCAGCCGATCGAGCACCGCCCGTGGTTATCGCTCGCCGGCGTGCACGCCCGATGGGTCCTGCGCACCACCTGGCGCAACGGCGAGCAACTACTGCTCGTGGTGGGTGTTCCGATCATCGCCCTGTTGGCGTTGACCCGCACCGACCTACTGTCCGGGGTCACCGATCCCCTCGCGGTCGTGGCGGCCATGATCGTCCTCGGTAGCGGCTTCACCTCACCGGCCATCAGCATCGCCTTCGAGCGGCGCTACGGCAGCTACGCGTTCCTAGGCACCACTCCCATGCCCCGTTCGGCCATCATCGCCGGGACCATCGGCGCGATCGCGGTCAGTGCGCTCATCGCTGCCGGGCTCGTCGGTGGATTGGCTCCGGTGCTGGCCACCGGCATCGCTGCGATGGACTTCGGCCGATTCATCGCCGCCATCGTCTTGGGGCTCGTGGCCGTCGTACCGTGGGCCTTCGCGCTTGCGGGGACGGCACGAGCCGAATCGGTACTCGTCGTCGCGAACGCGGTCTTTCTCGTAGCGATCGTCTTCGGTGGCGTGTTGATCCCGGCCGGTTCCCTGCCATTCGGCGCCGTGCTGGCCTACCTGCCCCCCGACGCCGTGGTGCAGGTCGCGAGCGGTCCTGCCGCGGTGCCGACGCTCGTGCTGCTCGGCTGGGCGATAGTCGGCTCGGCCCTTGCGACTAGGACGTTCCGTTGGCGGTAGCCGGAGCCCCCCGCGAGGCTGCAACACCGTTCAGCCGGGCACGTACTCTCGGGTTACGCTGACATCGTGAGCGCATCCGTCCTTTCCGACGCTCCCTCGGGGGGCTTGCCAGCACTGTCCGGACGATCCCCCCGCTGGGTTCGCGGCATCTACATCGCGAACCTCGTGGTGCAAGGCGGCATCGTCGTCACCGGAGCGGTCGTGCGCATCACCGGAAGCGGGCTCGGCTGCCCAACGTGGCCCGAGTGCACGGAGGGTTCCTTCGTGCCTACGGCCGAGCAGGTGGAGTCTTGGCATAAGTTCATCGAGTTCGGAAACCGACTCCTGACTTTCGTTCTCGCAGCCGCAGCCATCGCCGCCGTCGTTGCGGCCTTGGTCGACCGGCGTCGCCGCAGGCAGCAAGGTTTGGCTCCCCGGCCGGTCCTCACCGTCTTGGCCGTCGTCCCGCTGGTCGGTACGGCAGTCCAGGCGGTCCTAGGCGGCATCACCGTCCTGACCGGTCTGCACCCGCTGACCGTCTCGGCCCACTTCCTAGTGTCGATCGCGCTGATCGCCGCGTGCGTGGCACTCGTGGTGCGCTCCGGCGAGCCCGGCGATCGGCCGATGCGGTGGTTGGTAGCCATGCCCGTTCGACTCCTTACCTGGGCGCTGGTCGCCTCCACGCTCGTGGTCGTGATCCTCGGAGTGATCACCACCGGCAGCGGCCCCCATTCCGGCGATGCCGATGCTGTAGTGCGCTTCGGGTTCGATCCACGCACCGTCGCCTGGCTGCACGCCGATTCGGTGCTGTTGTTCCTCGGCCTGACCATCGGCCTACTGGTAACCGCGCACGTGGCCTCAGCCCCGCGCCAACTCACGAAGCGAATCGTCATCTTGCTCGCACTGTCGCTGGTGCAGGGGTTCCTGGGTTACTCGCAGTACTTCACGGGGCTTCCGGAACTGCTCGTGTCCTTGCACGTCCTGGGAGCAGTGCTCGTGTGGATCGCGGTGTTGTTCCTACCGCCCACGCTGCGCAGCCGGGGTCTTGCGCCGGATTCAGCACCGGAGCACATCGGCGATATCTACGCGACGAACGGGTCGAGTCCGATCAACAGGAACAGCACCGCGAGGTAAGTAATAGACCCGTGAAATAGCCGCATGGACTGCTTCAGCGATTGAGTCGAGTACTCGGGCGCATCCATGTCTTCGACGTTCGACGCACCGTCACCTACCGCACCTGGAGCTGAACGAGCGACGAGGGCGTCGTTGCGAATGCTGCTCCAAAGCCGATAGGCCTGCACCAAGAACGCTGCCCCGAGGACCGCTGCACCGACGCCGTAGACCCATCCCATCGGCGCGACGACGACCAATGCCAACGAGGTCGCGACCATCACCCAGGAGTAGGCCAGGATGTGCCGGGCGACGCTCCGCGGGCTGCGCACGGCCGGGAGCATCGGAATCTCCGCGGCCCGGTAGTCCTCCCGGTACTTGATCGCCAGCGGCCAGTAGTGCGGCGGTGTCCACCAGAACACGATCAAGAACAGCACGACCGGGGTCCAACTCAACGACCCGGTCACGGCGCTCCAGGCGATCAAGACCGGCATGCACCCGGCTGCCCCGCCCCAGACGATGTTCTGGTCGGTGCGACGCTTCAGCAGCATCGTGTAGCCGACCGCGTAGCCGAGGATCGCCACTCCGGCCAGTAGGGCGGACAGCGGATTGGCCAGCACGCTCAAGGTGGTGATACTCAAGGCACTGAGCACCAAGCCCTGGATGAATCCGGCCGACATCGAAACCTGACCGGTCACGGCTGGGCGCTTGGTGGTGCGGTGCATCACCGAATCGATGTCCCGGTCGTACAGGGAGTTGAAGGTATTCGCCGCCCCCGCAGCGAAGGTCCCACCCATGAGCACCGCGATAGTGGCCTGCCAAGTAGGCAAGCCACGGGCGGCTAGGAACATCGTGGGCAGCGCCGTTACCAGCAATAACTCGATGATCCGCGGCTTGGTCAGCGCGATGTGCGCCCGGACGCGGTCGGCGACGGCCGGTCGGGGATCGATCCGGCTGTCGGTTCCTCCGGCGAGCGCCACGCTGGACTCCTTACCGATCGGTGCTGGGTCGTTTCTTGGAACGTTGTTCATCTTCTCCCGGGAGCGTACTAGCCGTTCGCCCTCGAGGACAGCTTCACCCGCACGCGGGATCTGGCTCGTATCTCGATGCTACTTCCCCTAGGCTTCCCGCGTGCCTCCCGCCGTTGATTCGCCCGCCACCGACCTGTCCTGGAGCCCCGAGGACTCCCGCGCCGTGACGTACCTGCGAGCGCTGGCCATGGACGCGGTGCAGCAGGCGGGCAACGGTCACCCGGGCACCGCTATGGCACTCGCCCCCGCCGCCTACCTGCTGTTTCGCGACTATGTCCGACACGATCCCACCGATCCACACTGGCTGGGGCGAGATCGCTTCGTACTGTCGGCCGGACACTCCAGCCTGACCCTGTACAGCCAGTTGTTCCTGTCGGGCTTCGGACTCCAGATGGACGATCTTCGCGCCTTTCGCACCTGGGGCTCGGCCACCCCCGGCCACCCCGAGTACGGCCACACCGCCGGTGTGGAGACCACCACCGGGCCGTTGGGTCAGGGTCTAGCGACGGCTGTAGGCATGGCGATGGCCACGCGCTTCGAGCGTGGCCTGCTCGAACCGAGGGCCGCCACCGGGGCCAGTTGCTTCGACCACCGGGTATGGGTCATCGCCTCCGACGGCGACCTAGAGGAAGGCATCTCCGGTGAGGCCTCCTCATTGGCCGGCCGGCAACGCCTGGCGAACCTGTGCGTCATCTGGGACGACAACCGCATTTCCATCGAAGGCGATACCGGCGTCGCTATCGACGAGGACGTCGTCGCGCGGTATCGCGCCTACGGCTGGCACGTCCACGAAGTCGATGCGCTGGCTTCGGGCGATGTGGACCTCGAGGGACTCGATGCAGCCTTGCGCGCCGCCGCCGGGACCTTCGATCGACCCACGTTCATCCGGATGCGCACGACAATCGCGTGGCCGGCACCCACCGCGCAAGGAACGGCGAAGTCCCACGGAGCGGCGTTGGGCGCCGACGAAGTGGCTGCAACGAAACGCGAGCTCGGCCTCGACCCCGAGGCGCACTTCGCATTCGATCAGGCGTTGTTGGATTCGATCCGCACTTCTCGTGCCGAGCGATCGCGTGCCGAGCGGGCGCAGTGGGAGCAGGACTACCGGTCCTGGCGTACGGAAAATCCCGACCGGGCCGCTGTCTTGGATCGACTGCTGGCCCATGACCTGCCCGCCGACCTCGCGGACGCGCTGCCGGTCTACGAGGCTGGGGCAGGCGTGCCCACCCGCAAGGCATCGGGCGAGACGATCAACGCCCTCGCCGGGGTCCTGCCGGAACTGTGGGGAGGTTCGGCCGATCTCGCCGAATCGAACAACACCACCATCGACGGGGCCCTGAGCTTCCTGCCCGAAAGCACCGACACCTCCTCGCCCTACGGCCGCATCATCCACTTCGGCATCCGCGAACACGCTATGGGTGCGATCGTCAACGGCATCGCCCTCGATGGACTCACTCGACCTTTCGGGGGCACCTTCTTGGTGTTCAGCGACTACATGCGCGGCGCTGTGCGACTCGCTGCCTTGATGCAGGTCCCGAGCACCTTCGTGTGGACGCACGATTCCATCGGACTTGGCGAAGACGGCCCGACCCACCAGCCCATCGAGCACCTGTGGTCCCTGCGCGCCATCCCCGGTTTCTCGGTGTGTCGACCGGCTGATGCCCAGGAGACCGCGGCCGCGTGGTCGGCCATCGTGCATGAGCGAACTCCGGTCGGTCTGGTCCTGACCCGGCAAGCGGTGCCGGTAGCCGCTACCCCCGTCCAGGAGGTCCGCGAAGGAGTCAGGCGCGGGGGCTACCTGGTGCGACGCGCCAACGGGGATGGACCTGCCGCGGCGTTGATCCTGGCAACCGGATCCGAAGTGCATATTGCCTTGGCGGCCGCCGAGCTGCTTGCCGCCGAAGGCATCGATACCGACGTCGCGAGCCTGCCGTGCCTGGAATGGTTCGAGGCCCAAGACCGCGAGTATCGCGATTCGATCCTCGATCCGCAGATCACCGCGCGGGTTGCAGTCGAGGCCGGTTCCCCGCAAGGCTGGTACCGGTACGTCGGAATGCAAGGGGCGGTCGTGGGAATCGACCATTTTGGAGCGAGCGCCGCCGGTTCGGTCTTGTTCGAGGAGTTCGGCATCACGGCCGCGGCGGTTGCCGACCGCGTACGCGGACTGCTCGCATGAGCGCCTCGATCCTGCGCGAACTCACGGCCGCAGGCGTCAGCCTGTGGCTCGACGATCTCGACCGAACGCGGTTGGAGCCCGATCGCGTCGACGGTGGTCTGGCCTACCTCACCGAGGCGTATTCGATCCGCGGGGTCACCACCAACCCGACGATCTTCGACCGCGCGGTGAGCTCGGGTACGGACGCGTACGCCGAACAGCTGCGCCACCTCGCCGCCGAGTCGGTGGGCGTCGACGACGCCATCCGCATGATCACTACCGACGACGTTCGCGCCGCTTGCGACATCTTGCACCCGGTCTGGGTGGACACCGGCGGCAAGGACGGTCGGGTCTCCATCGAGGTGGATCCGCGGCTTGCCCACGATCCCGCGGGCACCATCGAGCAGGCCCGCGAGCTGTGGAACCTAGTTGATCGCCCGAACGCGATGATCAAGATCCCCGCCACCGAGGCGGGTCTGCCAGCGATCAGCGAAACCTTGGCCCAGGGCATCAGCGTGAACGTCACCTTGATCTTCTCCATCCAGCGCTACCGGGAGGTGATGGCAGCGCACGCCGAGGGCCTACGGCGAGCTGGCGATGCCGGGCTCGACCTATCGGCCATCGAGTCCGTGGCGTCCTTCTTCGTCAGTCGCGTGGACACCGCCGTCGATGCTCGCCTGGATTCACTCGATGATCCGCGTACCGACTCACTGCGTGGCCACGCTGCGATTGCCAACGCTCGACTGGCCTGGCAGGCCTACGTCGACCACTGCGCGAGCGAGGATTGGCAGCAATTGCTCGCCCGCGGCGCCCGCCCCCAACGCCCGCTGTGGGCAAGCACCGGGGTGAAGGATCCGACCTACGATCCCGACCGCTACGTGATCGAACTTCTCGCCCCCGGATGCGTCAACACCCTGCCCGAGCCCACCTTGATGGCCGTCGCCGAGCATGGACGCTTCCGCGGCGACACCGTAAGCGGCACAGCCGCCGAAAGCGCTGCGGTAATGGCAGGACTCGCGGAACTCGGTATCGACATCGAGCAGGTCTGCGCCGAGTTGGAAACCGCCGGCGTTCGCTCTTTCATCGACTCCTGGGAAGCGCTACGCACGACCGTCGAGCACGCGCTCGAACGCCGCGGCCGATGACCAATCCGCTGCGCTCGGCTGCCGATACCCGGCTGCCTCGAGTGGCCGGTCCGTGCGCCATCGTGCTGTTCGGCGTCACTGGCGACCTCGCCCGCAAGAAGGTGATGCCCGCCATCTACGACTTGGCAGCACGCGGCCTGTTACCTCCGGGCTTCGCGCTTATCGGCTTCGCCCGACGCGATTGGCAGGATCAAGATTTCGCGCAGACCGTCCGTGAGGCGGTCGCTGAGCATTCCCGCACGGGTTTCGACCTCGCCACCTGGGAACGCTTGGCCGAGGGCATCCGGTTCGTAGCCGGCGACGCCTCCGATCCCGAGGCCTACCGCCGCCTCGGACACGAGATCGCGACCCTCGACGCTGAGCGAGGCACCGGTGGCAACCACGCCTTCTACCTGTCCATCCCACCCTCGGTGTTCCCCACGGTGCTCACCCACCTGCAGCAAAGCGGCTTGGCCGAACCACCACATCCGCAGGCGTGGCGACGAGTGGTGATCGAAAAGCCCTTCGGGCACGACCTCGCCAGCGCCGAGGAACTAGACCAACTCGTCGATGACGTCTTCCCACCTGAGTCGGTCTTCCGCATCGATCATTACCTCGGCAAGGAAACGGTGCAAAACATCCTCGCGGTGCGCTTCGCCAACGCCATGTTCGAGCCGCTGTGGAACGGTAACTTCGTCGACAACGTCCAGATCACCATGGCCGAGGACATCGGTATCGGCGGTCGCGCCGGCTATTACGACGGCATCGGTGCCGCCCGGGACGTCATGCAAAACCACCTCCTGCAACTGCTGGCGCTCACAGCCATGGAGGAGCCGTTGACCTTCTCCGCCGCCGACGTGCGGGCCGAGAAGACCAAGGCCTTGGCCGCCGTGCGCTTACCCGCGGACATCGACGCGCACACCTCCCGCGGGCAATACGCCCCGGGCTGGCAGGGCGGATTACCGGTCGCCGGCTTCTTGGAAGAAGAGGGCATCTCCCCTGATTCGACCACCGAGACCTACGCGGCCGCTCGGTTCGACGTGGACACCCGACGGTGGGCCGGGGTCCCGTTCTACCTGCGTACGGGCAAGCGGCTCGGGCGCCGGGTCACGGAGGTCGCGGTCGTCTTCAAGCGCGCACCCCACTCCCCCTTCCCGGGGCGCAGCGTGTCCGAGTTGAGCAATAACGCCCTGGTGTTTCGCATCCAGCCCGATGAGGGGATCACGGTTCGCTTCGGCTCCAAGGTGCCCGATACCCAGTCCATCGAGGTGCGAGACGTCACGATGGACTTCCAATACGGGGAGTCCTTCGCAGATACCAGCCCGGAGGCCTACGAACGCTTGATCTTGGATGTCCTCCTCGGTGATCCACCGCTGTTCCCCGACCGGTCGGAAGTGGAACTGTCCTGGTCGATCATCGACCCCATGCTCGAACGCTGGGCCGAGCAGGGCCGCCCGGAGGAGTACGCATCCGGCGGCTGGGGTCCGCAATCGTCGTATCGGATGATCGAACGCGACGCTCGCACGTGGCGGCGGCCATGATCCGGCTCGAGGACACCAGCGGTGCGGAGGTCGCCGCGGCTATCGCCGCCGAACGACACCGGCAAGGATCGCCCACCACCGGGATGGTCATGACCTTGTTGATCCTGGCCGACGAGGAGCATCAAGAAGAGGCCACGTCGGCGGCGGTGCGCGCGGCCCGCCAGCACCCGATGCGCATCATCACGGTGATCCCCCGTCCATCGAGTTCGCCCGCACCAGCACGACTCGACGCCTTGGTGTCGGTCGGTGGCGACGATGGGCCCGGTGAACTGGCGATCCTGCGGCTGCGCGGCTCATTAGCCGAACACGCCGGATCGGTCGTTATCCCGCTGTTGCTAGCGGACACCCCGATAGTTGCCTACTGGCCCGGTGCCGCACCGCTCGACCCCAGCGTCGATCACATCGGGCGGCACGCATCGCGCAGGATCACCGATGCCACCATGGCGCTGGACCCGGCCGCGGAACTGCGGGCGCGATCCTCCACCTACGCCCCGGGCGATAGCGACCTGGCTTGGACCAGGCTCACCGCCTGGCGCACCGTGCTAGCCGGCTCGCTGGACACCCACCCGATCCCGCATATCGAGGAAGTGGTCATCGAGGCCGGTTCGCAATTGCCTACGGCCCGCCTACTCGGCGCCTGGTTGGGGCTGCGGTTGTCGGTTCCGGTGCGCGTCGTCGAGGTGGACAGTACGCATATCGAAGCGGTCACCCTGGCCACCCCCGATGGACCTATCGATGTTCGACGACGACCGGCATCGAGTTCGGCTCGCGATCACACGCACGACGACGGACGTTGGCAGAACGCCACCTTGTCCCGACCGGGCGCACCCGCGACGGGGATCATGCTTCCTATCCGCGGGCTCGATGAATTGCTCGCGGAGGAACTGCGGCACCTAGCCCCAGACAGCGAATACGGCGCAGTGGTGCTCTCTTTGGCGCCTTCGGGGCCTAGTTGAGTCGGTCGAGCGCTTCTTGCAAGATCGCGGCGCCGTCCTTGTCCGAACGGCGTTCCTTCACATAGGCCAGATGGGTCTTGTACGGCTCGATCTTCGGGGCGTCGGGCGGGTTGTCCTTATCGGTGCCAGCTGGCAGTCCGCACCGCGGACAGTCCCACTGCTCGGGAATCTCGGCATCGGAGGCGAAACTCGGCCGGGACTCGTGCTGGTTGGCGCACCAGAAGGACATGTGGATCCGTGGTGCCGCCTCGCCGCGCTCGGCCTCCCCCATCGGTCCGGCACCTACTCGACTGCCCCGGATCGCGCTGCCACCTGCCATGGAATTCTCCTGTCGCCTATTTCGTTGCGTTCTCGCGCTGTTGCGATGTCGTGCCGTGCTCGACATCCGTCCGCGTCGGACGGATGTTTGGTGCTAAGTACTGATGATCAAACCGACCGCCACGATGCTCGCGGCCCAGACCAGTCCGATGCCCACAGTAAGCCGGTCGAGGTTCTTCTCTGCGACCGACGAGCCACCGATCGAGGAGGAGACACCGCCGCCGAAGAGGTCGGACAGCCCGCCACCCTTGCCCCGGTGCAACAAGATCAACACGATCAGCAAGCCGCTGGTGATGACCAGGAGCACGGCGAGGACGATGGTCAGAACGGTGATCATGAGGCGGCCAACGATACCCGGGGGTACTAGGCAACCGGCGCAGGGTGCAGCCGAAAGCGCACGATGCCGATGAATTCGTCGGCGTCGAGGGAGGCGCCACCGACCAGGGCTCCGTCCACATCCGGCTGGGCCATGATCTGGGCGACGTTGCTGGCCTTCACCGATCCGCCGTACAACACCCGCACCGACTCAGCCGCCGTTGGGTCCCGCTCGGCAATATCGGCCCGGATTGCCGCGCACACCTCCTGGGCATCCTCACCGGTGGCTACTTCGCCGGTACCGATCGCCCAGACCGGCTCGTAGGCGATCACCAGGTCCGCGATCTGCTGATCGCTTAGACCGGCCAGTGAACCGCGCACCTGCTCTAACACGTAGTCCACGTGCTCCCCGGACTGGCGAACTTCCAGGCCCTCGCCCACACAGATGATCGGGACGATCTCGTTAGCAATAGCCGCGGCCGCCTTGGCCGCTACGAGCGCGTCGTCCTCGCCGTGGTGCTGCCGACGTTCGCTGTGGCCGACCGCGACGAAGGTGCAGCCGAGCTTGGCGAGCATCGCCCCGGAGACTTCACCGGTGTAGGCACCCGAGCCGTGCACCGAGATGTCCTGGGCGCCGTAGGCGATGTCGTAGTGGTCGCCTTCCACGAGTGTTTGCACACTGCGAATGTCAGTGAACGGCGGCAGGACGGCGACTTCCACCGCCTCGAGGTCCTCAGCGTCGAGACCGAACGCGAGTTTTTGCACCAGCGCGATCGCCTCGAAGTGGTTCAGGTTCATCTTCCAGTTCCCAGCCATCAGGGGTTTGCGGCTGCTCATGCACTGTCCTCCAAGACGCTGAGCCCGGGGAGCTCCTTGCCCTCCAGGAATTCCAAACTCGCTCCCCCGCCGGTGCTGATGTGGTCGATGGCGGATTCCTCGATGCCCAGGGTGCGAATCGCAGCCGCCGAATCCCCACCACCGACGACCGTCATCCCCGGCGCAGCGGCCATGGCTTCGGCGACCGTGCGTGTGCCCGACGCGAACGGGGTCATCTCGAAGACCCCCATCGGGCCGTTCCATACGACGGTTCCGGCCGCTGCGATCCGTTCGGCATAGCGTTTAGCCGTCGCCGGTCCGATGTCCAAGCCCATCCAGCCCTCGGGAATCGCCACCGCCGGAACGACCCGCACCTGCGCATCCGCCGCGAAGCGATCGGCCACCACTACGTCGACCGGCAAGGCCACCTCGACACCGCGGCGTTCCGCCTGCTCGAGGAAGCCCTGGACCACCGGGATCTGATCGGACTCCAGCAACGAGGCACCCACCGAATACCCCTGCGCTGCCAGGAACGTGAAGGCCATGCCGCCGCCGATCAGCAAGCGGTCGACGCGAGGAATCAAGTTGCCGATGACCGAGAGTTTGTCGCTCACCTTGGAACCACCGAGTACGACGACGTACGGACGCACCGGGTCACCGAGCAATTCCCCGAAGACCTCCGATTCTCGTTGCACGAGCCGACCGGCACCGTTGGGCAGCAGGCGGGCGATGTCGGTGACCGATGCCTGCTCCCGGTGCACCACACCGAAACCGTCGCTGACGAAGACATCGCCGAGGTCGGCGAGTTCACCGGCCAACGCGGCGCGTTCGAGTGGGTCCTTGCTGGTCTCGCGCGGGTCGAACCGGATGTTCTCTAGCAGCACCATCTCCCCTGGACTGACCCGTTCGAGCAGCGACCGCGCCTGCGCGATGTCGGCCGCTAGATCGACCACCGTGCCGAGGTACTCCGAGAGTGCCTCGGCGACGGGGGCCAGGCTCAACGACGGGTCGGTGCTGCCCTTGGGTCGCCCAAGGTGGGCGATGAGCAACACCCGGGCACCTTGCTCCCGCAGGTAGTCCAGGGTGGGCAGGGCAGCCTCGATGCGTCCGGGGTCGCTGATAATCCGATTGCCGGAATCGTCATCGGCTAGCGGAACGTTGAAGTCGACTCGGACGATGACGACCTTGCCCGCGACATCGAGGTCCTCGAGTTGGTGCATGCTCAGAGCTTGGAACCCACGAGGCCGACGAGGTCCACGAGGCGATTGCTGTAGCCCCACTCGTTGTCGTACCAACCGAGCACCTTGACCATGTTGCCGTTCGCGTTGGTCATCCCCGCATCGAATATGCACGACGCCGGATCGGTCACGATGTCGGTGGAGACGATCGGGTCCTCGGTGTACTGCAGGATCCCCTTCATCGGCCCCTCGGCTGCCTTCTTCACCACCTCGTTGATCTCTTCCTTGGTGGCGGGTGTCTTCAACTCGACGGTCAGGTCGGTGGCTGAACCGGTCGGAACCGGAACGCGCATCGCGTAGCCATCCAACTTGCCCTTCATGTGCGGCATGACCAGTGCGATCGCCTTCGCTGCGCCGGTGCTCGTGGGGATCATGTTGATGGCAGCGGCCCGCGCCCGACGCAGATCGCTGTGCGGGAAGTCCAGGATCCGCTGGTCGTTCGTGTAGGCGTGGATGGTGGTCATCAGCCCACGCTCGATGCCGAAGGCGTCGTCGATGGCCTTTGCCATCGGTGCTAGGCAGTTCGTGGTGCACGAGGCGTTGGAGATGATGACGTCGGTGGCGGGGTCGTATTCGGAGTCGTTCACGCCCATCACGATCGTGATGTCCTCGCCCTTGGCCGGTGCGGAGATGATCACCTTCTTGGCGCCGGCGGTGACGTGCTTGCGGGCGTCGTCGGCGTTGGTGAAGATGCCGGTCGACTCGACCACGACATCGGCTCCGACCTCACCCCAGGGCAGCGCCGCTGGATCCTTCTCGGCGAAGACCGGGATGCTCCGACCGTCGACGACGATCGCGCCCTCCGCCGCTTCGACGGGGATGCCGATCCGCCCGAGGACGGAGTCGTACTTCAGTAGGTGGGCGAGGGTTCCGGTATCGGTGAGATCGTTGATTCCGACCACCTCTACGTCCGCTCCGCTGACGAGCAGCGCCCGGAAGAAGTTGCGTCCGATGCGTCCGAATCCGTTGATGCCGACCTTGGTGGTCACAGGTTCTCCTTGGGATAGAGCCGTTCAGGGCTGGTGCGTCGGCGCGCCCGATAGGGACTTCGTCCGGCTACCGGCAGTGCTTACACGGCTCACATTCTAGTGACGAAGGTAACGGCCATGTGAAGTCGGCGCGTCAATCGTCGGTCAACTCCGCGTCCTCGAGCGCAGCCTCGGTATCGGCGATACCCAATTCGCTGGCGCGCTTGTCGGCAAGGGCGAGTAACCGCCGGATCCGGCCGGCGATGGCGTCCTTGGTCATCGGTGGGTCGGCCAGCGCACCTAGCTCCTCCAGGCTCGCTTGTTGGTTGTCCATCCGCAATCGACCCGCCACCACGAGGTGCTCGGGTGCATCCTCACCCAGGATCTCCAGGGCGCGCCCGACGCGGGCACCGGCAGCCACCGCAGCCCGAGCCGAACGACGCAGGTTGGCGTCGTCGAAGTTCGCGAGCCGGTTGGCCGTCGCGCGCACCTCACGGCGCATCCGACGTTCCTCCCAGGCCAGAACCGACTCGTGGGCACCCATTCGGGTCAACAGCGCTCCGATCGCATCCCCGTCCCGGATGACCACCCGATCCACTCCGCGTACCTCGCGTGATTTAGCGGCGATGCCCAGGCGGCGGGCCGCGCCCACCAGGGCCAGTCCCGCCTCCGGCCCGGGTGCGGTCACCTCCAGCGAGGATGACCTGCCCGGCTCGGTAAGCGACCCATGCGCTAAGAACGCGCCTCGCCACGCGGCTTCGCAGTCGCACAGTCCCCCGGCCACGATCGCCGGCGGTAGACCGCGCACCGGACGACCGCCTGCATCGACGATCCCGGTCTGCTTGGCCAGTGCCTCGCCGCCGCCACTGACCCGGACGAGGTAGCGGGTGCCCTTCTTGATGCCCGAGCCCTGGACCATCGCGATCTCGCTGTCATGGCCGTAGACGTCGAAGATGTCCTTGCGCAGGCGCCGAGCCGTTGCACCTGCATCGACGTCGGCCTCGATCACGATCGAGCCACCGACGATGTGCAAAGCACCCGCGAAACGCAGCAAGGTCGCAACCTCGGCCTTTCGACAGCACGTCTTAGTGACCTCGACCCGGCTGAGCTCATCTTTCACCGCAGCCGTCATCGCCATAGTCCACGCGTCCTTCTCATCAGGTCAGAACCGTACCGAAGGCCCGAGCGAGCTTGTGCGGGTCATGGCGATCTCCCAACCCGGCGACGTCCGCGAGGATCAACTCCGCGCCCCAGTCCCGGCAAGCGGCCATCAACTCCCTGCGCGTGCTTGTGCTTGTCGCGCCCACGTGACGCTGATCGGCGAGTACGACGTCGCACCGCAGTTCCGGTGCGTGTGCGCTCAGCGCCTCGATGTGTTCAGCGGGCGATAAGTCACCGGTCTCGCCTTCCTGCGGGTCGAGGTTCAGCACGACGATCTTGCGGGCCGGAGCGCCCGCCACGGCAGCGCCAAGTTCGGGAAGCACGAGGTGCGGCATCAAGGAGGTGAACCACGAACCCGGACCCAAGATGATGACCTCCGCGTCCGCGACTGCCTGCAGCGCTTGCGCGCAAGGACGGGCATCGGCAGGTTCGAGCCAGACGCGTTCCACCCGTCCCGGCGTCGTAGCGATTTGGACCTGGCCACCCACCTCACCAACCGCGTCCGGTTCGGCTGGGTCATGACCACGGATCCGCGCGCGGATACCCAGCGGCTCCAGGCTGCACGGCAGCACACGCCCTACTGCCCCGACGAGCGAGCCGAGTTCATCCAGCCCCGCGACCAGATCGCCCGTGCGTTCCCACAGCGCGGCCATCAAGACGTTGCCAACCGCATGACCACCTAGTTCGCCATCACCGGGGAACCGGAATTGCAGTACTTCGGCCCAGTCCCGTGCGCTGGGCTCATCGGCGCACAGCGCTGCCACAGCCATGCGCAGGTCGCCGGGCGGCAGGATCCCGAACTCCTGACGCAATCGCCCGCTGGAGCCGCCGTCGTCGGCCACGCCGACGATCGCGGTGAGCTGATCGGTGACGCGCCGCAGCGCCCGCAAACTCACCGCGAGTCCGTGCCCCCCACCCAGGGCGACGACGGACGGCGCGGTTCGGGCGGATGGGGCGGGCGTGGCACCGGTAGCGACTCCCACCACTGCGTGCTACTCCTTACCTAGATCCCGATGCTCGATACCGATCAGTACGTCGGGGGTTTCCAAGGTTCGCGACAGCGCTTCGGTCAATGCCACGCTGCGGTGCTTACCGCCGGTGCAGCCGACCGCGACCGTGACGAAGCGCTTGCCTTCGCGCAGGTAACCATCTCGGGTAGTACGCACCAGCGCCGCCAAGTGATCGAGGAATTGCTGCGCACCATCGCCGGCCAGTACGGCCTTCGAAACCGCGGGATCTAGGCCCGTGCCATCGCGTAGGGCCTCATCCCAGTAGGGGTTGGGCAGGAATCGGGCGTCGGCCACCATGTCCGCATCGACCGGGATCCCGTGCTTGAAGCCGAAGGACATGACCGTGATCCGCAATCGTTCGTCGGGATCGGCGAAGGCCGCATCCATCTCCCTGCGTAGCTCATGGACGTTCAGGTTCGTGGTGTCGATGACAAGGTCCGCTTGTGAGCGCAGGTCACCGAGGACGAGCCTTTCTCTGCGCAGCCCGTCGAGGATCCGTGCACCCTCTTGTAACGGGTGGGGTCGTCGCGATGACTCGAAGCGCCGAACCAGTGACTCCTCGGATGCTTCGAGGAACACCACGCCAACTCGCACACCATCGGCTCGCAGTCCCTCCATCGCCTCGGCCAACTGCGGGAAGAAGGACCCTCCTCGGGCATCCACCACCACCGCGACGCGATCGACATCGGGATTTTGCGCGGCGACGTCGATGGCGGCGCCGAGCAGCATCGGCGGGATGTTGTCGATGACGAACCAGCCAGCGTCTTCCAGGGCGCGGGCGGCTGTCGAGCGCCCCGCACCGGACATCCCGGTTACTAGGAGGACGTCGAAACTCGACTCCCGATCACCCATGGTCGGCTCCTGCCTCGAGGACCGGTCCTTGCCCCAGACCGTTGGACGTGCCCGACGCTAGCGCCTGGCAGATCGTGTCGGCCAGCGCCGGACCTATTCCCGGTACAACCTGCAGTTCCTGCCTTGTGGCTGCCTTGATCGCCTTCACGGATCCGAAATGCTTCAACAAGGCCTTGGCCTTGACCTTGCCGAGCCCGGGAACCGAATCCAACGCACTACTGCGCGAGCGGGCGGAGCGTCGCTTGCGATGGAAGGAGATCGCGGTGCGATGCGCTTCGTCGCGGACCCGCTGCAGCAGGTACAGCGCTTCGCTGGTGCGGGGCAAGATGACCGGATCCGGGCAATCCGGAGGCCACACCTCCTCGAGTCGCTTGGCTAGGCCCACGACCGGGATGTCTCCCGCCCCGACCTCGGTAAGCGCGCGCTGGGCCGCCGCCACCTGGGGCGCCCCGCCGTCGATCACCAAGAGCCCGGGCGGGTAGGCGAACGTCGAACGCGTGGGCGCGACCTGCTCCGGCGAGGTTTGCGTTCCCTCCTGGCGCGGGGCGAATCGTCGCTCGACGACTTCACGAACCGACGCAAGGTCATCTGCGCCGGGGGTGCGGATCGCGAACGTCCGGTAGTCGCTCTTGCGCGGCAACCCGTCTTCGAACACCACGAGGGAGGCGACGGTGTCGGTCCCCTGCAAGGTGGAGATGTCGATGCACTCGATACGAAGTGGGGCTTCGGCCAGGTCGAGGTATTCCTGCAATTCGGCCAAAGCCTCACTACGAGCCGTCAGATCGGTAGAACGCTTCAGTCGATGTCGAGCCAGGGCATCGGCGGCGTTGGCCAGGGCGGTTTCCATCAAGGCGCGTTTGTCGCCACGACGGGGGATCCGCAATTCCACGGTGCCACCGCGCCGGTCAGCGAGCCACTGTTCGAGGGCCGAAGCATCGGCCACTTCCCCCGAAACCAACACCTCACGAGCCGGTCGAGCACTATCGATCTCGACACCGCTGCGATCCCGACCCGCGTAGACCTGTTGCACGATCCGCTCGAGGTATCCACCGAACGGTAGGTCCTCGGCCTTCTCGACGATCAGACTGCGTTCACCGAGGAGCCGGCCGTCTCGTACATGGAAGATCTGCACACCGAGTTCGAGGGGATCGTCGTGCACCGCCAGCAGATCGGCATCGGTGCCATCGGACAATACGACGGCGTTTCGTTCCATCGCGCGGCGTAAGGCTCCGAGCCGGTCCCGCAGCCGTGCCGCCTCCTCGTAGTCCTGACGCTCGGCAGCAGCACGCATGGATTCCTCGAGCGCCCGCACGAACGGCCGGGTGTTCCCGCTGAGGAAACGGCACATGTCATCGACCCGCTCGCGGTAGTCCTGCTCGTCGATCCGTCCCACGCACGGCGCGGCGCATTTATCGATGTAGCCCAACAGGCACGGGCGTCCCATCTGCGCGGCCCTGCGGTAGACGCCGTCTCGGCAGGTACGCACGCCGAAGACCTTGGACAACTCATCGAGCGTTTCGCGGATCGCCCAAGCATGGGCGTACGGCCCGAAGTACCGAGTGCCTTTGCGCTTGGGCTCACGCACCACCGACGCGCGCGGGAACGCCTCCCCCACCGTCACCGCTAGGTAGGGGTAGGACTTGTCGTCGCGGTACTTGACGTTGAACCGCGGATCGAATTCCTTTATCCAGGTGAACTCCAGCGCGAGCGCCTCGACTTCGTTGGCGACCACTACCCAATCCACCGACGCGGCTGCCTGCAGCATCGATTGCGTGCGCGGGTGCAGCGAGGCGAAATCCGCGAAGTAGGAGTTCAGCCGCGACCGCAGCGAACGGGCCTTGCCCACGTAGACGACACGGTCGTGGTCGTCGCGGAAGCGGTAGACGCCCGGTTCGGTCGGGATGGTTCCCGGCGCCGGACGGTACGTCGAGGGATCGGCCATGGGCGTCTCAGCCCAAGATGACCGAGTCCCCCTCGACCGCGATGTCGACGGGTGGCAGCCCCTGACGCGCCGGGCCCTGGATGACCGAGCCGTCCTGGGCGCTGAACAGCGAACCGTGGCAGGGACACAAGATCTCGTTGGCCTCCACCGATGCCACCAGGCACCCCTGGTGCGGGCATACGGCACTGAAGCACTTGATATCGCCGGCAGCAGGTTGGACGACGACGACGGCCGGATCCGGGAACACCACGCCGCCCTCGACCGGTACCTCCGAGACGGCCACGAGCGCATCACCCTGGTCTTGCTGGACCTCTTCCTCGGCGATGTCCTCGGCGACCTCGGCCTCCTCGGCAGTCTCGTCAGCGGTCTCCGCCTCGCTCGGAGACGGTGCCGCGGTCTCCTCGGTGGCCGAGCCACCGCCACCGCATGCGACCAAGATCCCGCCGACGGCCACGAGGCCGCCACCGGCGATGACTTCCCTACGTCCCACTGTTCTCGCCATGCGGCAAGCGTACGTCAGGTCAGCGGCGCCGGCTCGCTCGGCGCTTCGTCGTGGCAGCGGGTGTGGGAATCAACTGACCGAGCAGGGGTGCGAGGAATCGACCGGTGTGCGAGGCCTCGACCTGGGCAATGTCCTCCGGGGTGCCGGACGCAACGACCATGCCACCGCCCGATCCACCTTCGGGCCCGAGATCGATCAGGTAGTCGGCCGACTTCACGACGTCGAGATTGTGCTCGATGACGATCACCGTGTTGCCCTTGTCCACCAGCGATTGGAGCACCCCGAGCAGTTTGCGGATGTCCTCGAAGTGCAAGCCGGTGGTGGGCTCGTCTAGGACGTAGACGGTGCGGCCGGTCGAACGCTTTTGCAGTTCGCTCGCGAGCTTGACCCGCTGTGCTTCGCCACCGGAGAGCGTCGGCGCGGATTGCCCCATACGTACGTAGCCGAGCCCTACGTCCACGAGGGTGGCGAGGTGCCGCGCGATGGCTGGCACCGCTTCGAAGAAGTCCCATGCCTCCTCGATCGGCATATCCAAGACCTCGGCGATCGTCTTGCCCTTGAAATGCACCTCGAGTGTTTCCCGGTTGTATCGGGCTCCATGGCATACCTCGCAGGGCACGTAAACGTCCGGCAGGAAGTTCATCTCGATCTTGATGGTGCCGTCGCCACTGCAGGCTTCGCAGCGACCTCCCTTGACGTTGAAACTAAAGCGCCCCGGTTGATAGCCGCGCACCTTCGCCTCCGGGGTGGCGGCGAACAGCTTTCGAATGTGGTCGAACACCCCGGTGTAGGTGGCTGGGTTGCTGCGCGGCGTACGCCCGATCGGACTTTGATCGACGTGCACCACCTTGTCGATTTCCTCGGTCCCGGTCACCTTGGTGTGCTTGCCCGGAACCACTCGGGCACCGTTGAGGTCGCGCGCCAAGACCGCGTAGAGGATGTCGTTGACCAGTGTCGACTTGCCCGACCCGCTCACCCCGGTCACGCACACGAGGTTGCCTAGCGGGAATTTCGCGGTCACGCCCTGCAGGTTGTGCTCGCGCGCACCGGAGATGGTGACCCAACCCTTTTCCTGCGGGCGACGTAATGCCGGGACCTCGATCTGCCTGGCCCCCGAAAGGTACTGGCCGGTCAACGATCCGGGGTTGCCCAGCAGTTCGGCTACCGGCCCGTTCACCACGATCTGCCCGCCGTGCTCCCCGGCACCGGGACCGATATCCACGACCCAATCGGCTGTGCGGATGGTGTCCTCGTCGTGTTCCACGACGATGAGGGTGTTACCGAGGTCGCGAAGTCGCACCAGCGTGTCGATAAGTCGGTGGTTGTCTCGCTGGTGCAGCCCGATACTCGGCTCATCGAGCACGTACAGCACGCCAACGAGCCCCGAACCGATCTGCGTCGCCAGCCGGATCCGTTGCGCTTCCCCTCCCGCGAGGGTCCCAGCCGCGCGATCCAAGGACAGGTAGTGCAAACCGACGTCGACCAGGAATTGCAGCCGCTCGTTCACTTCCTTCAGCACCCGCGCCGCGATCGCAGCGTCGCGTTCGGACAACGTCAATTCACGCAGCACCTGTGCCGCCTCACCGATGGGCAGCGCTGCTACGTCAGCGATCGATCGCCCCGAGATCGTCACCGCGAGCGATAACGGCTTCAGCCGAGTGCCATCACAGGCCGCACAGGGAACCTCGCGCATGTAGCCCTCGAAGCGTTCCCGGGAGGCGTCGGTCTCGGCCTCCGCATGGCGCCGCTTGACGTACGGGACCACTCCCTCGTACTCGGTGTAATAGGAGCGCCTACGCCCGTAGCGGTTGCGGTATTGCACATGGATCGGCTCGGCGTAGCCGTTCATGATGACCTTGCGCGCCTTCGCAGGGAGCTTCTTCCACGGGGTTTCGACATCGATGTCGAGTTCCTCCGCGATCGCTTCGAGCAGTCGATGGAAGTACCCCGACACCGTTCCCCGAGACCACGGGGAGATGGCGCCTTCGGCCAACGCGAGATCGGGGTCGGGAACCACCAGGTCGACGTCGACCTCCCGAGTGGTGCCCAAGCCAGAGCATTCCGGGCAGGCGCCGAAGGGCGAGTTGAAGGAGAACGAGCGCGGTTCGAGCTCCTCGAACGACAACCCGTCCCGCGGGCAGGCCAGGTGCTCGGAGTACACCTTCTCCCGACCCGGATCGGATTCCTCGAGGTCCACGAAATCCAGCGAGACGTACCCGTGGCCGAGCCCGAGCGCCGTTTCGATGCTGTCGGTCAACCGACGCCTGGATTCGCGGTTCACCGTGAGTCGATCGACGACTACCTCGACGGTGTGCTTTTCCTGCTTCTTCAGGCGGGGGACGTCGTCGAGTCCGTAGACCACGCCGTCCACCCGCACCCGGGAATAGCCCTGGGTCTGCAATTGGCGGAACAACTCCCCGTACTCGCCCTTGCGCTCGCGCACCAGCGGGGCGAGTACCTGGAACTTGGTCTTGGCAGGAAGTTCGAGGACCTGATCGACGATCTGCTGCGGTGTTTGACGGCTGATCGGATCACCGCACACCGGGCAGTGCGGTTTACCGATGCGGGCATAGAGCAAACGCAGGTAGTCGTAGACCTCGGTAATGGTGCCCACGGTGGAACGCGGGTTACGCGAGGTCGACTTCTGATCGATCGACACCGCCGGCGAGAGTCCCTCGATGAAATCGACGTCGGGCTTGTCCATCTGGCCGAGGAACTGTCGGGCGTAGGCCGACAGGCTCTCCACGTACCGGCGCTGCCCTTCGGCGAAGATGGTGTCGAAGGCCAGCGAGGACTTCCCCGATCCGGATAGACCGGTGAACACGACCAGCGCATCGCGCGGGATGTCCAAGGAGACGTCCTTGAGATTGTGCTCGCGTGCCCCTCGGACGACCAACTGATCGCCGACCACCGCAGCTCCTTCCCTGACGCCTGACCACGCGCGCGCTGTTTCGTCGCTATCGTGCCCGTGTGTATACCGGGAACGTCAGCGTAGGCGGTGCCGCGCACGTGCGCGAACTGCCGGACGTGATCATCAGCAAGCTGGCCGTGGGCGATATGGACAACAACGCCTATCTGCTCCGCTGCGCCCACACCGGCGCCCAAGTGTTGATCGACGCAGCAGCCGAGCCCGAGCGCCTACTCGAACTCATCGGCCCCGACGGGCTCAGCGCCATCATCACCACGCACCGACACCCCGACCATTGGGGGGCCCTCGAGGCGATCGCGCAGGCCACCGGCGCCCCCGTCTACGCCCATGCCGACGACGCCGATGGCATCGACGTACCCATCGCGCACCGGGTTCACGAAGGCGACGTGATCCCCATTGGCGATTTCGCACTCGCCACGATCCACCTGGTCGGCCACACCCCCGGCTCGCTGGTGCTCGTGTACGACGACCCCACCGGCCACCACCACATGTTCACCGGCGATTGCCTGTTCCCCGGTGGGGTCGGACGCACCTGGTCGCCCGAGGACTTCGATTCCTTGTACGACGGAGTGGTCTCCAAGGTCTTCGATCGCTACGACGACGAAACCTGGATCTACCCCGGCCATGGCGCCGACACCGTCCTCGGCGATGAACGCCCGGAACTCGCGCAATGGCGCGAACGCGGATGGTGAGGCACCCATGAGCATCGGTGAAGTAGCTACCGAGGCGGAGCAAAGTCGCGCGGATCGCATCTGGAAGCACCTCACCGATCAAAATCCCGACCCGGACAACGCACGGCAGGTTCGGGCCGCCGAACGGCTCAACGGCTACGAGAGCCGCACCGCCTTGACCATGGTGATCCTCGCCTTGGGCTATCTCGTGGTCTATTCGTTCTATGTCCTCGACCTGGATCTGACGCCTGGCGATCGGTCGAATCTGAATACCGTGATGAACGTCGTCTGGGGCATCTTCATCGCGGACCTGACGATCCGCACCGTCTTGGCCCCGCGGCACATCGCCTACCTCGTACACCACCCCATCGACGTTTTGGCCGTTGCGGTCCCGGCGTTCCGAGTGCTTCGGGTGCTTCGGGTGCTCACCGCAGGGCAATGGCTCATTAGCCGAGGCAGTCGGCTGCGCATCGGCCGCACCGCCACCGCCGTCGTTTTGGCCGTCATCTTCTTGACCTACCTCAGCGCCCTGGCGGTGTTGAACGCCGAACGCGGCGCCAAGGGCGCCACCATCGAGTCCTTCGGCGATGGCATCTGGTGGTCGCTGGTCACGATGTCGACCGTCGGCTACGGCGACTACACGCCCGTCACCACCAACGGCCGGATCATCGCCGTGGGCGTGATGGTCGTGGGGATCTCGCTACTCGGCCTAGTCGGTGCATCCGTGGCATCCGCTGTGGTGAGCCGGTTGAGCGGCAAGCAGCAGCAAGGCCAAGACGAGGTCCGCAGCGAGATGAAGCAACTCCTGGCCGAGGTGGCGTCCTTGCGCCAGGAGTTGGCCGACGCAGGCGTGATCAAGCCGCGCACGCCGAGCAGCACGGTCCACGAATCGGACTCGGCAAAGGGCTCGACTTAGCCGGTCGCCTCTCGCATACCCCGCAACTCGGACTTCAGTTCGGACGCTTCGTCGCGTAGTCGCGCAGCGAGCTCGAATTGCAGATCGGTCGCGGCTTGATGCATTTGCGCCGTGAGTTGCTCGATCAGCGATACGAGCTCGCCCTCGGCCATGGATGCACTACGTCGAGCCGGCATCGCAGTATCGGGGGCGCTCGACCCGATGAGTTCGGCGGTGTCGGCCTCCTCTCGGATGAGCAGATCGGTGATGTCGGCAATGCGCTTTCGCAGCGGCTGCGGGTCGATGCCCCGCTCGGTGTTGTACGCGACCTGCTTGACCCGACGCCGATTGGTCTCATCGATCGCCTGACGCATCGACGGGGTGATCGTGTCCGCATACATATGCACTTGACCGGACACGTTGCGTGCCGCGCGGCCGATGGTCTGGATCAAGGACGTCTCCGAACGCAGGAAGCCCTCCTTATCCGCATCCAAGATAGCGACCAGAGAGACCTCAGGCAGGTCAAGACCCTCACGCAGCAGGTTGATACCCACCAAGACGTCGAAGACTCCGGCCCGCAGTTCACGCAGCAGTTCCACCCGACGCAACGTGTCGACTTCGGAGTGCAGGTACTGGACCTTTATGCCGTGTTCGGTCAGGTAGTCCGTGAGGTCCTCGGCCATGCGCTTGGTCAATGTCGTGACGAGGGATCGCTCCCCGCGTTCGGCGCGGGTGCGCACCTCGTACATGAGGTCATCGATCTGCCCCTCCGTCGGCTTGACGACGATCTCCGGGTCCACCAGTCCGGTGGGGCGGATCACCTGCTCGACGACATCCCCTTCCACCTTGCCGAGCTCGTAGGGTCCCGGGGTAGCGCTGAGGTACACGGTTTGCCCGATGCGTTCGACGAATTCCGACCATGTCAAAGGCCGGTTGTCCATTGCCGAGGGCAACCGGAAACCGTGTTCGACCAGCGTTCGCTTGCGCGACATATCGCCCTCGTACATCGCACCGATCTGCGGCACGGTCACGTGCGATTCGTCGATGACCAGGACGAAGTCCTCGGGAAAGTAGTCCAGCAGGCAGTTCGGTGCAGATCCCGCCGGACGACCATCGATATGCCGGGAGTAGTTCTCGATACCCGAGCACGTGCCGACCTGGCGCATCATCTCGATGTCGTAGCTCGTGCGCATGCGCAAACGTTGCGCCTCGAGCTGCTTGCCCTGCTGCTCGAACTCCGCGAGCCGCTCGTGCAACTCGGTCTCGATGCCGGCGATCGCTTGCTCCATGCGCTCGGGGCCAGCCACGTAATGCGAGGCGGGGAATACGTAGATCTCCTCGTCCTCGGTGATGATCTCGCCGGTTACCGGGTGCAATGTCATCAAGCGCTCGATCTCGTCTCCGAACATCTCGATGCGGACCGGGTACTCCTCGTAGACCGGGAACACCTCGACGGTGTCGCCGCGAACCCGGAAGGTGCCGCGCTCGAAGGAGATGTCGTTGCGCGTGTACTGCACATCCACGAATCGGCGCAGGAGCGCATCTCGCTCGAACTCCTCCCCCACCCGCAGCCGGACCATCCGGTCCACGTACTCCTGCGGGGTCCCCAAGCCGTAGATGGCCGATACCGACGCCACCACCAGCACATCACGGCGCGTCAGAAGCGAGTTGGTCGCAGAGTGGCGGAGCCGCTCGACCTCCTCGTTGATAGAGGAGTCCTTCTCGATGTAGGTGTCGGTCTGCGGGACGTACGCCTCGGGTTGGTAGTAGTCGTAGTAGGAGACGAAGTACTCGACCGCATTGTTGGGCAGCAACTCGCGGAACTCGGTGGCCAACTGCGCAGCCAACGTCTTGTTCGGCGCCATCACCAAGGTGGGGCGCTGCAGCCTTTCCACCAACCATGCGGTCGTGGCCGACTTGCCCGTGCCGGTGGCACCCAACAACACGACGTTGCCCTCGCCGGCTGTGATCCGCTTCGCGATCTCCTCGATCGCCTCGGGCTGATCGCCTGCCGGTTGATAATCGGAAATGACTTCGAACGGCGCTACCGTGCGCTGCAGGTCCGTGATAGGCCTGGTCATGACGCCAGCACCGTTGCCCAAGCGCGCTCGACTTGGCGTTGCGTGTTGCCTAGTTCCCCTGTGTTGTCGATGACGATGTCCGCCGCGGCGATACGATCCGATCGACTCGCCTGCCGCTTCATCCGCTCGTGCACATCCGATTCGCTCAACCCTCGGGCCACCGCGCGTTGCACCTGCACACTCTCCGGGACATCCACGACGATCACCGCATCCACTAAGGACACCTGTCCGGTCTCGACCAGCAACGGCATTTCATAGATGACGACCCCTGCCGGCGAAGCGGCTTCACCTTCGACGATCTCGACCTCCGCCAACTCGCGGATCGCCGGGTGGGTGATCTCGTTCAGGTGCCGGGTCGAGCGCTCGGTGGCGAAGGCACGCCGGGCCAACTCACCGCGTCGTAGCGTTCCATCGGTTTCCAAGATGTCGTCGCCGAACTCCTCCACCAATCGAGCGAGCACCGGGGAACCGGGTTCGACGATGCGCCGTGCGATGGCGTCGGCGTCGACGACGACCGCCCCCAAGTCGGCGAACATCGCTGCCACCGTGGACTTACCCGAACCGATCCCCCCGGTCAGGCCCACGCGCACCGTGGTCGCTACTCGGTGGTGAGCTTGTCGCGCAGCGCCTGCAACGCCTCGTCCGAGGCCAGCGAACCCTCGTCCTCGCCGGTGTCCGACGAATACGAGGTCGCATCGCCGCTCTCGACGGCTGCGGCCTGATCGGCTTCCTGGGCTTCGCTCATCTGCTTGCGGTGGGCCTCCCAGCGCGCATGCGCTTCGGCGTACTCCTGTTCCCACGCCGCACGCTGCTCTTCGAACCCGGCCTTCCATTCGCCGGTCTCGGGATCGAAGCCCTCCGGGCCGATGTAGTTGCCGGCCTCGTCGAATGCAGGTGCCATGCCGTACAGGTACGGGTCGAACTCCTCCGAGCCTTGCGTATCGGCGGAGTCGTTGGCCTGCTTCAGCGACAGCGAGATACGACGACGCTCCAGATCGATGTCGATGACCTTCACGAACAACTCATCGCCCACCTGGACGATCTGCTCGGGCAGTTCGATGTGACGCTCGGCGAGCTCGGAGATGTGCACCAGGCCCTCGATACCCTCCTCGACGCGAACGAAGGCGCCGAAGGGGACCAACTTGGTTACCTTGCCGGGCACCACCTGGTTGAGCTGATGGGTGCGGGCGAAGTGCTGCCACGGATCCTCTTGCGTGGCCTTCAAGGACAGCGAGACCCGCTCGCGGTCCATGTCCACGTCGAGAACCTCGACGGTGACTTCCTGGCCGACTTCGACGACCTCCGAAGGGTGGTCGATGTGCTTCCAGGACAACTCCGAGACGTGCACGAGGCCGTCGACGCCACCGAGGTCGACGAAGGCACCGAAGTTCACGATGCTCGACACGACGCCGGACCGAATCTGGCCCTTTTGCAGTTGCGTTAAGAAGGTCTGGCGAACCTCGGACTGCGTTTGCTCCAACCACGCGCGGCGGGAAAGCACGACGTTGTTGCGGTTCTTGTCCAGCTCGATGATCTTGGCCTCGAGGGTCTTGCCAACGTAGGGCTGAAGGTCGCGCACTCGGCGCATCTCGACCAGTGATGCCGGAAGGAAGCCACGTAGGCCGATGTCCAGGATCAGACCGCCCTTGACGACCTCGATGACCTGGCCCTCGACGACGCCGTCTTCTTCCTTGACCTTCTCGATCGTGCCCCACGCGCGCTCGTACTGGGCGCGCTTCTTGGACAAGATCAGCCGACCCTCCTTGTCCTCCTTCTGCAGGACGAGAGCCTCGACAGCGTCTCCCACTCCGACGACCTCACTGGGGTCGACATCGTGCTTGATGGAAAGTTCGCGGGAGGGAATCACACCCTCGGTCTTGTAGCCGATGTCGAGCAGCACTTCGTCACGGTCCACCTTGACGATGGTTCCCTCGACGATGTCGCCGTCGTTGAAGTATTTGATCGTCTCGTCGATCGCAGCGAGGAAGTCCTCGGCGGAGCCGATGTCGTTGACGGCTACTTGGGTGGGGCTGGTGTCTGTCGTAGGAACGGTCATGTAGTGGGGAATCCGATGCGTTGTAGTTCGATCCAGCGGTCGCTGGGCCCCCTTAGCGTACGGGAGGCACCCGGCCTGGGCGCATGAGGGGCGGGGGCACTAGTGGCCGGCACTTTGCCAGTCGCGACCCACGCCCACGGAGACCTCCAGCGGCACCCGGAGGTCGGCGGCCTGACCCATCTGGCCGCGCAGGATCTCCTCGACGCGGGCCTGCTCGCCGGAGGCGACCTCGACCACCAGTTCGTCGTGGACTTGCAGCAGTAGTCGGCTGGCCAGGCCGTCTTCGCTCAGTGCCCGATCCACCCCGAGCATGGCCACCTTGACGATGTCGGCCGCTGTGCCCTGAATCGGAGCATTCAGCGCCATGCGCTCGGCCATCTCCCGGCGCTGCCGGTTGTCGTGCGCGAGATCGGGCAGATACCTGCGGCGCCCGAGCATCGTCTCGGTGTACCCGCGCCCTCGCGCTTGCTCGACGACACCGGATAGGTAATCGCGCACTCCCCCGAATCGGGTGAAGTAGTCATCCATCAGCCCCTGTGCCTCAGCGGGTGTGATGTGCAGTTGCTGGGACAGTCCGTAGGCCGATAGCCCGTAGGCGAGTCCGTAACTCATCGCCTTGATACGGCGACGCATCTCGGCATCCACGTCGGACTCCGCAACGTCGAACACCTTCGCCGCGACCGTCGAGTGCAGGTCCTCCCCCTCGCCGAACGCTTCGATGAGGCCCGCATCACCCGATGCATGCGCCATGATGCGCATCTCGATCTGGCTGTAGTCGGCGGTCATCAGCGTCTCGTAGCCCGCACCGACCACGAAGCAAGCCCGTATCCGACGTCCTGCCTCGGTACGGATTGGGATGTTCTGCAAATTGGGGTCGGCCGAGGACAACCTGCCCGTGGCGGCGGCCATCTGCTTGAAGGTCGTGTGGATCCGGGATTCGTCGTCCGCGAGCGGCAACAAACCCTCCACCGTCTGCCGCAACTTCGAGACGTCCCGCCAAGCCAGCAGTTGCTCCAGTAGCGGATCCTCGGTTGTCGCGTAGAGGTTCTGCAGCGCCTCGGCGTCGGTCGTGTAGCCGGTCTTGATCTTCTTCGTCTTCGGCAGTCCCCGCTCCACGAAGAGCACCTCTTGCAGTTGCTTGGGCGAACCCAAGTTGAATCCGCGGCCCACGATCTCGTGCGCGCGCTCCTCGGCCACCCGCATCGAAGCGGCGAACTCCTCGGACAGGGCACGCAAGCCCTCGGTGTCCACCGCGATGCCCGCGTATTCCATCCGTGCCAACAGCCCGGCGAGCGGCACTTCCATCTGCGCAAGTAGCGGCGATAGTTCCTCGGCGGCGAGTTTGTCGTCCAGCAACCGCGCGAGTCGGTGCACGGCCTGCACTTCGCGTCCAAGCCAGGTGAGGCCTTGCGCCGGATCGGCGTCGAATTGCAGTTGCTCTTGGTCACCCGCGGCGGATTCCTCCAGCGAGTGCCCCAGATAGCGCTGCACGACATCGCCTAGCGCGTACGTCCGGGCACCGGGTGCATCGAGGTAGGCCGCGAGGGCAGTATCGATCCGCACGCCCCGGACGATCGTGGGCGGTCCCTGCTCGGTGAGCAACGCAAGATCCGGACCCTTCACATCGTGGATGTCCAGCGCGATCGATTCGTCGCTGAGCCACTGCAGCGCCACCACGCGATCGTCGTCGTCTTCCAGCGCACTCGCGAGCACGCGTTCGTCGTCGCAGACCGCGATCGCCTCCAGCCGCCCCCGACCGGCGCTCCACGAACCGGCGCAGGCCACCGCCGCGGATTCCAAACCCGCTAGCGCCTCGCGCAATCCACCCGCCGGCACGATCGTGGTCTCCCGGTCCGCTTCGCCGGAATCGGTGACTGCAGTAGTCGATTCACCGCCCACCGCACCGGGCAGCGCCTGCACACGAGAGCGCAGGGCCGCGAATTGCAACGCCTCGAATATCTCCTCCACATCCGAGCGCGACCATTGCGACCACGCGGTATCTGCCACGTGCAATTCCAGGGGCACATCGCGCACCAACTCGGTCAACTCGCGGTTTAGCAGCACCTGAGGGACCGCCTGGCGCAATGCATCGCCCACCTTGCCGCCGACTTCATCGACGTGCTCCACCAGGCCCGCGAGATCGCCGTAGGTGCTCAGCCACTTGACCGCGGTCTTCTCCCCCACCCCGGGAATGCCCGGGAGGTTATCGCTGGGATCACCGCGCAGGGCCGCGAAGTCCGGGTACTGCGCCGGCGACATGCCGTACTTCTCCTCGATCGCCACCGGGGTCATCGTCGCGAGGTCGGATACCCCCTTCTTCGGGTACAGCACACTCACCCGATCCTCGACGAGTTGGAAAGTGTCGCGATCACCGCTGACGATCTCGACGTCGAGGCCCTCCTTGGCACCCTGCGTCGTGAGCGTGGCGATGACATCGTCGGCCTCGAAGCCCTCCTTCTCCACGGTCGTGATGCCTAACGCCTGCACGACCTGCTTGATCAGGTCCACCTGGCCCTTGAACTCCGGCGGGGAAGCCGACCGAGTCGCCTTGTAGTCGGTGAAGCGTTCGGTGCGGAAACTCTTGCGTGAGACGTCGAAGGCGACGGCGACATGCGTAGGAGCCTCGTCGCGAAGCAAGTTCACCAGCATCGAGGTGAACCCGTAGACCGCGTTCGTGGGCTGACCAGTGGAGGTGGAGAAGTTCTCGACGGGAAGCGCATAGAAGGCCCGGTAGGCCAGGGAGTGACCGTCGAGCAGGAGCAACTTCCCGCGACCGGCCATTACCTGATCCTAGGCACTTGCCGCACTCGCAGGCCCTACGCTCGCGATATGGCACCGGACGCGATCCCCGAGCAGTTGGCGGCCTTCGGTATGGGAGCACTCGCCGAGAAGATGGGTATCGAGTTGCGCTCGGCCAGCGCTGAACGCGTCGTCGGCACGATGCCCGTCAAGGGCAACACCCAGCCCTACGGGCTACTGCACGGAGGAGCGAGCGCCGTCCTGGCCGAATCGCTCGGCTCGGTCCACGCCGCGCTGAACGCCGGCCCGGAGAACGTCGTCGTTGGCCTGGACCTGAATTGCACCCACCACCGCGGGCTCACCGACGGCCTGGTGACCGGCGAGGCGACCACGCTCGCGGCCGGGCGCACCATCGTGAGCAGTGAGATCCGCATCGCCGATGAGCAGGGCCGGCCGGTCTGCACGGCGCGCCTGACCTGCCTGGTCCGCCCGGGCACGAAGTCGTAACGATTCGCCCAATGCGCCCTTCTCGCCCCGAACGTGCTTTTACTGCGGCTAAAGTGCCATGCATCCGTTTGCACCGCCAATGGCTCCGGCCTGCCCCGCGCTGGCTCAGAGTCACCACCACGGGAGGTTCGCTTCGTGGCTAGCCGCGCTCGCGCCGCAGGAATTGCGGGCCTGCTGGCGCTCATGGCGCTGTTCGCCGGAGCGGTTCTCGCCCCTAGCGCCGCGCTGGCGGCCGACACCACGCTGGTCGGCAACCTGACCGCTCCCGATGGCACCCCGGTTGAAGGCACCGTCATCTCGGTGACCAACGAGGACGGCTTCGCGGAGACCGGCACTACCGATGCCGCGGGAGATTTCACTATCCCGCTAGCCGGCGGCGGCACCTACCAAATCGAGATCGACACGACCACGCTGCCCGAGGGCATCGCACTGGAAAAGCCCGAGGACGCCAGCCGCTCGTTGCTGGTCCTCGGCGGTGAGAAACGGATCCTCACCAAGCTCGTCGAGGGCGAAGGCGGCGGTGGTGGCGGTGGTGGATTCATCGACGTCACGGGCGATCAATTCATTCAATTGCTCTTCGACGGCGTTTTATTCGGCGTCATGATCGCGCTCGGCGCGCTCGGCCTGAACCTGGTCTTCGGCACCACGGGCCTGACCAACTTCTCGCACGGCGATCTACTCACCCTGGGGGCCTTCACCGCCTTATTGCTGAACGAGGCGGGGCTGCACATCATCATCGCCGGGCCGATCGCCATCGTGATCGCCGCGATCTTGTTCGGCTGGGGGCAAAACAAGGTGCTTTGGCGCCCGCTTCGCCGCCGGAAGACCGGTCTGATCGCGATGATGATCATCACTATCGGCTTGGCGATCGTCATTCGATACGGCGTCGCTTTGTTCTTCGGCAACGGCCCGAGCAACTACAACCAGTACGCGGGCCAGCCGGGTATCGATATCGGACCGGTGAGCACCACACCGAAGGCCTTGATCCTCGCGGGTCTAGCCGTCATCGCCCTGACCGTCACCGTCCTTTGGGTGCAACGCTCGCGCATCGGCAAGGCCACCCGGGCGGTCTCGGACAACCCGGCCCTGGCCTCGGCCACCGGTATCGACGTCGAGCGCGTCATCGCCGTGGTGTGGACCGTGGCCGCGGGCCTGGCAGCCTTCGGCGGCGTCTACCTGGGCCTAACCCAGGACAACATCTGGAATATGGGCCAGCGGGTGCTGTTGATCATCTTCGCCTCGGTCATTCTCGGCGGCCTGGGCACCGTTTACGGCGCGATCGTCGGAGCCCTCGTCGTCGGCGTCTTCATCCAACTAACGTCGCTGGTGATCCCGACCGAGATGAAAACAGTGGGCGCGCTGTTCGTGATGATCGTGATCTTGATGATTCGGCCGCAAGGCATCCTCGGTAGACGAGAGCGGGTGGGTTGACATGGATTGGAGTTTCGTCCTCACGCAGACCCTCACCCAGGCCATCGGCATCCAAGCGATCATCTACTGCCTGGCCGCCATCGGCCTCAACGTCCAATTCGGCTACACCGGGCTGCTGAACTTCGGGCAGGTCGCCTTCGTGGCAGCCGGTTCCTACGCAGTCGGCGTCATCGTGCTCACCTTCGATCTGAGCTTGTGGTTGGCGATCCTGGTCGGCATCGTCGTGGCCACCATCATCGCGCTGATCCTGGGCATCCCCACCCTGCGATTGCGCGCCGACTACCTAGCGATCGTGACCATCGCGTTCAGCGAGCTCGTCCGGCTCACCGTGCGATCCATCGCCTTCCGGGATGTGTTCGGCGGAGCGCAGGGACTCAACGGCAAGCTCGGACAGGATTTCCACGACACCAACCCGCTGCCGGCGGACTTCCAAAGCCTGCCGATCTTGAGTTGGACCCGGCAGGACCTGTGGGTCGTGATCGTCGGTTGGATCCTGGTCGCTTTCTTCACCTTCCTGGTCTGGATGCTCGTTCGCTCCCCCTGGGGCCGCATCGTGCGCGGTATCCGCGAGGACGAGAACGCCGTGGTCTCCCTCGGTAAGAACGTCTTCGCCTACAAGCTCCAAGCACTCATTCTCGGCGGCATCATCGGCGCCTTCGGCGGCATCGTGTGGGCCGTGGCGAAGCAATCCGTGCAACCGGACACGTTCCGACCGGAATTCACCTTCTTCGCTTACACGATCCTGCTGCTAGGTGGCGCCGCACGCGTGATGGGCCCGGTGGTCGGGGCGATCTTGTTCTGGATCGTCCTCGCGGGCACCGGCGAGTTCCTCGGCCAGGCCATCCAAGCCGGCTGGATCGACTTCTTGCAGCCGACCGATGTCGGCAATATCCGCTTCGTGCTCATGGGCTCGGGACTGATCGCCTTGATGGTCTTCCGCCCGCAGGGCATATTCGGAGACAGAAGGGAGTTGGCGCTCGATGCCAAGTAACGACACTGTCCCCGGAGCCCGAGGCGAAGCCGCCCGGGCGGCCCTCGCCGATATCGAGGCACGTCCGGGCGTTCCCAAGCCCGACGCGATCGTCATTGCCGACCATGTGCGCCGTTCCTTCGGCGGTTTGACGGCTGTCGATGTCGAGCACGTCGAGATCCAACGTGGTGCGATCACCGCGCTCATCGGGCCCAATGGCGCCGGCAAGACCACTTTCTTCAACTTGATCACCGGCTTCGACGACGCCGACGAGGGCAAGTGGTCCTTCAACGGCCGACAGGTAGCCGGTATGGCGCCCTACCGACTCGCCCGCATCGGCATGGTGCGCACCTTCCAATTGACCAAGGCCCTCAGCCGCATGACGGTCATGGACAACATGCGCCTCGGTGCCAAGGGCCAGACCGGCGAACGCTTCTTCGCGGCCATCTTCCCGTTCCTATGGAACGGGCAAGAGAAATCCATCGCCGAGCGCTCGGTCGGGCTGCTCGAACGCTTCAACCTGCACGAGAAGGTCGACGACTTCGCAGGGTCCCTATCCGGCGGCCAACGCAAGCTGCTGGAGATGGCCCGGGCGCTGATGGCCGATCCCGAGCTGATCATGCTCGATGAGCCCATGGCCGGCGTGAACCCGGCGCTGAAGCAAAGCCTGCTCGGACACATCAAGTCGATGCGCGAAGAGGGCACCACCGTGTTGTTCGTGGAGCACGACATGGACATGGTCCACGACATCAGCGACTGGGTCATCGTCATGGCCCAGGGGTCGGTGATCGCCGAGGGTCCACCGGACGCGGTCATGAAGAACCAAGCGGTGATCGATGCCTACCTCGGTGCGCACCACGATGCCCAACTGACCGAAACAGGCGAAGCCCTCACCGATTCCGCCGACGGAGATCCGCGATGAACTACACCGAACCCGCCGACCTCCCCGGCCCCAACGATCCGGACGACGCCCACGTCTTCGAGACCGAACTCGACGTCAACGCCGAGCAACTAACGCAAAGCCACCACGCCGACCCCGAACAGATCCACAAATCCGAGGCTCTCGGTGCCCTCGTTCGTGCCGACGGTCTCTACGCCGGCTACTTCCCGGGCGTCAATATCTTGAACGGCTCCGATTTGTACGCCAAGGAAGGCGAGCTGGTCGGGATCATCGGCCCCAACGGTGCGGGCAAGTCCACTTTGTTGAAGGCGATCTTCGGCCTGGTGCACGTCAACACCGGCGCGGTGCTGCTGCGCGATGAGGACATCACGAACTTGCGCGCCGACCAACTCGTGCGCCGCGGCGTCGGCTTCGTCCCCCAGACCAACAACGTCTTCCCCTCGCTAACGATCGAGGAGAACTTGGAGATGGGTGCCTACCAGGACCCCAAGTCCTTCTCCCAGCGCTTCGAGAAGGTCGTGGAACTGTTCCCAACCCTCGGTGAACGGCGCAAGCAGCGCGCCGGCTCGCTATCGGGTGGCGAGCGCCAGATGGTCGCGATGGGTCGTGCGCTGATGATGGAGCCGAGCGTCCTGCTTCTCGACGAGCCGAGCGCGGGCCTATCCCCCGCCCTGCAAGACGAGGTCTTCGTCCGCGTCCGGGAGATCAACAAGACCGGGGTGACCGTGATCATCGTCGAGCAAAACGCCCGACGCTGCCTGCAGATCGTCGACCGCGGGTA
>Ga0209953_1000079_pt1 | contig 38257 bp, 36 predicted proteins | sample SalPonred_H2O_MG_FD_185713 | JGI IMG/M metagenome (GOLD analysis project Ga0209953, IMG submission 185713) | Salt pond water microbial communities from South San Francisco under conditions of wetland restoration - Salt Pond MetaG... | ecosystem: Environmental > Aquatic > Non-marine Saline and...
TGCCCACGCTCAGCGTTGCGACCGACACCTGCGAATCGCGCAGCAATGACAAAGCCGCGCGCACCTCCGGGTGCGGCTCCAGCGAGCCGAAGGCACTGAGCAGTTCATCGGCCTCGGCTACCGAGACTCGATCCGGAGCCAAGGACACGAGTGCTTGGCGGGCTACTTCGGGGAAACTCCGATACTGCTCCGCTGCCGTGAGGGCGAACCCGTCACGCAGCGTTCGGGTGAACCACAGGTCGCGTTGGCCGCGAAGATCCCATTGTTCGAAGAGTGGATCGAGGGTTTCCAGCGAGAACAGGGTCTCATTTACGTCCAAGACGACCCTGAATGGTTCTTTCATATCCATCATTACACCAGGCCCGAACCATTTCGAACAGTCAAGCCGTGGCTGGCAATAGGCGTCGAGAGAAGAACGACACGAACAGACTCAACAATGTACAAATAGCGAAACTGACAGTGAGAACAGCGGTAGCAGAGGCCTGCTGCACGACAATCCCGGCGACAAGGGACAGAACGGACAAGGCTCCGAATGCGACAAGTAAGTACGCCGAGTAAATCTCAGCCCGTCGGTTCACTGGGCTGATGATTCCGATCAGCGCTGCTGAACCCATCAAGCACAAGCCCGCACCGGCACCGATGAGAGAAGCGCCCACGATCATCATCCAAGGCGTGTCCATTGCTGAGGCGAGCGCGGCCGCACCCCAACCCACAGCGGCTCCCAGCAGGCCTAACGCCATGGCAGTCCTGGGGCGCAAGGCTCGGGTGATCACCTGGCTTACGGCCAGACTTGCCAACACGATCGAGACCAGGAGTCCTACTGCAAACTCCGAAACCAAGCCCACTGTCGCGGCTATGGCTCCCCCGAAGGAGCCGAACATTCCCATCGCCAGATTCGTGCCTAGGATCGCCGCTCCAGCGACAGAGAAACCTGGCCACAGCGGGCGCGGTAGCCGGATGGTCCTAACGAGTGGTGCATCTGTCAGGGCAGGGCGAACTTCCTGCGATCGAAGTACCAAACCGAGTGGCACTAAAACAGCCACCGCAACCGCCAGATAGGGAAAGACCAGCGGTAGTGGGGTAACACTCGCCAATACCCCCGCAAGCAGTGGCCCCACCGCAGACCCCACGGCCAACGCCAACGTGTTCACAAATGCCCCCCTCGCTACACCTTTCGGATGGGTTTCCATCAGGGTTGCAGCTCCGGCGCCCGCAGCGAGCGCGACTGCTATCCCCTGGAGAGCCCTACCAAGGAGCAACAACGGGTAAGCGAAGGCCACGGTGAGAACTCCCATGCCAATCAGCAACATCAGCAAGGCGATGATCAGCGTTAAGCGACGGCCGAACCGATCCGATACCCCTCCCATCAACACCAGCGTGACGATGACCGCTATCGGATACGCCGCAAAGGCAACCCCGATCAACTCATCCCCGATCCCCCATTCGTCTTGATAGAGCGGATAGAGGGGCGTTGGCGTGAAACTCGAGACCATCGCCACAAACAAGACAGCAACCGTTGCCGGCACCAATAGTTGCTGCCGAGTCGTCAGCGGCTGCCCCTGACCAGACATTAGGACTGGACTTCGAGAGCACCCAGCGCTGCGTTGACAATCGATCCAGGAGTGAGGTCGAAGAGTCCGTAGAGATCTGAGACGGTGCCACTTTGTCCGAAGCTATCCACTCCCAGACTCACGGCGTGGACACCCATCGCCGAACCGAGCCATGAGAGTGCATGGCTCGCTCCATCGTGAATGGTGACAATGGGAGCGCGATCGGGAAAAGCTCCCCGCAATGCTCCGGGAACACTCGGCGTCGTGGCTGTGCGCACGCCTTGGCGGAAAGTGCGCTGCCACGCGCGGTACCAACGGTCCGCACTGGTGATATCGATAACGTGAGCGGCGATTCCCTCTTCTGCCAGTTCCTGCGAGGCCTCTAGGACCTCCGGCATGACGGCACCTGTAGCCGCAAGATGAACGACAGGAACCGCATTGCCGGCTTCCTTGATTGCCGTGAGGTCGGAAAATGACTGAAATGCATCAACCAAGCGATAGCCACCTGCAAGAACCTGACGACGAAGGACCGGTTCCCCGAGCCGTTCCAAGGCACGGGAGAAAGGCGCTTGGTCGATCGGGCGGGTGGTCAGACGGAGGTAGTAGGCGCCGTCGTCGACGGGTGCAGCTGTCTGGGCGCCGCCGCTACCTTCCGCGATTCGACCGACGGCATCGCACAAGAGCCAGTCCAATGCAGGCCCGTACGTGGGTTCAATGTAGGTGACATTAGGAAGTTCTATCCCAACGCTCGGCGTGATCGTCGATTGATGAGCACCACCTTCAGGGGCGAGGGTGACACCACTCGGTGTTCCAGCCACAATGAAGCGCGATCCGGAGTAAACCGAGTAGATGAACGCATCAAGGCCCCGCAAGACGAACGGGTCGTAAACGGTTCCTACCGGAATCAAGGGCTGATCCGAGAGATCCCAGGACAGACCAAGTTGCCCCAACAGCAAAAACAAGTTCATCTCGGAAATGCCCAGTTCGATGTGCTGCCCCTGGGGACCCTCCGCCCACTTCATGACCGGGTCTTCCGACCACAGCCGCTTTTCGACCGGGCTGAAGACACCCACCTTGTTGATGAAACCACCCAAATTGGTGCTCGTCGCAACGTCGGGGGCTGTTGTAACCAAGTAAGGCCGCAACGCGTCGTCGCGGGCGAGGTCCACCATGATTCGGCCGAAAGCCTCCTGGGTACTCATCGGCTTGGTAGTCCGAATGCCCACGTGGGTGGGCACTTTCACGCCCAAGTTCGGCGACGCTGGGATGCGATGGAGCCACTCACGCCGCTCGTTGGACAAGATGCCCTCTTTAGAGGCCGCATCGAAGCGGTCCCATTCCGTTTCCTCGGTAAGTCCGAGGGAGTACCGAAACTCCTCGATCTGTTCCGCCGTCAGAAGCGCCGAGTGATTGCGCGGATTGCCTGCCATCGGCAAACCCCAACCCTTGATCGTGTACGCGAAGATCACGCTGGGTCGGTCACTTTCCTTGTCGCATGCCACGAAAGCATCTGCTAGAGACTCCAGATCGTGGCCGCCTAGGTCCGTCACCAAATTCGCGAGTTCTTGATCCGGCACCCCTTCGACGAAGGCCCGTACCGCCACTGGAGCATTCTCCAAGAAGCGCACCCGCACATCAGCCGGGGCGAGCCCGAATAAGGACTGATACTGCTCATTGGACATCTCGTCGATCCACAAGCGCAACGCATCGCCACCTGGCATATCGAAAGCGCGGCGCAACTTCTTGCCGTACTTGAGTTCAACAACATGCCAGCCCGCTGATTCGAAGTGACCGCGCCATTGCTCGAGCCGCACCCCTGGCACGACTCGATCGAGGGACTGCCGATTGAAGTCGACGATCCACATCACATTTCCTAGACCTTGCGTTGCGGGATCCGCAATCGCTTCCCAGATGTTGCCCTCATCCAGTTCGGCATCCCCGACCATCGCGATGTAGCGGGCTTGGGGGCGTTCCCCGAAATGTGCATCGACGTAGCGACGGGTGGCCGCGGCGAACAACGGCGCCGCCGGACCGAGTCCCACCGATCCAGTGGAGAAATCGATTGTGTCCGGGTCCTTGGTCCTGGAAGGGTACGACTGCAGACCGCCCTTGGCACGCAGCGTCGTCAAGTAGGAACGATCTAGGTTGCCCATTAGGTACTGGATCGCGTGGAACACTGGCGCAGCGTGCGGCTTGACGGCCACCCGATCCTGCCCGTTCAGATAATGAAAGTACAGCGCGGTCATCATGCTGACGACTGAGGCACTGGAGGCCTGGTGGCCCCCAACCTTCACACCGTCTTTGTTCTCGCGTTCGCGGTTAGCGTGATCGACCATCCGAACTGCCAGCCAGAGGACTCTGCGCTGAATCGCTTCAAGGGTCGTGAATTTCTCTGCCGACTCGTCGATCATGCCCGCTCCTCTTCCGTGATGGACGAATTTCTAATCACCCGACGTTTGTGCGAAGGCCAAGACTCGGCGGGCTGCCCGCGCGCTCGCCTCGTCGATCATCCGCCCGTCCTCCGCTATCGCAATCCCCGAACCTTCCAGGACGGACGCCTCGAGGCGGTCCAGCAATGAACGGGCTGCGTCGACCTCCTCGACACTCGGGGTGAAGGCTGAATTCACTACCGTGACCTGGTCGGGATGAATGCACGCTCGACCGACGAAACCCTGCTCCTTGACGATACGTGTGGAATCGGCGAATGCGTCGATGTTGCGGAACTCCGTACTCACCGGGCCGACGGGTGGCGATATCCCTGCCGCAACGCTTGCGACGAGTATCGAGCTACGGACCGCCACAAAGTGCCGATCCACATCTCCCGACAGACCCAGATCACCCGCTAGGTCCACTTCCCCCACCTGAAGTTGTTCTACCCGAGGGCCCCGAGTGATCTCACGAAGATTTTCCAATCCTGCGGCCGATTCGATCAGCGGAACAACCGCGACCGAACCCCCTTCCATATCCCGGTCGCGTTCAGCTGCCGTAACGACTTCCGAAGCCGCCAGTACGGTCTCGACGTTGTCGACCTTCGGCAGGCAGACACCCGCGATCCCCGGCAAGACGACATCCCTTAGCTCCTCGAGCCCGAGCTCGCCTTGGTTGACTCGTACCCAGATCTGTGCTCGACCGTGATCGCCATCGCGCACCCAGTCGACGACCAGACCCCGGGCTTCGGCCTTTTTGTCGGCCGACACCGCGTCCTCGAGATCGAGGACGACGGCATCGGCTCCCTTGGCAACAGCCTTGCTGAATCGTTCCGGGCGATCTCCCGGTACGTAAAGCCAACTGCGAACTATCACTTGATTTCCGTTTGGCCCGAGGTGAGGGATTTGGCGATGATCATCTTCATGATGTCGTTCGTTCCTTCACCAATACTCATCAAGATCGAGTCACGGTACAAGCGCTCGACCACATACTCGGTCGAGTATCCGTAGCCACCGTGAACGCGCATCGCCTCTTGCGACGCGATGATCGCTGCTTCTGATGCGAAGTACTTGGCCATGCCGGCTTCCATGTCGACGCGCTCGCCGCCATCTGCCTTCGCCGCCGCCCAGTAGGTCAACAACCGGGATGCCTGCAACTGCGTGGCGATCTCCGCCAACTTCAACTGGATTGCCTGGAAATCGGAAATGGTCTTGCCGAATGCTTCCCGTTGGGTCGAGTAAGCCAGCGCGGAATCCCAGGCGGCTTGCGCGATGCCCACGCTTCGGGCTGCGATGTTCAGCCGACCGATCTCCAACCCGGAGAGCACCTGCTGCATACCTCGACCTTCGACACCCCCAAGCAAGGCACTGGCGGGAACCACGACGTTATCGAGCACTACCTCACAGGATTCGGTTCCCTTATACCCCAGTTTCCCGATGTCCTTGCTGACCGAGAAACCCTCGAGCGTGGTGTCGACGAGGAGTACCGACATGCCCTTGTGACGCGGCTCGGCTTCCGTATCGGTCTTGACGAGCACAGGCAGCACATCGGCGTGGCGAGCATTAGTGATCCACATCTTGGTGCCCTTGATGACGTAGTTGTCATCTTCCTTCCGAGCGGTGGTCTTGATGCCCTGGAGGTCCGTGCCAGCACCAGGCTCGGTGAGGCCGATTCCCGTGCGCCACTCGCCGGTGGCCAGCTTCGGCAGGATGCTTTGTTTTTGCTCCTCGGTTCCATGGTGGGCGATCATCCAAGCCGAAAGCCCATGGCTGCCCAGGATGCCCGCGATGCCCATCCAGCCGCGGGCGATCTCCTCGTAGACCAGGCAAAAGGAGACCATGTCCAGATCCAAGCCGCCGTACTCCTCGGGAATGGTGATGCCGAACAGCCCCATCTCCTTCATCTTGTCGACGATCTCCGTCGGATAGCGACCGGAATGCTCCCACTCGATGGCCACCGGCATGATCTCCTTGTCGACGAAGTCGCGTAGCACCGACCGGAACGCCTTTTGATCCTCATTGAGTTCGAAATCCACTTGCCTACTCCATTTCTGCTGGTGATCTACTTCGGGTCGATGTAAAAAACGGGAAGCTTGTATCCGTTGGGAATGTCCTGCCAGGCAAGGCTCACGCAGGCATCGCATGTGATCTGGCCCTGGTCTGATGAGACGATCCGCGACAACAGGACCGGCCCTTCGTCCAAACGAATCCGAGCAATCACGTACGGCACTTCCAACTCCGGATGCGGAGCCCGGTGAACCTCCGTGAAACTGTCCACGATGCCCCGCCCCTCGGAAGCCAGCCATGACAGTTCGAAGGAACTACATGCCACGCACATGGCACGGGGGTAATGCTGGACGTGTCCGCATCGGTCGCAGCGCTGCAGCAGTAGCCGGCGTTCGCGTGTGGCTTCCCACCACTCCTGCGTCACTTCATCAGGAACTGGCGCAAGGTCGTCGATCATCGATTCACCCCCAGGAGCACCGTCGCGTGGGTCGACAAGATTCCGCCGGTTCCATGGGCTAGCGCGATCGAGGGATCGGCTACCTGTCGATCTCCGGCCTCACCACGCAGTTGCCGGACGGCCTCGACGAGCAACAGCACGCCGTACTGACCGGGATGGCAGTACGACAACCCTCCCCCGCTCGTATTCAACGGCTGTCGCCCACCTAAGCGCGAGTCGGCGGATGCAACGAATGCAGCGGCCTCACCTGGGCCGCAGAAGCCGAGCGCCTCGAGGCTGAGCAGCACCGTGATGGTGAAGGAGTCGTACAACTCGATGACATCCACGTCGTTGGGGGTCAAGCCGGCAGATGCGAATGCGCGCTGACCACTCTCACATGCACCCGTAGGAAGGAGCGGCACCTGGCTCATCGACGTGTTGGTGGTCGCCTCGCCGTAGCCGAGGATGCGAATGGGGTCGCGTCGCAAGTCGCGAGCCCGTTCCAGGGAGGTGATGACTACGGCGCCTCCCCCATCGGTGACCAAGCAGCAATCCGCGGCCGTCAATGGTGTGGACACCATCGTGGAGTTGAGAACGTCGTCCACCGTCAGCGGCTCGGAGCCGTACCTGTACGCCTTCGGGTTCAGCAAGGCCCACTCACGTGCAAGCACCGCGACTTGTGCAAGATCGGCCGGTGTTCCGCCGTATTCATGCAGGTACCGCCGCGCCGCCATCGCGTAGTAGGAAATCGGATAGAGCGGGCCATAGGGCGTCTCGAACTGCGCCTCCGGGGTGTGGGACTCGAGGATTCCCCCGAGACGACGCGACTTGGCCGAACGTTGATTCGAAGCGAACGAGACGACCACTACCGACGCCTGGCGGGCCTCGATGGCTTGCACGGCTCGTGCGACGTACATCTCGTATGCACTGCCGCCAGCGAAAGTCGAATCCGACCACGCTGGCTGGATCCCGAGGTAATCGGCCACTTGGGTCGTGGAGAATCTCGAGACGCCACTTGTTGCCAAGCCGTCGACGTCGGAAACACTCAAGCCCGCATCCGCAAGTGCCCGCGTTATCGCTTGGGCTTGTAACGCGAGTATCGAGGCATTCGTAACCCCGAGGTCGGATTCAGCAACTCCGGCGATCGCTGCTGATGTCATCGGCGGATCACCGTGGCCTCACCGACGGCCGCCGTTGCGGTCACCACGTCGGACCCATCGAGGACCACGATCCTAAGGTTGACTGCGATAGCCCCGTCGGCTGAAGGCACGGTCTCGCCTTCGCAACGAATAGTGGCTCCGGCTGTTACGGGTGTCTTGAACCGGAATGACAGTGCGCGGATCCACGCATGTGGGCCGAGCCAATCCTGCAGGCACTCAGCCATGATCGCGCCGAAGACCTGACCATCGACAACGGTGGAAGAGAAACCGAGCTCGCGAGCGAACTCAGAGTCGTAATGAAGTCGATGCCAATCCCACGTGGCTCCTGCATAGGCGACCATGGCCGCCTGGTCAATAACCCTGCGCAGCGATGGCACCGACGTACCACCTTGGGCAGCAACTTCCCAGTCGACGCTCACGAGGTGACCCCCACGGGTTGGATGATCAGTGTCTCCTGGTTCCGAACAAGGAGTTTCCCGTCCTGGTTCCGGTACTCCGCTTGGGACACAATGATCAACAGAGGCACGCCGGCAGATGACGTTCGCTCGGTGATGTCGGCGATCGTCCAGGTCACGGTGAGCACGTCCGATGGGGTAACCGATTCGAAGAATTCGTAGGCATTGCCGCCGCGCAGCAGCCGAGTTCCCGGGATGTGGAAGCCCCAGTCGTGACCGGCGTAACCGAACTCATTTGGCGCGACATCGGCGTACTGATTGGTCTCGCACACGAGGGTGGGAGGGGCGATGACGCTGGGATAGCCGACGCTGGCGGCGAACTCCGCATCGCTATACAGCGGATTATCGTCCCCGACTGCCCGAGCGAAGTACCGGAAGGCAGCAGCACCGATGGGATCGGGCGCCGTGTACGTGCGGGTCTCCCCCACTCGCTGTTTGAATTCAGCCGGGAATGGACTGGTCATAACTTCACCGCCGGGCTCACACCGTCACCGCTTCCTGTTGGACGATTTCCGCCGCGAGGTCATGGATCGAATCCAACGACGGCAGTTCCTCAATGTTCATGATGGCATCGCGCAACGCGACACTTATCGGGTGCGAGCCGCAGTTGAGCAGGAACTTCTCTTGAAGGTCCTCATCGCTAAGCGGGTTGTGCGGCGTTCCACGGCTTCCCGCGACCCGACCTTCCCATTCGGATCCATCGGTGTAGTGGATGCGAACTTCACCGGAGGCGTCAGCGGCAGGTACGTCGGTAGGTCCAGTAAGGACGCGGACCTTCGCAGCCAGCGCGGCAACTTCCGGGCGTCCGATGGCTTCATTCGAGTAGGTATCGAGGGAGACCTGTCCATCGATCAGCCGTGCCGCCAAACTCCACGGGAGGGAGAACTTGGCATCGTAGGGAGATTTGGGGTGATTCTTGGGACCGCGTGGTTCGCACACCACTCCCGCACTGTCCGGATGCACCACGGCTTCGACCTCGTCGATATCCTGCCACGAGCCAGGGCTGCCTGTGACCGCATCCAATGTCACGTGCAGAAGTTGGCACGCGGGAATCGGCTTGATCGAGATCTGAGTGCATTCCCAGCGTCGGCCGATGTCGGCCACGATCGATTCAGGGTCGGCTTCGCGTGCAGACATCGTCGTGAAGATTCCGCGCCTGCCTTCCAGCACTGTGTTCGGCCCGTTCCCGCCGGCGCGAGCGAGATTTGCCGCCAGCAAACCGTTCATGGACGCGAGTCCAGGATGCAACGTCTTGGTGTCCGAGCCGGTGTCCAGGAATTCCAGCAATCCGCCGCTCAGCGACCCCGCGATACCTAGGGCGTTGGTTGCGGTCGCGACGGGTACATTCGCCAGATAGGAGTCGACGAGTGCTGATGACAACGTGCCACAGATAGACGTGGCGTGCAGTCCTCGCGCGTGGAAGCCGTGAGGCGATGCAGCAGCCACTCGGCATACCGTCTCCAAACCAATGACCGCGCCGATCAAGGAATCGGCTCCTGTCGATCTCTCGCGTTGTCCGGCGGCGAAGACCGCTGGAAGCGACACAGCAGTCGCGTGCACCAGACCACCGGCATGGGTGTCGTCGAAGTCGAGCGCGTGCACGAGGACGCCGTCGACCAACGCTGCTGCCTCCGGCGCGAGTAGGTCGTCACCACCCAACGCGCGGACCCCATAGGGGGTTGCGAACTGGCTACCAACCTCGAACGCTGCCTGTGCCGCACCGAGCCGGCGAGCGGCCACCGCGAGACCGACGCCATCGAGCAGGTGTCGTTTCGCAGAATGGCGCACCAGCTCGGGGATGTCTTTCAAGGACAAACCAAGAGCCCATGACGCCAGGCGTTCGGACACCGATGTCACAACGCACCCTCGGCTTCCGGGTGGGCGTGCGGCAGCCATGCGTCCTCTGCGGAGCCGAACGCCCCAGCACTTCCCAACTCGGCGATGGTCGCTGAGTCGTACCCGAGGATTCCACGTATCGCATGCGCGAAGTCCTCGTTTCGCCGCGGCGCGCGCCGGTACGCCTTCTCCTGCGAGCCAAAGTTAACCGGGGACGCCAGTTGCTTGACGGCGCCAAAGCGCGGGTGCTCGGTCTCGACGATGAGTCCTCGTGCCGCAGTGTGCGGGTCGGATAGAGCCCCATCGACGTCGTACACCGGACCGGAAGGAACACCCGCCTCTTTGAGAACCGCGAGCCAGTGACTTACAGGCTTCTCAATAAAGATTTGGTCGAGACGGCTCAGGAGTTCCTCACGGTTCGCTCGTCGATCGGTAAACGTTCGGTAATTCTCCGCTGAGGCTAGTTCGTCGTGGCCGATGGCCTCGGCCAGCCGCTGCCAGAACTTCTCCTTGGCACACGCGACAACGAACCATCCGTCGGAAGCCTCGAAATTTTGGAATGGAACCAAAGAGGGATGCGAGGAGTTTTTCATCCGTGTGGGGACGAAATCACTATTCATCTGCCAGGCCGCCACGTACGTCAACATGGTTATGGCCGTATCGAACAGGCTCACATCACAGTCGCCACCGACACCGTCACGTCGCGCGGCGTGAAGACCGGCGAGCAAACTGATGGCCGCAACGAAGCCGCCGGAATAGTCGACCATCGACAAACCGGATTTGGTCGGGGGTCCATCTGGATCGCCCGTCAGACTCATCCACCCCGCGATCCCTTGCAAGATGTAGTCGTAACCCGGATCGGTCGCGCGCGGACCCGACATGCCGAAACCGCTGAGACTGCAGCACACGATGGCCGGATTCAGGTGCTTGAGGCCGTCGTAGGTGAGACGCATCTTGGCCGGGACATCCCCGCGGAGGTTGGAGAAGACAGCGTCACTATTGCGCACCAGATCCTCGAAGACTCGCCGGCCGGCGTCCGTAGACAGGTCCAAGGACAAAGACCGCTTGTTACGATTAAAAGCCTCGAAGAATATGGAGTCCTCGTCCTCCGCTAGAGGTGGCACATAGCGGCTAACATCGCCTCCCGAGGAGGGATCCTCAATCTTGATTACCTCTGCGCCCAGGTCCGCGAGGTGCAGGCTGCCGAACGGCCCGGCCCCGTACTGCTCGATCGCGATGATTCGGACGTCTTCAAGTGGCCTCACATGTGCCCCCACACTAGGACCTCGGTCATACTGACATTTAAACGTCTGATGTTTTGCCCGTCAAGCGATATAGTGCTGTCCAATCCCACAAGTTGCCTACCTGCCAGCGGGACCCGTGGTTGATGAGCTAAGGCTAGGACAAAAATGGAGGATGGCATGAGTTCCCCCTTGGCGATCGGCATCGATCCGGAGGAAGAGCGGCTGCTGAGGGAAACCGTCCGATCGGTGTGCTCCCCGTACGGCCACCAATACTTCGAGCGCAAGGCACGCGAACGCGGACACCCCCGAGAACTGTGGTCGGCCCTGGGCGACGCCGGGCTTCTCGGCGTTGCGATTCCCGAGGATTTAGGGGGCGGCGGCACCGGGATCTCGCAACTCGCCATCGTCACCGAGGAAGTGGCGGCAAGCGGCACACCGCTCATGCTCCTAGCGCTGTCCCCCGCTGTCTGCGCTGCGACGCTCACCGCCTTCGGCACTCCCGCCCAAAAGCAGGAGTGGCTCCCGACCCTGGCCAGCGGAGAAGCGGTCATGGCCTTCGCCATCACCGAGCCTGATGCCGGATCGAACTCGCACAACATCCGAACCACCGCAACGAAGGTGGACGGCGGGTGGCGGATCTCCGGTAGCAAGACCTACATCTCCCACGTGGACAACGCGCAGGCGATCCTCGTGGTGGCGAAGGTCGAAGCGGCGGATTCGGCTACGGGGCGCGAGGGCCTGAGCCTGTTCATCGTCGACCCCCAGTCCGATGGTCTGGAAACTCACGACATCAGCGTGGAGATCGTCTCCCCCGAGCGGCAATTCACCTTGTTCTTCGATGACGTATTCACATCCGAGGGGAACGTCGTGGGGGAGCCGGGGGCTGGTCTCGAGCCGCTCTTCGCCGGCTTGAATCCGGAAAGGATCGGGAGTGCAGCACTCCTGAACGGCTTGGCGCGCTACGCCCTGGACAAGGCAACGACGTACGCGAATGAACGTAACGTCTGGGGTGTCCCCATCGGTACCTACCAAGCGCTCGCGCATCCGCTTGCCCGCGCCCAAGTACTGCTAGACGCTTCACAGGCGCTAACTGAGAAGGCTGCCGCCCTCTACGACGCCGGACTAGACGCCTCCTCTGCCTCTAACAGCGCGAAGTTCCTCGCATCCGAGGCTGCCAGCAGCGCCCTCGATGCGGCCATCCAAACCCACGGTGGTAACGGCATGGCTACCGAATACGGTTTGGGCACTTTGCTCGGTCTGGTCCGACTCTTCCGGATCGCTCCTGTCTCAACGGAGATGGTCCTGAACCACATCGCCCGCAAACGCCTGGGTCTGCCGAAGTCGTACTAGCCGCCTACCAGTAAACACAACGCGGACGTGGAGTCGAAAGTGCCATCGTGGATAACCGGACATTCGGGCACCCGGATCAGCACGGTGCGCTCGGGCGCACTGCTGAAAGTCCGCATGTCCCACGGCCCGGTCAACGCGCTCGATGCTGAGACGTATCGAGAGATAAAAGAGGTCTTCACCGAAGTCGACGCAACACCGACCATCGGCGTGGTTCTGCTCCTAGGCGACAACGGGTGCTTCAGTGCAGGCCAGGATGTGGGCGATGCTCCCGCCATCGCCCAAGACAGCGAGACCTACCTGACAGCCGCGGCTGATGCGCTCGTGTCGGTGACCGTTTCACGGGCAATCGTGGTGGCCGGAATCCAAAGGTTCGCCATCGGCGCCGGGCTCATCCTCGCCACCAGCGCCGATCTTCTGGTTGTGGACGAGTCGGCGCATCTAACGCTTCCGGAATTGCAGTACGGCGTGGTGGCAGGTGCTGCGCACTTATCACGTTGGCTGGGGGCGCCCGCGTCCGAGCGTGCCCTGCTCAGTGGCGAGCCAATCGAGCCGGCGAGTTTCGCGCCCAGAGGCGCCAAGGTCGTCGATGCTGCCCAAGTCGAGAGTGTTGCCACCGCACTAGCCGAGCAGCAGGCTCAGCGCGATGCATCGATAGCGCGGATGGCTACGATGGTGTCGGCCCGCGACAGACTCACCCTCGCCGAGCGCTACCGATCAGAGATCAGGATGACCATCGCTAGCGGGCTGACGGACTTCACCCCTCCTTTGACATAGCCGAGACTATGTCCCTCTTCACGACCTTGCCGCTTGCGTTGCGCGGCAATGCATCGCTGAACTCCCAGCGCCGGGGGAACTTGTAACTCGACACTTGCGGCTCCACGTGTGCTTGCAGTGCCGAAATGTCGATGTCGATCCCCGGCCGAGGAACCACCACCGCCGTGACTGACTCCCCCCACTTGTCGTCGGGCATGCCAACCACGGCCACTTCGTGGACGGCGGGAAATGTCGCGATGATCTCTTCTATTTCCCGCGGAAAGACATTGACACCGCCGGTGACGATCATGTCCTTCTTGCGGTCTACGATGTAGATGTACCCCTCTTCATCGCGGATCACGACATCGCCAGCCGTGACGAAACCATCCTCTGTAGTGCAGTTCGCCGTTGCCTCCGGGTCATCCAGGTAGCCAGTCATCAAGTGCGGCGAACGGGAGAAGAGCTCGCCAGGCTCACCCGGTTCGACGGGCTTGCCGTCGTCGTCGACCACACGAAGCTCGGTCATGAACCACGGGTGTCCCACGGACCCGATCTTGCGCATCGCATCCGCGGGTCGTAATGACGTGACGACGGACGCCTCAGTCGATCCGTAGATTTCGAACACACCCGTTTGTGGAAAAGAGTCGATCACCCATTCCTTGAGCACCTTCGGCAGCGCAGCGGCATTGAAGTACAAGGTGTCCAATTCGGAGAGGCGGTAAGCGCTCGGCCCACATTCCAAGGCTCGCAGTGTCTGCGCGTGAGTGGGCACCATAAAGGCCGTCTGGGTTCGATCGCGTTGCGCCAGAGTGAGGAATTCCTCCGGATCCCACGATCGAAGAACGGAGATGGTGGCTCCGGCGACGACAGCTGTGTAAGCGAAGGAGAACCCGGCGCCGTGATACATGGGCGCAACCGCCATAGTCCTGCGCCCGGGATAAATTCCGAAATCCAAGGCTGTCGAGTAGCACGTCAGAACGCGCCCGCGGTGACTGAGTTGGACGCCCTTGGGCTTTCCGGTGGTGCCAGAGGTGAACATGATGATGAACGTGTCGTTCTCATCGACTGTGATCATCGGGTCTCTCGACGATGCTTCGGCGAGAACGGACTCATACCCCCGGCCGGCTTCATCGCCATCCAGTGACCACACCACCTCGAGCCGGTCACGCAGGTTCTCGGTTACAGGTGCAAGCTTCTCGTCCAACAAGAGCGCCTGCACGTTGCTCTTGTCGAAGATGTACTCGACCTCCTTGTCGACACTGCGGGTGTTCAACGGGATCATCGTCATGCCCGCCATGGCGATTCCCGTGGCAATCTCGAAGTACTCCATCCGGTTGCCCATGTGCACCGCGATCCGGCTACCCGGCCGCAATCCCGAAGCCAGCAATCCTTGGGCCACTCGAGCCGCTCGATCACCGAGTTCGGCATATGTCAGTTCACGGTCGCCGTCGATGACCGCAACGGTCGTGGGTATTGCCTTCGCGAATTCCCGCACGCCATTCGCCATATTGAGCGGGGCACCACCGTGCCTGAGGGTCACTGGGACCACCGACCTTCCTGGAGGGGGCTCACGCAGAACCCGGTATCACCAGAAAAGTCTTACATATCAGATCGTATGCCCACACGGTTTCCGAACATTCCCTATGTCCGATTCCCCACACGAAGGCGACGGGGAACTGCGGGTGCGTCGACCATGGCTACGCTCCCGAGTGTGGCCACTTCCTTGTACTCCCCTTGGCGCGAACTGACCGTAGACGACCTGAAAGTACTCGTCCATGTCGGTGGTTACGTCCACCCGCTCTTCGAGCACCCCAACGAGGCGACCCCCTTCCCCGGACAGGCGCTCTTGCTCATCGGCGGCGGGCTCGTAGAACAGACCGATGGCCTGCCCGAGAACATCATCGCCCTGGTGGAACTCACCGAGGTGCGCTTTCGTGCCATGGTCACTCCCCCGACAGCCGTTAGAGTCCAACTGGTTCTGCACCCGATCCGCCCCACCTCCCGTCCCGATCGGGTCTTGCAACCGATGACCTGGACACTGGTCTCGCAGGAAGCCGAACACCTGACGGCCGAGGTGGTCATGCTGGCTCGTGTCGAAGCCCCGTAAGTCGCAGGCAATCCACCGAATCGGCTCAAGGCGACAATTGTCGGAGGTATCGTCGCGTCGTCGTCGGTCCTCGGATCGCCAGTCAACCGGTTGGGGTGGAAATGACAGACTCGAACATCGTCGAAGACGTACCGTGGATCAACGGCCTTAAGGTACTCGAGACCATGGAGCCGAGCTTCCGAGACAACCTCGGGCCCGCCGAGGGTGTCCACGGACTGATGAGCAAGTACAACATCAGAGTCCTCTACCAAGACTCCGTCACCACGCGCCGCATCGACCACGTGCGAGCAGATCCCGGCTACGAGGATCTGACCTGCTCTGCCCACGATAGTGTCGAGGAATGCCTCGTGCTCGCGGGGTCGGTCACCCTGGATGGGGAAGCCACGATGCGCCCTGGTGATTACTTCTGGCGCCCACCAGGTTTCGTCCATTGCGCCCGATCCGATGAGGGGTTCGAGGCACTGCTCATGATGGAAGGGGTGTCCCCCAGCGATGGCAGTGGTCCGGTCAGTCGGCTCGTGCACCCCCACGAAACAGCAGGGGAGAACGTCATCAACCCCGATAGCGAGGCCGCTGTCGGTCCTCGTGGCTGGGTAATGCAGCAGCCCGTTTCCCACTTGCCCTGGGGTCGGGTACCCGACGCATGCTGGCTCGAGGGGGCCGCAGCCGGGCTGCAGGCCAAGACTCTCAGCAGCAATGTGCACACCGAGGCAGGAACCTGGCTCGTGCGATCGGTCCACCCGGTGTCGGTCCCCGCGGGCACGAGCGACCGAGAGCGATTCTTGGTGGTGATCGAAGGCGACGTCGTGGTCCACGATCCGACCGGATCGCAATCCCCTCGGGCCTTGGCGCCCATGTCGCTGATCCATATTCCGGCCGGAGGCGAACTTCCGGCGCTGGACGTGGCACCGGGAGCCTCGATATTCGTGAAGGCAGGGCAGCGGGCATGACCGGCGTGCGGGAGTGGCGCTCGTACCACCAGACTTCGTGGGGCCAAGTGCATATTCGGCAAGCGGCTCCCCAGGTCACGACACCAGGCGAGGACATCTCGCTCGTGTTGTTCCACGAATCGCCGCTGTCCTCACGGGTGTGGGAACTCGTCTTACCTGAATCCGGTCGCCTGCGACGCGTCTTGGCACCCGATACACCCGGCTACGGACTGTCCGACGCCCCACCTCGAGATGATCTCGACATTCCGGACTACGCCAGTGTGCTGCTGGAGGCGCTCGACGAGGCGGGCAGCGAGGACATGATCGTGTGCGGAGTGCACACCGGAGCATCCATCGCCCTCGAGGTCGCACGCCAATCGGACCGGGTGCGCGGTGTCATCCTCAGCGGTGTCGCGTTGTTGACCGAAGAGGAGCGAATTCGCTACTTGGATTCCTGGACACCACCGATCCCGATGACATCCGACGGTGAACAATTCCGGTGGGCGCTGGAGAGATACCACCGGATTTGGGGAGTGGACACGCCCGGCTGGATGCTGAATCTGGCCATCAACGAGGTCCTGCAAGTCTGGGAGCGCTATTCCTGGGGCTATCGCGCAGCATTTCGCTACGACCCCGAACCAGCCTTGCGTGGTCTAAGGCTGCCCACTCTCCTGCTCGACCCGGAGTTCGACCTACTCGCTGACAAGGACCCACTCGTGCAAGCGATGGTCGCAGACTGCCGCACCAAAATCCTTGCCGGCCTACCTGGTCAAATGCATCTGCGAGCTCCGAAGGACACCTCTCATCACATGGAAGCCTTCTGTGTCCAAATCGTTAGCGAACGCCGCTAGGAATCCTCTGATTTCGTTGACACTGTTCGTTGAACGCACCTACGATCCCGAAAGTCAGAAGTCTGACAATTCACCGGAAAGGGGTGAGTGATGCACCGAGGGTTCAAACGAACTTTCCGAGGCAAGTTGGCAATCGCCGTTTTGCCACTCGTGCTCGTGGCAACCGCGTGCGGTGGTGGCAGCAATGACGACGCCACCGACGCAGGTGGTTCCTCCGAGACGCAAACCGAAGAAGGCACCACAAGTGGGACCTCCGAGGAGGCTGCGGACTCGTGCGAGACCGGTACCTTCCGGATGGCCGTTCCCGCCGTGCCGAACAACATCGACCTAGCGGTCTACCAAGGCACGCCGACTACCGAGGTTGGTATCGCCTACTCGGCCCCCCTCTACGAGTACGTGGATCCAGAGGGAATCGCTCCGGAAGAACTCGGCTCGACGGGTATCGAGAGCACCGCACCCTTGCTCGTGGAATCCGAGGTTGAGGAAGACGACGGAAGCTTGGTCCTCACCCTCAAGGAAGCGGTGAGCTCCTACGGCAACACCCTCAACGCCGAAGACGTGAAGTGGTCTATGGAGCGCGCCATCGAGTTGAACCCGGTGGTCCAGTTCATCGCGTCCGTCGGGCAGATCGATCCTGAGAATCCTGCAACGGTCATCGACGACCGAACAGTGCGCATCAACGTCACCGCAGTCAATCCGTACACCCGTGCGGCACTGACACTGATGGATCTTTCGCCAATGGACTACACCGAAGTACAAAAACACATCACCGAGGATGATCCCTGGGCCCAGGAGTGGCTGGCCACTAACACCGCCACCTACGGTCCGTACGTGGCGACGGGCTTCACTCCGGGTGAGCAGTTGATTCTGGACGCCAACCCGAACTGGGTTGAAGGCGAACCCGCCTACAAGGACGTAGTCATTCAGGCCGTAGCCGATTCCAGTTCGCGCCTGCAACTGGTCTCGACCGGAGAGGTCGACTACGCCATGGGCCTGCAGCCCGATCAGTTCGCATCGCTGGAGGGCGCTGACGGCGTCGAAACGACAGAGCGCCTGTCCAACACCTTGATCATGCTCGAGCTGAACCAGAAGTTCGAGCCGTTCCAGGACGAGCGAGTGCGCCAAGCAATCGCCTATGCAATCGACCGCGATGCGATCGTCCAGGGCGCTATGCAGGACAAGGCGACACCGCAGGGGAACCTAATCTCCAAGGGCGTCGGCCAGCCAGAAGCCCCGGAGCCGTTCACCTACGACCCCGACCGGGCGCGTGAGCTCCTCGCCGAGGCCGGCTACGGCGATGGACTGGAGTTCCCGCTCTACATAACGGTGTCTCGACCGGGACCGTATGCGGAGCAGATCGCCGTTTTACTCGAGCAGCAACTCGGCGATGTAGGCATCACCGCAGATATCGTCCCGGTGGCGGCTGCCTCGGAATTCGAGGAGCGCAAGGTTGCTGGCGAGTATGAAGCCTGGCTAGGAGCTAACACTCCCATCCTGCCGGACCCGTGGTACCAGTTGCAGCTGGACCACCATGGCACTCAGGCGTTCCAGAACTACAAGGGATTCTCCGATCCCATGTTCGACGCCATGCTCGATGAACTGCGGCTGATCCCGTCTGGTCCCGAGCGTGACGAGAAGATCGCTGAGGCACATGAGTACCTCATGACCGCGGTGCCATACGTGCCGATCTTCGACAGCCAAAACCTGCTGGCTGTGGCGGACGGAGTCGACCTGAATTCGGTACGCCTCTACACGCCTTACGGTCCGCTAGTGCGGGAGATCGTTCCCGTCTGCTAGCAACGCAACAGGCAACCCCACTGCAGCCGCCCAGCGCTCCTTGCGCTGGGCGGCTGCAGTTAGTTCTAGTGCAAAACCCGGACAGCACCCTCTGGGCGTTGCTCGCCTCCACCGCCAGCTTCGATCTGGAGGCCCTGAGAGCCCAGAACACCCATCGGAAAGGACGAGCCGACTGGTCGATTGCTCGAACAGCGCCGTATTGGTCGCAAGTTGGAAGAAGGTCGCAACCCAGCAGTCGCACATCTTCGTGTTGACGAACGGTCCGATGGCTACAGGTCTACCGGTTCGACCGACGCATGGAACGGGCGGCGGGCTAGGGCAAAGACTCTCAGTCACGGATCACACTGTCGTGAGGAAATCACATCCCTTCGTTCGAATCGGCGGCCTCACCCACTCGAATCCCGTTACAGATGACAGTTCCTCGGGTCGGGACCACCAATGCACTCCCACTGACTTATCGATCTCCGCTCAAGGAAACGACCATCAGGACGCTCTTGTCGTCAGCCATGCGGTTCGACGGTCAGAATGCGTAGTCGGATTTCGCGCGGTCGGAATCAGTCAACTCGTAAAAACTCCTCACAAAGTGACCGGGTGAGACTTCCCGTAATGGAGGTCGTTCCGTGGCACAGCGCTCATCTGCCCTGAAGGTGCACCGGCTGTAGAAGAAACATCCTTGCGGCAGGTTCGTCGGCTTCGGGATTTCACCTTCAAGCTTGAGCCATGAGCGCTTATCTCGCGGATCCGTGGATAGGACAGAGGACAACAAGGCGAGCGTGTACGGGTGCTTGGGATTGCGGAAAACTTCCTCGGTTGGACCCGTCTCAACGACCTGACCGAGGTACATAACAGCAATTCGATCGGAGATGTAGTGAACCGTGTGAATATCATGCGTGATGAATAGGAAGGAGAGATTGAGTCGCTCCTGCAGACGCGCTAAGAGCGCGAGGATCTGTGAACGGAGCGAAAGGTCGAGAGAGGAAGTTGGCTCGTCCAGCACTACGAAACTCGGGTTCGTGATGATGGCACGAGCGATGCCCACCCGCTGCTGTTGACCACCGCTAAGTTGCCCCGGATTCCGGTCTGAAAGCTCCGGGGGTAGGGACACTTCACTCATTGCCTGGATGACGCGCTCGTGTCGCTCTTTGCGTGACAACGAAGGTTTATGAATCCGAAGTGGTTCGGCGATATTCGAGCCGATGCTCATGCGCGGATTAAGAGATTCCGCAGGCTCCTGGAAGACCACCGTCAGACGCGATCGGACGTCTCGCAACTCTTGCGCGGACATGGATGTCAGATCGCGGCCCTCGAATTCGATCGATCCGGAATCGACTGGATACAAGCCAAGCAATAAGCGACCGAGAGTGGACTTACCCGAGCCGCTCTCCCCGATCACCGCAACTGTTTCACCCGAATCAATGGACAGCGACACTCCGTTCACCGCATGCACAACACCACCCGGAGTGTTGAAAGTCTTCGTTACATCGTCAATCTTGATAACACTCATTGTTGGTACCCCACTGAAACCTGAGCGGCGTTGTGATAGGTGGCTGCGAAATGCCCCGGCTGGATTTCCCTCATTTGAGGCATTTCGGTCTCGCATCGAGGGTCATCCCGATACTCGCAACGCTGATAAAAGGGACAATTCTCCGGATAGTTGATCAGGTCCGGTAACTGCCCGTGCGAAAGTTTGAGCGGTTGATCCCGGCGGGGTGCAGCCTTGAGCAAGAGTTCCGTATAGGGATGGGCCGGCTCGGTGAAGACCAAGTCCGTTGGGCCTTGCTCAATGACCTTCCCGGCGTACATCACGATCACCCGCGAACAGTAGTGCGCCACGATGCCGAGATCGTGCGTGACGAGAAGCATTGCCCGATGATCTCGCTCGAGTTGTTCTACCGTGTCGTCCAGGATTTGACGTTGGACCGTAACGTCCAGTCCCGTGGTGGGCTCGTCCCCGATGACGAGGTCGGGATCTAGACTCATAGCGATAGCTATGACAGTTCGTTGGGCCATACCGCCACTGAGTTGGTGAGCGTAGCCTCTCAGCACTCGTTGTGGGTCTGCGATACCCGCACGCTCTAGTCGAGACGCAGCCAATTCCACTGCTTGCTTCTTGTTCAAGTCCGTATGTTCGCGAATCACTCGAACGAATTGTCGATCGATGCGCATTACAGGATTCAACGCACCGAAGGGATTTTGTGGCACGAAGCCGATCTGCGAGGCGAGCAACTTGCGACGATCTCGTTTGGATGCAAGCAAATCCTTGTCCTTGAACAGGACTTGTCCACCTGAGACCACGCCTGGTGGCTGCAACAAGCCGATCATGGCCCGAATGGTTGCTGATTTGCCACATCCCGATTCACCGACGATACCTACGAGCTCACCACGGTTGACCGTGAAGTTGACACCGTTGACCGCATGCACGACTCCGCGTGATGTCCGAAATTCGGCATGCAAGTCACAGACGTCGAGGAGTGGGGTACCCGTAGTGTCCTGGCCTGCCGTCACTTCTCCTCCAGTGTCTTTTGGATACCGTCGGCGATTGCATTGAAGGCGAGAACTGTGATGAACACCGCAATGCCGGGAGCAAGGGCAACCCACCAGTCCCCCGTGGCGATCACTTGACTGCCGCTACGGATCATCGCACCCCAACTAGCGTCGGTGGGGCTAGTACCGATTCCCAGGAAGGACAGCGCGGCGATTACGACGATCGCGTTAGCTGCTGCCAATGAGGCCTGAGCAAGGATCGCCCCAGAGACGTTCGGCAGGAGGTGCCGCCACAACACCCTCCGACGCGTTGCACCCATGGCGTAGGCCGCCTCTATGAATCGACTCTCCCGGATACTCAATGCCTGGCTGCGCGTCAGCCGAACGAATCTTGGAGTCTCGATCAATACGATCGCTAGCACCACCGTCGGAAGGTTGTTCCCAGTCAAAGTGACGATGACGATCGCCAGCACCAGTAGGGGGAAAGCCTGGAAGACGTCCAGGGCTCGCATAATCCCTTCGGATCCACGCCCCTTCGAGCTGGAAAGGAGACCAACCGTCACTCCGATAACCAGGGAGAAAAACGTCCCTGCGAGCGCTAGGGGAAGATCCAACCGGCCTGCTGCAATGGCGCGAGAGAAGACATCGAAGCCAGATCGGTCCGTGCCCAACCAGTGATCTGAGCTTGGCGGTAGCAAAACAGCCGTCGCATCTGGCTCGAAGGGATCGTGGGGCAGCGGAGCAAGGAATGCCGCGAACAAGATCGAGGCGAGAACGAACAGACCGACTGCGATACCACTATGTCGGCGCACCCAGGTCCACACCGTCCTCACGTGAGAGCGGCGGCTGTCAGGTTCCACTGCATCGTCGATGGCGACGCTCATGAGGACCCCTTCCCGTACGAGATTCGGGGATCGAGTTTGGCGACCAGGATGTCCAAGAACACGTACGTCAGCAGGGTTATCGTGCCTGCGACGAGTACGAAGCCCTGGATCGCGGGGATATCGAGCGCAAGGATTCGGTCGACAGCCCACTGTCCAGAGCCACCCCACGAGAACACGATCTCCACGATCGCAGAACCGCCGAGCAGAACAGCGAAAAGCAAGGCTCCGTAGGTAATGATCGGTGTGCGAGCCTCCCGGAAGGCATAGAGCCAGATAGTCCGGGTCGGGAGTCCACACGCGCGAGCAAATTCGACTTGCCGCGAAGCGAAGGCCGAGGCAAGAACGGCGCGAGAAGTCTTCGCGAAGTAAGCGGAGTAGAAAACCCCCAGAGCAAGAACCGGCATGATGGAGTGACGGAGACCACTGCGGAAGGTGTCCCATTGACCGGCGATGACGGAGTCGGTGAGCAGTGCGCCGGTGACGTCCGGTGGGCGGGTCTCCAGCAGGCCGAGGCGACCGACAGGGGCTGGTGTCCAACCCAGGAGGTAGAACAGGAAATAGATCAGCAATATGCCGATGAAGAAGTCGGGAATCGACTGGATCGCACTGGTCAAGTAGCGAGATCCGCGATCGGCTGCCTTGCCTCGGAAGTAGGCACCGATACCGCCGATGATCAAACCGACGATCACGGCGACGGTGAGCGCCATAATCACGAGTTCGGCTGTGTCCGGAATCCGCTGGAAGAGCTCGTCCCTGATCGGCAGTTGAGTGAAGAAACTAGTGCCCATGTCACCGCGCGCCAGGCCCGACACATAATCCCAGTAGCGGGTCGGTAGCGGTTCGTTCAGGCCGAGTTCACCGCGGATCTCGCTTAGTTTCTCCTCACTCGCCAGTCCACCCGTGATCGCGAGGGCAGGATCACCCGGAACGATCGAGACCAAACTGAAAGCAGCAGTGACGACGATGAGCAATCCGACGGGGACCAGCGCCAAACGCCGCAGAGTGTACTTCCAAAAGGAGCTCACCCGTAGTCCCTTCGTCGTCGTGCTCGAATCACAGTTCCCGGCCTCGTCTCTTGGCGACCTCCTATCCGGGATCAGCCGAATCGCTTGCTGAAACCGGAATGGTCGGACAATACTTCACGGGGCGTGATTTAAATCGAGATTTGACCTAATCCACGAGTTCCCCATCGGAGGTGCCAGCGTCGCTGTGTCGAACTTGACAGGCTGGGGTGAACCTGTTCGCTCCGGACGACCCCTCAACGAGCGCCACTACACGCGAGGAGCCTCGTGATGGATCAGCACACAAGATTCGGGTCTCTTCCCGAACCGCAGGCTTCGACAAAATGTCTGACTTACGCCCCGGAAGGATCGTGCAGCGATGCCCGAGAACGCTTGCCCAACTCAGTTGGAACCGGGTCAAAGCACCGCTCGGGCGAGACTAGACAGTTAGCACACACATAGGCGCCGGCGATGGTCGAATATCTGTTCGAAGCGGATCGAGTAGACGGTCGCTGGATGGGCTACCAGGGACTCTTCGGAGGTTTCGTAGCCGCCCTGCTCGTCGATGCGGCCATCAGTGAATCGACGTACCGGCTCGTCTCATTCTCGTCGAACTTCGTCTCGGGCGTGCACCGAGACGACCTGACGCTCACCGTGGACCATCTCCACAGCGGTCGATCCACCCAACTGTCACGTATGACCTTACGGTCGGATGGCCGCATCCGCGTTTACGCGTCTGCTGAGTTCGTACGTGAAGAGTTGGAAACTCAGCAGAAAGCCCTTTGGCTCCAACGCGAGCCTTCCGTCCCCATTCCGGATACACGGCTGGACCAGGGCAGGGTGGCTTTGCCCTTCGACGAGTTGTTCGATGTACGTCGAGTCGATCCACCACGCGTGTCGAAGCCGTCATCTACCTGGGTGCGGCCCAACCCGGCGTTTCCCTCGCCACCAGGTCTTGACTCCCCCGAAGCATTGCTTACTGCGATGTTGGACCTGCCAACTCCCGGCCTCTTCGGAGAACCTTCACCCCCGGCGTTCATCCCAACGATTGACTACACCTTGCATTTTCCACCCCGAGCCCGATGGGATGCATCTGCATGGTTACGCATCGTCCACTCCACAGCGTGGGCGACGCACAGCGAGTGCGCTGATGATGTCAGGGCCTGGGATCAGCAGGGCAATCTCGTCGCAGTCGCCCGTCAAACCCGGAGCATCAGGTGGGGCGAAACCGTCTAGCGGGACAGGCGCAGGCACCCATACGCGAATGCCCGTCAAGGTTTCCGCTCCTAGGGGATTTCCGCGATAGCCGCAGTTTGGATGAGCGCACCTGCCGCAAGGAAGCCGGTGCACAGATCGCCTGTTGATGCTGGCCAGGGAGGCGACAACAGGTCCTTGCGGTGGTCGGCCACAACCCGATAGTTACCGATCTGCTCAGCTGCACAGAATTCGATGGTAGAGCGAAGATCCTCGGGACCTAGACCAAGGAAAGCAAGCAAATCCACCATTTGTGTGTACAGCTCCTTTGCCTGCGCCCCCAGATCCCCGTCGCCGACGAGGGCGCCGGAATTCCGGTCAAGAGCGGAGAGGGCCGAGAGGTACACCGTTTGCCCAACCCGGATTCCAGGTGCGTAAGGCTCACGCGCAAAACGTGCCCAACCGGGGTCCACCACCACCTTAGGCCGCCGGGAAAGCGTGAAATCGAGTGACACCGTGACACCTTCCTTCAAGAGACGCTCCATAACTACCGTTCCCCCAGCCGTCTCTCTCCCGAGTGCCTCGATGCGCCGATCAGCGAGTTCAGTAGCAACGTCTCGGGCCGCCATCGTGACGTACTCATGACACGCCACGACGTTGGAGGTCTCTAGCCCACACGCGTCGATGATTGCCTCGGCGCGCTCTAGGCAGTACGCGTATTGGGCAACAGGATCCCCCGCATGCACAGTTGCACCGTCAGCGTCGACGGGGATGATGCTCGGAAGGTGAATCGTTCCATCATGCCCCTCACGAACAGGGGACGACAGCATCTGCTCCCCAACGCCAAGTAGGACCGTTCCTCCACCAGGAACGGCATGCAACTCCAACTCCACGAGAGCCTTTCCACGCACCAGCCGATCGACGACGACTGTCGTGACCGTTGGAATGTGTTCACCGAAGACCCTCCTGCGGGCAGCAGTAACTTGCTCGTAGTCGGATACGCCCGCGCTCGTCACGTTCTCGGTGAGATGCACTACGTCTTCGGCTCCCAGTCCGGCTTCCGCCAGGACGGCGAGGAGCTTCGTGTAGGACATCTCCAACTGATCCGCCATCGTGCCGCGGATGACCATGCGTTCGGCTTCTGCGTCGAATTGCGCTCCACTTTGACCCGATGTCCAAACCACCTCGTCTTTACGTAGTCCGAGACAGAACGTAAAGCCCTTGTACGGAAACCATGGGTACGGATCGGGCTCGATTGCCTGCAGCTTCACTCTGGTAATCCCTTCAGCAAATAGCGTCGATGCATTTGCAGCACCACTTCGCCTCGTTGGTTTCTCATCACATCATTCAGGCGACAGAACATGGCCGAGCCATGGGGGGTGGGATGCAACTCCGCCACTTCGACTTCCATGTAAATGGTGTCATCCACAACCACGGGTGTCACGTAGCGAACGTCGTCTATCCCCAAGGCTGCGTAGCAGTCATAGCCACCTGCCCGCCAGGAAAAGTACAGATCGTGCGCTGACAAACCTGCCCCCATGGCGATCAGGCACGGACCGCCGAGGATCGGTTTGCCGTAGACCGAGTGCTTGGCCGCTTCCGCATTGCTATGCAGGGGGCCGAACTCCCACGAGGCATTCACGATCGCAGTGAAGTCACCCGATGTGACCGTGCGTCCTTGGGTTACGAATCGAATCCCCAAAGCGAACGGCGGTGGCACAGGTGCAGGACTCGGCGTATTGCCCAACTCACGCCTTTGGGGAGCCGGTTGACCACTCACCGGGAAGTTCTATCACGTGCTCACACAAGCAACCGACACTTGCGCCATCACAAACGTCGCATCGCGTCAAATCACTGGCTGCACAGCCTTGCAGAGGCGAGGCCAACGTCGAAAGGCAAGGCCATCTGAGTCGCTTGAGCCATGATCGGCTGGTCCGACGCGTAGCCCCTGGGCTCAAGCCGGCCGGGCAGACAGTCACAGGTCCTGATCACCAGCCGACACCTGAGCGGAGCAGAGCCCGCTTCAAGTCGCCTGATTGCGCCAGGACGTGGTGTCGGGAGCGAAGTTGGATCAGCTTCACACCTTTGGCAGCATTGGGCGCTACCGTGATCTCCGGGTCTGGTGGTCAGGCCCAGGACCCTGGGGGTACTAGGTGAAGGTTGAGTCGGTAGGAAGCATGGTCGAGGCGGCGGGAGGACCAACCCGCCCCGAATTGCGGGTCGACCGCATCCTGCCCGCTTACGCCCAAGTCGCAAGCCAACTGCGCGACCTCATCGTTACCGGCCAACTGCATACCGGCGACCAGTTGCCCACCGAAGCCGAATTGGCGACGGTGTTCGGGGTAAGCCGCAGCACGGTACGAGAAGCTCTTCGATCACTCTCGGCACAGAACCTCGTGTACACCAGCCGCGGTGTTACCGGTGGGACATTCGTTGCGGAAGTCGATCCCAACACGGTGAGCGATTACCTGCGAACCAGCCTCGGGCTCATGAGTGGCAGCGAGACAGTCTCGGTAGCAGACCTGCTCGAAGCCCGAGCTGCACTGGAGGTGCCGGCCGCGCGCTTCGCGGCGTTACGTAGATCCGTACCTCAGCTAGAGCAGCTGCAACTCAACGTCGAAGTCGGTCACATCGAGGATGAAGCCATCCGTTTCGACAAGAACACTGAGTTCCACGCCCTCATTCTGCAAGCATCAGGAAACCGATTACTCAGCATCGTCGCCTCGCCGATATTCGAGGTTCTGCGTTCGAGATTCCGCCGTGACGACGTTCCCACCGACTACTGGCAATCCGTCGATGCCGATCATCGTGAGATCTACGAACATCTCATTGCCGGTGACGCCGAAGCAGCAGAGACTTCGATGCGTATCCATCTCGCTAGACTCGAGTCCACCTACGAATCGATCGACATAGCTTCCTCTCGCCCTGCTCGGGAGGAGTCGTAGACGCAGGAGTCAGTAGCTCTTGGGCAACCCCAAGCCCTGTCCGATGACACCCTTCAGCAGGTCATTGTTGACCGGGCTGAATAGTTGAAGTCGAGCATCTCGCAAAAAGCGCTGCATCGGGGCCTCCATTGCGATTCCCATCGCCCCCATAACCCGCGATGCCCGATCGACCAGGCGCGCGGTCGTTTCGGCAGCAAAGAGCTTGGCCATGGCAGATTCCTGGCTAGCTTCACGTCCTGCATCCACTCTGCGGGCTGTGTGCTCCACCAGGAGATTAGCTGCAGCGAGTTCCGAGGCAGAGTCGGCAAGCGGGTGTTGCACCGCCTGCAGGCGACCGAGCGGACCACCGAACGCTTCGCGCTCTCCCACGTAACGCACTGCAAGTTCCAGGGCGCTTTGTCCGATACCCAAACTGATCGCAGCGGACATGATGCGCTCCACATCCAACGTGCCGCGCATGGCGTACAAACCCTTTCCCCGCTCACCTATCAATGCGGACTCGGGTGCGCGCGCATCGCTGAAGAAGACCTCACACGAGGAAGCAGCACGCATGATGGCCAAGTTCACCTTCTTGGCTTCGACTCCCGGCTGATCCGCAGGGACGACGATCAAGCTCAAACCCGAAGCACGACTACGCCCTGCATTGGGTTCATCGGTTCGACACAGCACGAAGATTCCATCGGCCTCGTTCGCCATCGAGATCCAAAGCTTCTGGCCGTTGATTACCCATTCACCGTCTTCCAGGCGACCGTGGGTGCGAAGCGACAGCAGGTCGGAGCCACCGCCCGGCTCACTCAACCCGTAGGCATAGATGCGCTCTCCGGAGACAAGCCCGGGAATCAGATCGAAGTGGGAGCCGCTATCGACGAGCGTCCGATTGACCATGCCGCTCAACACGTAATCGACGGCCATCGACGGCAGGACGCGAGCCAGCTCCCGGGTGACGATCGCGGCTTCAGCGACACCGCCCCCACTTCCGCCGAGGTCCTCCGGGATGCCGATTCCCAACATCCCGTTCGCACCGAGTGCTTCCCAGACATCGCGCAGGAAGATCCGGTTCTCATCTGCTTCCGACGCACGTTCCTCGGGCAGGTGGCGGGCCAGCAACGCTTGCATGCTCTCCGTGAGTGCTATCTCGTGATCCTCACGGAAAGCTTGGATGTACTCAGGCATCGTCGCGGCGTCCTTCCTTCTCGAAGTACCCAGTTGAAGTAGTTCCTACGTGCCATAAGCCTGCGTCGGCTAGCACAGTTTCGATGCCCGCCATGATCGAGAGTACGGCCTCGTCCTGTCCGGCCGCTCCCATCACCTGGAGTCCGACGGGTAGTCCGGAGGCGAACCCACACGGAACGGTCCCAGCAGGCAGCCCCGCAACGTTGGCAAGCAGGGGATATCGAGTGTGTGCGGCAGCCAACGGCATTGACGACTCACCTAGCGGTAGCGGTGTGAAGGTACCCGAGCCGTAAGGCGCCGGCAGACAGGGCAAGGTCGGGGTGATGATGGCGGGGACGCTCTCGAATGCCGTCATGATCCGCTCCGTCACGTGGGTCTGCACACGTCGGGCCCGGATGTAGTCGGTCGCGGAGATCTGGTTTCCCAGCCGCAGCAATTCCGCGACTTCGTCATCGAACTTCTCCGGAGCAGTCATTCGTTGACGGTGGAAATCGGCTGATTCGGCCATCATCAAGATGAAACCGACCGCCTGCAGCACCTCTTCATCGGGCCAGTCGATGTCGATGGTGGCTACACCTCGCTCCTGCATCGCGGATAGTGCGGTGGTGAAGGCGGACTCGACCCCAGGATCCAGCGGACCGAGGACGGCTTGAGGTAGACCCACAGTGGTCGGCAGAGATGGGTGCGGGATCGCCGCTCGTGCATCACGCCCGGCCATGACCGCATTCACCAAGGCGGCATCTTGAACCGAACGCGCCAAAGTCCCCACAGTGTCCAGGGACCACGCCAGCGTCGCCACGCCAGACGTTGGAACGTCCTCGCGTGAGCCGATGAAGCCGACCGTGCCGCAGTACGAGGCGGGAATCCGAACCGAGCCAGCGGTATCCGTGCCGATCGCAACGGGCACCCATCCCGCTCCGACGACGGCGCCGGAGCCACCGGAAGATCCGCCGGGAATGCGCTCGGGATTCCAGGGATTTCGTGTGGGGGGCGTGGTGCCACCGAATGCAAACTCATGCGTGGTCGTCTTGCCTACGATCACCGCACCGGCTGCACGCAAACGCGCAATGCACGTCGCATCCGCAGTGGCCGTACCCGGGTGACCATGTTCGGAACCACAGCCAGTGGGTTGACCTTCGACATCGATGAGGTCCTTCACACCGATGGGGATGCCGTCGAGCGGGCCTAGCGTTGTTCCCTTGGAGCGCCGGGAATCACTCGATCGTGCTTCATCGAGTGCAGAGGACTGCGTATGAGCCCACCCCACTTCGACCATGTTCACATCAGCCGCATGGGCCAAGAGAGCGGAAACGAGATCGGCCGAAGCGACTTCGCCGTCATCCATGCGTAGCGAGAGGTCAAGCAGAGTCTCCGAAGCCGCGGCCGTTGATGCGGCATCCGAAGCGACCTCGACTCGGCCATCTCCGAGACCCTCGTCTGCGCTGCGACCATCTCCGAGCGCAGCCTTCATGCTGACCGAATCGTCGATGACCACGCCGGCGAGCGTCGCCCTGTACTCGTCGAGGACGCTCATTCAGTGGATCCAGGAATATCGCAAGGCTGACTCATCTCTAGCACCCCCGGGCTGCACATGTCGCCAGCGACGAGTTGCCGCATCCACCTCATCGCTGGCAACGTTCGCATCCGCCGGATCACCCGCCCAGACCTCACTCGATGCAGGCACGTCGATCCCGCCACCACCACTCCAGCGGGGTGCCGAGGAAAACCACGCGACCGCGAGAGCCCCCGAGGGCGCGAAGGTTCGACGGCGTTGAGCATCCGCGGGCACGACGAACGCTGATCCTGCCTCCCAGAGGTCACCATCGAGTTCGATACTCCCCTCGAGGACAACCGCGTGCTCGAAGCACGAGTACGCACCGGGCCCGCGTTCCCAGCCGACCGGGAAGGAGACCAGGAGGCAACTGCCCGAGGATTCTGTCTCGAAATGGAGCAGGTTTGTCAACAACGGTGCGCTGGCGTCAGGTACTAATGTTTCTTGCAACTGTTCCGTGCGGCTGGCGAGGTCGACCCATTCGGCAGGTTCCATAGCTGCAGACTAAAACATCAGATGTTTCTCTCGCAGCGTCATATTCCATATTTTTCCGGCATACAGAGGTGCCATTGCTAACCTCAGACAATGGCCGACCCGCTGGTATGCCCGGCCGCTTGGACCGAAGGCTTGCCGGGCATCGCCCCGACCGAGTCACGGGTTCTCACGATGTTGGGAAGGAACCTGGAGCGGTCCGATGAGGTGGTTGCCGAGGTCGCACCGAGGCTGGGGCATGCGACGTGGCGATTGATAGCCGCCAACGCCGTGATCGCCGGATGCGCCCCCGACGACCTGCCTGCCGTGGTGGCGGGCGTGCGCGCCGTAACCCAGCCGCGCTTCCTACTCGATCAAGTCGTGACCACGGTGCACGGTCTGTGGCCGATGTTCATCCTCAGTAGCAATGCCGCCCCGGATCTGGCTTCGGGTCGTGATGCCCTTTCCGGCAGCAGCGGAGCGAACGCCCGAATCGCGCGCGCGGTCTCCCTCGTCCTGCGCAATGTAGGCGGCGGACATTCAGATGCTTACGACGCTGCCACGATGGGACGTCCAGGCAAGCTCATGACGGCCGTCGTAGAGAACTCGTCTTTGTCACCGTGGCCGTCGTGGTTCGAGCGCCGCGACCCGGCGATTGTCGACCCCGCCGTAGCGGCCTACGCAGCCGATTCGACTTTGTGCATCGCCGACATGGGACATTCGGATGCCGAACTACTCGCCTCGACCATCGCCGACAGCCTGACTATCCCAGGAACGTACAACGCCTTCTTCCGCAAGGACCTGTGGCTGATCCTTTCGCCCAGCCACGCTTGGATGTTCGCCGATGCCGGCTGGTCACCGACGGACATCGCCTCCTACATTTTCGACAATGCCCATCAGCCGTATTCTCGGCTTCGCGGACGTGGCCTTTTCGGCTTCATCGACGCGCACCAAGCCCCCCGGTGGCTGAGCCCTGAACCCGGACCCAACGAGCAAATAAGCATCGTCGACCACCCACGACGGGTTCAACTTGCGGTGGTGGGAGCCGAAACCGGGGGCTACACCACAGTTGTGTTCGGTAGCGGCGTTACTTGTGTGGAGGAGTTAGAGGAGTGCTGAGATGACTGTCGACGATCTGGTTTCCCCGCTCGCTGCCGAGTCCACACGACGATCAGCCGCCCCTCGGTGGGCTGGTGAGTCCGGCATGATCACGCTCAGCGACAGCATGCTCAATAGCAGCGCCGGGTGGGGTCGCGGGATCCTTGCATCGATCGCCGCAACGATCGCTGAGTTCAGCCCAAGAGCAGTCACCGAGACGATCAGCCGCCCGCAGATCGGCGATCATCGCCCGCACGAATTCATCGAACACCTGAGTCAGGCACAGGTGAGTGGACTGGTAGTCACCGCGGGTGATTGCGCGACTTGCACCTCCCGCGCGCTCCGGGAGTGCGTGCTGGCAGAGGAGGTGGGGATTCCGGCAACCGGCGTGATTCCGGCGGCGCTGAGGGAAATCGGCAACGCTACTTTGCTGACGTGGGGTCGCCCGGATCTGCACGTGGCCTGGCTCGACACTCCGCTATTTCAATTGCGCAGCGAATCTCTGGTCTCAACCGTGCGCCCTGCTAGCGAGGAAGCATGGAGGATCTTGACGAAAGCCTGAGGATCAACGACCTTGCATTTCCGCGATCATCTTGATGATCTGCTCTTGGCTCTTGCGGGTGTCCTCGGCTGCGAGACCGTGGGTGGGTGGAGTGAGTTTGACGGTGGTCGCCACACCGTCGTATTCGGCTATCCGCGCCATCACCTCTTCGGGTGTTCCGGCCAACGTGAGACCGTCCACCATGTGGTCTGGAACGTAATCGCCGAGATAGTCAGCACCGATCCCTTCGCGGAACTTCTCGATGACAACTCCCTGCTCCCGCTTGAGTCCGTGGAAGTCGAAGAAGTCCTCGTAGGTCTTGACCGACGCGTAGAAGCCCACTGTGCCTGCCGCCCAGCGTCGGGCCCGTGCACCATCACCATCGACGCTGCACAGGGCCGAGACGACGACGTCCACCGACTCATGCTGTCGACCCACACGGTCGGCGCCCTCGTTTAGCCAGGGAACGAGCAAATCACGCAGATACTGAGGACTGCACAATTCGTGACTGATCCAGCCATCACCGATCTCGCCCACCAGTTTCGTCATCGCGGGCCCCATCGCACCGAGGTAGATTGGGATCTCCTTACGAGTTTGGTGAAAGGGGCGTTCGTAGCCCTTGATATTCATCGGCTCGTAGTCCCCGTCCAACGCGATGGGGCTGCCCGTTCCCGCTTGAGCGATGAAAGTTCGAATGTTGCGCACGGTTTCCCGCATGTGACCCACCGGCTTACCCCACCGGGCGTTGTGCCAGAGCTCATTGAGCCGTTGTACGCCAGAACCGAGACCCAGAATGAAGCGCCCGTTGGTCATCTCGTCGAGATCCATGGCTTCCAGCGCCGTCACCATAGGACTGCGCGTGAAGGCCAGCGCGATGGCCGTGCCGATCTGGGCTTGCTCCGTTGCAGCAGCCAGCGCTGCAGCGGAAATGGTCGCGCTTCGATGCAGTTCCGGAACCCACAGCACCTCTGCGCCAGCCCGTTCAGCAGCGACTCCGGCCGCCGTCATCTCCTCCAGGGTCTCGCCCCAAGGGCCGTAGGTGATCCTGAGTGTCATGTCGTCCTCCGCACTCTACGACCTTAAAGGTCTGAGGTTTTATGTCAAGGCGAAAACCTCAGAAACAAGCAGCAACTTCACGCCGGACGCCAGCTCGACCCGGATGGCGCCGGACAGTGCGGAAGATCGGAATTCCCGGACCACTGCCCCGCACTCGAACATCGCGGCCGCCGATGCTGCCGGGTCGGACACCGGCATCGGTGCGATCACGTGCGGGCATGCTCCATCAAAGGGCGAGGCTTCCGGTCCTGCGATGGACTCCAGTAGCTCGAACCTCGCACTGCGACGGGATGGCCCGCGCATCAGCGCCATCCGAAAGGAACTGCCGACTGGTAGATCGAGGAGGGCTTCGATTTCCGGGCCGGCGAAAACCTCGTCCATAGCGACATCGGCACCGAGACTGGCAGTCATCGCCTTGAGCGGTTCAGTCACCGAGGGCACCACGAAGACGGTCGCGATGACTTCACTGACCTCGTGTCGATCGTCTTGGGCTAGGACGCATCGATGCCTATTCGGTATGTACTCCACGAGAGCGTGCAAGAGACCCTGCGGCCCCTCCAGCATGCACTCCAAGACCTCGAAGTCCTGACCGAATAGGCGATAGCGCTGCGGCTCGGAGCGCAAACTCCATCCCATTTCCTGCAATCGCTCGATCGTGCGATCTATATCCCGTACGTAGAAGTCCCATGCGTACGGGCCCGAGACGTCCGGGAGTCGACCTCCCTGAAGCACCGGCAACTCGGGTACCTGAACTATCCGGATACCACCGCCGTGTGCCCCGTCCTTGACCAGATCCGTCACCGTGAGGTCACCTCCGGTTGGCAGGTCCCACAGTTCCCGCCATGGTCTTGCCGGAAGCCGAACTGACGGTAGGGCCCGAAACCCCAGTCCAGCGGTGTACAACTCGACAGCCACCCCGGGATCGGGTGTGCAAAGGGTCACAGGCTGCACCCCATCGAATACGCACTTGGACGAATCGATCGCGGTAGCCACAGTGGGACACTACTCTCGGGTACCGATGTCAGACACTTTTCTGGCGACACACCTGGAGGAACCATGCCGCTCGACTTCTCCCCCGACCTGCCCACTGCGTTGATCGTCATCGACATGCAGAACGGTTTTTGTGATCCTGCCGGATCGGTGTCCTCGATCGGACTAGACATCTCCATGTGCCAGGCCGCGGTCCCCGGCTGCGTGTCCCTGGTGGATGCGGCCCACTCCGCAGGCGTGCCGGTGATCTTCACGAGGTTCGTCTATCGAAGTGACTACGCCGACGGTGGGGTAGTGGTCAAGCACCTCATTCCAGCGCTCGCGGAAGTCAATTCGCTGGCCGAAGGCACCTGGGATGCAGACCTGATCCCCGCACTGACCCCAGGGCCCGAGGACATCATCATCGATAAGAATCGCTACAGCGCTTTCTACGGCACACGACTCGAGACGTACCTCACAAGCATGGGCATCCGGCAACTGGTTCTGTGTGGAGTCACAACGAACATGTGCGTGGAAACGACGGCACGGGACGCCAGCGCCCGCGACTATCACGTCTTCATCGCGACCGACGCCACTGGGGAACTCGAAAAGCATCGCCACGACGTGGCCCTGCAAACCCTGGGGTTCGGCTTCGGGGCGCTAACGTCCGTCTCCGACGCGGTCTCCGAATGGGTTGGCGCACCCGCTGAGAACTAGGCAGTTCGCGGAATCACCACTGAATGCCTTCGCCGCCCCACCCACATGCACGTGGTCGTTCTCGGTGGGCACGGCGCAGAGGCAAAGGCTTACCCACCGAGAACGACGACTTAGTTCCAGTCCGGTTTCTTGGGAGCCGGCCGCGGGTTGCTCAGCTTCGGGGAATCGCGCCGGTGCACCATGAAGGTACGAGTGAAAGAACAAACCTCATCCCCGTGCTGATTGAGGGTACGGGTGCGGACACTCACGATGCCGGCATGCGGACGGGAGCTTGATTCCTTCTTGCCCGTCACGAGCGACTCAGACCAGATGGTGTCGCCAGCAAAAACGGGATGAGTCATCTTGATGTCATCCCAGCCAAGATTGGCGACCGCGTTCTGCGTGAGATCACTCACGCTCTGACCTGAGGCGATCGCCAAGGTGAGGGGTGAAACCACCAGAGGCTTACCGAACTCAGCCTGATTTCCGTACTCGACATTGAAATGCAGTTCGTTGGTATTCATCGTCAGCAGGGTGAACCACGTATTGTCATTTTGCGTGATGGTTCGTCCGAGCGGATGCTTGTAGACGTCACCGATCTCGAAATCCTCAAAGAACCTGCCGCGCCAGCCTTCCACCTCACGAATCTCAGGTCCGTCGGTCATCAGGGTCCACCTGCCTTCGTCGGTAACAAATAAGAGATACGTCTGACAATAGCGCAGCCATGGCGGGTCCGACTAGAAGATCTCACTTTCTCCGGCGAATGCCCGGAGAACTACCTGCTCCACCATTTCCTCGCGCTCATCGCGGCTCTCCCCGGGGGCGTTGTCCACAAGGCGCCGCACCGAGAGCGCGAGTTCCACCAGGCGCGCAAGGTCGGACCCACCGACGCCGATATCAGCGAGGGTATGCGGGATCCCGATCCGGCGACGAAGATCCACGACAGATTGAACGGCCCAGCGGATGTCCTGATCGCCTTGAGCGGTCGCCGTGTCACCATCCTGGCTCGCCCGCACATCGCCATCGACGCCCGAGCGCATTGCCATAGCGGCCCTGTGCAGGGCAGGTCGAGCAACTGGCAGGCACGCCTCCATCACGTAGGGAAGGAGGAGGCCGACCCCGAGGCCATGGGGGGTCTTGGTGAGTGCCCCGACCGGATACTGGATGGCGTGACCGAGATGAGTTCCAGCCGTAGCGAACGCCATGCCGGCAAGAGTGCTGCCTACGCTCATGGCTTGACGAGCGATTTCATCCGACCCGTCTTCGACAACGCGCCCCAGATTGCCCACAATTAGTTCCACCGCCGCGGCGGCATTCAGTGTCGATAGGTCATCAGGTCCCACGAAGACGGGTAACGGGTACTCGAATGGGACTTCCCGCGCCCGCGACGTCATTGACTCCACTGCATGACAAAGTGCATCGATACCCGAGTGAGCGGTCAACGTCGCAGGACACGTGTAGGTCAGGCGAGGATCGACCACGGCTATCTCAGGGACCAGATAGGGACTCGATACTCCAACCTTGAGTTCACGATCAGGTTCAGACACCACAGCGACCGGTGTCACCTCCGATCCGGTGCCCGCTGTCGTAGGAACAGCCACGATCGGAACATGACTCCGTGGAACGATATTCTCTCCGTAGAACTCGCTCAGGTCACGTTCTTCGCCGATGAGGACACTGACTATCTTGGCCAAGTCAATCGTGCTTCCCCCGCCTATACCAATGAGTACATCGGGTTCGTGATCCCGGGCCTGCGAGACGACCCGATCGATGCAGCCGCGGGGTAATTCCGGTTCGATATCCGTTGAGACTAGGGTCGCAAGGCCGTTGACTCGAAAGGTATCAAGGGCTTTGGCGATATCAGGGTTATCCAACATCGCTTCGTCCACCAGCACGAATGGGCGCCTCCCAAGCGACTCGACTACTCCCGGCAGTGACTCACTCGCACCGACTGCGTGGAGCATCTCCCGTGGCATTCGAAGAATTGCTCGAGATGTCGCCAGGCCTGGGGTAGCAGCCGTTGCTGCGTCATGAGTCACGCGGGCCTCCATCCGCCGCTCCCTCGGTCCCACAAGAGACGAGGATCCTTTCCCAAAGCTCAGGAGCGATGGGAACGCCCTCGAGCAGATTGCGTTGACGGACCTCGTGCGCGCGTTCTCCGGGGATATAGATCCGCGACACGCCATCCGCGGTGTCGGAACTACGCACTTCGTGGATGTAGGCGGCTAGTTCCGTTCCCATGGTGACGCCCGCGATGTTTCCCGGATCGATACACAAGAACACGTCTCCCTTGGTGACCGGCTCGCTTTCATCGAGGGTTCCCGTGACGTTCCGGCCGAAAGCCGTCCCCGTGAGTGCGGCGATGAGCACCTCGAGCGTGACGCCCAATGCATACCCCTTGGGACCACCGAACGGTGAGATTGCACCACCTAGAGCTGCTCTGGCATCCGTGGTCGGACGCCCATCCGAGTCCACCGCCCACCCATCGACCAGCGGCTCCCCGGTCATTGCATGGTGCAGGATCCGGCCGCGCGAGGTGGCTCCAGTGGACATGTCGAGGCTGACGGGGGGCAATCCGGCGACTGGCACGGCTATTGCTAGCGGATTCGTCCCCACTAGAGCCTTCGACCCTCCCCATGGGTGGACGAGCGCTTCGCTCGTGCACATCGCGATTCCGATGAAGCCATCGGCTGCCATGCGCTCGACGTAAGGAGCAAGCATTCCCAGGTGATGGGCGCGCCTTACTAGGCCGATGACGATGCCCTGTGCACGCGCGCCCTCCATCAGGCGCGTGACCACGTCGATCGCCACTGGCGGTCCCAGTCCATCGTCGCCGTTGACCACGAGAACGCTCGGTGCGGTCCAAGTGAAAGACGGGCGTGCGGCGCAATTGACTCGCCCGTTGTCTAGGCGTCCCAGCATGGTGAACAGTCGCTGGACCCCATGTGACGGCTGCTCTCGGAGATCGGCTTCGATCCAAATTCGAACCTGTCCAGACGCCTCAGACCGTGGCACACCTCGTTCCACCAGGATCTCGGTAACCCTTTGCGTGAGTTCCGCCGGGTCGACCCGTAAAACGTCTGACATCACGGGGCCATCATGGCGTACCGCCGAACCCGGACTGCACAGGAATCCGATAAAGACCAGAATGCCGGTATGACCGATTCGATTTACGACCTCAGCTTCACCGACAACTCCGGTAAGGAAGTCTCCTTGAAGGAGTACGAGGGCAAGCCCCTGTTGATCGTCAACACGGCCAGCAAGTGCGGATTCACGCCCCAGTACAAGGGGT
>Ga0209953_1000080_pt1 | contig 38076 bp, 43 predicted proteins | sample SalPonred_H2O_MG_FD_185713 | JGI IMG/M metagenome (GOLD analysis project Ga0209953, IMG submission 185713) | Salt pond water microbial communities from South San Francisco under conditions of wetland restoration - Salt Pond MetaG... | ecosystem: Environmental > Aquatic > Non-marine Saline and...
CACCATGAGGCCAGGCGACCCTGGTTTCGAAGAGTGCGAAGCCTGCCAATAACTCATCATCACGAACACATAAAGGATATAGCGACATGTTGAACTGGAACGACGAAATTGCAACCACTGCCCAACAGCCGGCAGCTGCACCACAACCCACACAGCCACCACAGGCGCCAGCAACTGATGAGTTGCGTAAAGCCACCGGTGTGTTTGGCGACACTGCCATGCCAACACCCGGCTTAACTGGCACCACTGGTTCGACCGTCACGGGCGCTGACGCTACGCAGTCACGCGTGAACGTGGCCGATAAGCGCATCATTAACGCCAAAACCGATGTCAACCAACTCGTGCCCTTCAAGTACAAGTGGGCATGGGAAAAGTATCTCGCCACCTGCGCCAACCACTGGATGCCGCAAGAGGTCAATATGTCACGTGACATTGCCCTTTGGAAAAATCCTAACGGTTTGACCGAAGACGAGCGTCGCATTGTGATGCGCAACCTGGGCTTCTTTGTGACGGCGGACTCGTTAGCTGCTAACAACATTGTGTTGGGCACCTACCGCCACATCACCGCGCCTGAATGCCGACAGTTCTTGTTGCGCCAGGCCTTTGAGGAAGCGATCCACACACATGCGTATCAATACATTGTGGAAAGCCTGGACCTCGACGAGAGCGAGATTTTCAACGCCTACAACGAAGTGCCATCGATTCGCGCCAAGGATGAGTTCTTGATCCCGTTCATTGACGCCATCGCTGATCCGCACTTCAACACCGGCACACCAGAAGACGACCAGAAACTGCTGAAGTCGTTGATCGTGTTTGCTTGCCTGATGGAAGGGTTGTTCTTCTACGTCGGCTTCACACAGATTCTGGCGCTTGGCCGTCAAAACAAAATGACAGGTGCCGCTGAGCAGTACATGTACATCCTGCGCGATGAGTCCATGCACTGCAACTTCGGTATCGACCTGATCAACACGATCAAACTCGAGAACCCACATTTGTGGACACCCGAGTTCCGCGAAGAGATCCGCGAATTGTTTAAAGAAGCAGTGGACCTTGAGTACGCATACGCTGAAGACACCATGCCACGCGGCGTGCTCGGGCTGAATGCGCCCATGTTCAAGTCTTATCTGCGTTTTATCGCTAACCGCCGATGCCAGCAAATCGGCATTGAACCGTTGTTTGCTCAGGAAGATAACCCCTTCCCGTGGATGGCGGAAATGATTGACTTGAAGAAGGAACGTAACTTCTTTGAAACGCGTGTGATCGAGTACCAGACCGGCGGTGCCCTGAACTGGGAGTAAGGCGCTAATCAGGTACCTACACACAAGTGCTGTGTAAAAGGCAGGGCAAGCCAACAACTTGCTCTGTTTAGGTGGTCAAGGATGCATCGCAAATGAGATGCGTATTGGTCACCGAACCGTATTTGCCAATCTTGCTAGCCTGCCGGTACCAGGTAGTTAGACAGACTGGCGAATAGCGCGAGCCTGGTGGTCGACCCCATAGGGTGGATCTCAAGGCGCGCGTTCCTTTTAGGTACCTGATCTATAGGAGCAAGACCATGGCAACAGCCAAAAAAGCAGTAAAGAAAGCGCCCGCCAAAAAAGCGGCGAAAAAAGCAGTCAAGAAAGCCCCAGCCAAAAAAGTCGTCGCTAGAAAAGCACCGGCAAAGAAGGTAGTGGCAAAGAAAGCCGTTAAAAAGGTAGTCAAGAAAGTTGCTGCCAAGAAAGCCGCTGCAAAGAAGGTCGTTAAGAAGGCTGTTAAGAAAGTGGTAGCCAAAAAGGCACCGGCAAAGAAGGCAGTGAAGAAAGCTGTCAAGAAGGCTGTTGCTAAAAAGGCACCGGCAAAGAAGGCAGTGAAGAAAGCTGTCAAGAAAGCCGTTGCTAAAAAGGCACCAGCAAAGAAAGCAGTGAAGAAAGCTGTTGCTAAAAAGGCACCTGCCAAGAAAGCACCTGCTAAAAAAGCTGTGAAAAAAGCGGTTGCTAAAAAAGCCCCAGCTAAGAAGGCGGCAGCCAAGAAAGCTGTTGCTAAAAAAGCACCGGCTAAGAAGGCTCCAGCAAAAAAGGCTGTAAAAAAAAGCGCTAAAAAAGCGCCTGTAAGAAAGCCTGCTGCTAGCAAGCCCTCAACGGCCGCTGTACCAGGCGCAAAAACAGCGCTTAATCCGGCTGCATCTTGGCCGTTCCCAACCGGTGGCCGTCCTTAAATAGGGCTGTTCCACCGTTGGGCGAACCGTCCGGCACATACGTGTCGGACGGTTTTTCGTTTGGTGGGTGAGCGCAACATGCGACAATTCACAAGCGAAAAAATCATCATGAGGATACCGACTCAATGACGGGCGACATACTGACGTTTCTGATTGAAATCAGTTTCACCATTCTAGGGGCAGCTTTTTTGGCGCGCGCTTGGTTGCACGCAATCCGGTTTCATCCCTTTAATCCGTTCTCACAGTTGATTTTTAGAGTGACCGAGTGGTTATGCAAACCACTTAGAGCCGTCTTGCCTTCGGGCAAATCAGTTGATTGGGCGAGCCTCTTGGGCGTCTACCTGGTGGCGCTGTTTTATCTGATTTTTATGTGGGTTCTGGCCACGCGCAGTTTGCCCTCGACTGAGATGATTGGCTCAGGCCTGATCGCAGCGGCAGTGACCATGGGGCGCTGGGCGTTAAATCTCATTATCTGGATGACCTTGATTCAAGCCATCCTATCCTGGATTAATCCGATGGCACCAGTGATGCCTTTGTTGCGAACACTGACCGACCCCATGCTCGAACCGATTCGTCGCATACTGCCAAGCTTTAGTGGTTTCGATTTCTCACCCTTGGCACTCTTGATTCTGGCTCAAATCGCATTGATGATGCTAAATCGCATTAGCTTCACGTTGGTTGGGCTATGAACAAGGATCAGATTGAGTCTGCAGCATCCAAACCGGAATGAAGCATGAGAAGCTTGTTAACTAACTCTGCAACAAGCTGTTTGCTTGTTGCGGCACTACTTCCCAACGTTGCCTTAGCTGATCCACCGAATATCGTGGGGACGTGGAAAGGTCAAACCACGGCCACGGTCTATGGCAATGGTGGACATCACGCGCCTGACTTAGGCGGTGGCGTCACCTACCGTTCTATTGAAGCGACCTATGTGTTTGAGCACCAAGAAGGCCGCAATTTCTACGGAACGTTCATCTCGCCGACTCAAAGTGAACTGCTGATTGGCACTTTCCGTCGCGACAATAGACGCGGCATCATGGTAGATCTCGACGGGCAATTTAACTTCGAGATCTACGACACCAACAAAATGGAAGTTTGTTATAGCCACCCGCTAGGTACTGGTGGCCACGCGGTTGCCGCTTGCACGGATCTAACCAAACAGTGAGCGTTTGAACGATTACAAAGGTAGCCGCAGCGCGACCTTTGGTCGCAGCGGCTACCGGTCTTTCAATTTGCCTCTAACTTAACCGCCAGTCGCAGGCACCACCCGCACCGGACCCGCGCCGCTAATGACTTGCACGCGCGAACCAACCGCCAAGCGTTGGTCATCGGCCTGAGCAATCACACGGGTCTCGCCGTTGTCTAGGCGCACGGTGATTTCAATACCTTGTGTTTTACCTGCAGCTTCCTCTACCTTCTCACCGGCCAAGGCACCGAGGATCGCACCACCCACAATTGCTAGGTCACGACCAGTACCGCCACCCACAGCGCTCCCAGCCACACCGCCCAAGGCGCCACCGGCAATCATGCCAGCACCCGACGAACGATCGTTTTGAATGACGACTGGACGCAGACCCGTCACGGTGCCAAAGCGCACAATCTGTTCAGACTGAGCCTGACCATAGGTGTAGACACCTGCCGATGCACTTGGCGTACTGCACCCAGATACGCTGACCGCGACAACTAGCACCCCAGCCAGCAGCGCCAAGCGTTCAACGGTTTTAATTGACCCAAAAAATTGAGTGGCCTTCATATTTTTCTCCGACTATCCAAACGGCATGATGATGCTCACGTCCTGATTCAACAGGTAAATCTTTGCAGCGATCATCGTCGCTAATCACACCCTTATATTAAAACCCAATCCCAAAGCTTTGCATCATTACCTGTGCAATTTGGTCACGGTTGGGCGCGTGGTTTTGCGGTCCGCGATGAGCGATCTTAATGGCACCCATGACATTGCCGAGCATGCAGGATTTCTCCCACGACCAGCCTTGCGTCAAGCCATGAAGGAGTCCGGCACGGTGAGCATCGCCACAACCGGTGGGATCGACGACAGCGTCGGCTTTAACGGGCGCAACGTCAATTTGCTGGCCAGGTGTATACACCGTTGCGCCTTCGGCACCGCGCGTAACGATCACGGCCTGCATCTGCTGGGCAATGTCTTGAACACGCATCCCGGTGCGTTGTTCAACAACGCTGGCCTCATAGTCGTTAAATGCCAGTGCGCTGGCCTTATCAAACACACCCTTTAGCTCGGCACCATCGAATAACGGCATAGCCTGCCCAAGGTCAAAGATAAACGGCGTGCCAGCTGCGGCAAAACGCTCGACATGCGCGAGCATCCCAGCCTTGGAGTCAGGTGCCACGATCGCCCAAGTCGCTTGATGATCACCGACGACATTGTCGGCACTGCGCTCCATGGCGCCAGGGTGAAACGCACTAATTTGATTGTCATCGAGGTCCGTGGTGATGAAGCACTGTGCCGTGAACATATCGGGCAATACCTCAATGTGCCGGGTATCAATACCGTGCTGCTCAAATCGCTTTAGATAATCCTCAGCGTCACTGCCAATGGTGGCCACAGGCAAGGGCTGGCCACCAAGCAACTTCAGGTTGTAGGCAATGTTGCCAGCACAACCGCCAAACTCACGCCGCATCTGTGGCACGAGAAACGACACACTTAGTGCATGAATACGATCGGGCAAAATGTGTTCCTTAAACCGCCCGTCAAATACCGCAATCGTGTCAAACGCAACGGAACCACAAATCAAAACAGCATGGGACATAATCAATTACCCGACAATCGCGGGCCCTTTTGTAAAGTTCAAAACATGTTGTGGCGCAGCCCATCTTGGCTGCGCATGAACCGCTCAGGGAAAAAACCGGTCCAACTCAAACCCACTGATCGACAACCCCTGAACGCGTAAAGGAATGTCTAGACCCACCTCCTGCTTGGCTTGAAACGGACCCTCCAGTAATTCAGGTGGTAAGAACTGCGATGGCATCAATGCCTTTTTTATCACGGGCGTACCCGATGCGTCTGTCAAGGTCACCATCAACGCTGGCCAAGGCTGTGGATACGCCCCCCTGTTCTGCAGGGTCAGGCGCAGGTTGTAAGCACTCTGATTGGGGGGCACCGTTGCTTCTGGGTCTTGTTGCAAGGCTGAACCCACAATGAAGATACGCTCAATCTGCCGTACGTAACTCACTTCACACGACAGTGGTGCGCACACCGTCACCAATAAAGGACGCAGACTTGGCACTGCCGACACAATGTCATTTCTAAACGTCACCAACGACTGCACCATCAGCGCTAAGACCAAGACTATTGACCCTAATACCCAATAAAGACGAGTAGCCATTGGCTCCTCGTCTTCATCCTCGAGAAACTCAGGCATGGTGCGACCGGCAGCCGAGGGGTCATCACCACGCAGGCGTGACTCCCCCATGACTTTAATAGTGGGTTCAGCCTGTGAACCAACACCCGGCTGCTCACCGTCATCGGCCAACAAAGAGCCTAGGCTTGGTTCACGGGCTGTCGTTGGGGTCGCGCTCGTTGCCGACGTTGATGCTGACGTCGGCGCTAACTGAGCACCAGCCGCCTTAGTAAAACCTGGTTCAACGCCAGTCTTTGGTGCACCTGCCCAAGCTGAGCCTGACACCAAACTAGGCTCTTGGCGCCCTGGCGCTTGTGGTCGGTTGCCAGCAATTCGATCCACACTGGGTGTGAACGGACCGTCATCGGCTGGCACAGTGAGCTTAGCGGGCTTGTCATCAGCCACGCTAGGAGGGAACGTTGGCGTAGGTGTCGGTTCAGATATTGGTTCCTGCCGGGGTGGCTGGATTGGTGCGGTTGGTGCAGGTGACTCAGGTGGCACAAGCGCAGCGCCAGAGTTGTTTTCTGGGGAATCACTGTCAGCACGCACATCGAGCACTGGCGCTAGACGGCTGTCGTTTGAAGGTTGACTGACTGACAGGTTGTCCGTTGGCGCGTCATCGGACTCTGCTGCCTTTTGCGTGTCAGCGGCCTTGCGTGTCAATGTGGGCAAACTGTCTTTCAGGCAAGCCAGCCCATCAAAGACATTGGAACATTGACCACAACGTACGAGCCCGTCATGCAGCTTGAGCTGATCGGCCGTAACCTCATACTCACTGGCGCATTTTGGGCACTGTGTCACTAAACTCATGACTGTTCCTGAGGCCGCTGTCCAGCCAGGCACACCCAGCCGTCTAGCGACTCATACACCGTCATGGCAAGCCATGGCGCGTAAGCAGCTGCCACTTCGTCTGCTTGTCGTTCTAAGACACCTGAGAGCACCAGATGACCACCCGGTCGAACCCGATGACTGAGCATGGGTGCTAACACTTTAAGGGGGTTCGACAAAATATTGGCCATCACCACATCAAATCCACCTTCGGGTAAGTCATCGGGCAACATGGCCTTCAGAGCAACACCATTGGCCAATGCGTTGTACTCGGTTGATTGAACAGCTTGTTCGTCAATGTCCACACCCACCACCTGATACGCACCGAGTAACTTAGCTGCAATGGCCAGAATCCCTGAGCCGCACCCATAGTCCAGCAAATGACAGTCATGTGGCATGTCAGTTTGCAACCACTTCAGACATAAATGGGTGGTTGGGTGACTGCCAGTACCAAACGCAAGACCAGGGTCGAGCTCTAAGCAGACACGCTCTTCGGTCTGCCACTGCTCACGATGCCAGGTTGGCACAATCAAGAGCCGTTGGCCGACTGCAATTGGCTCAAACTGCGACTGCGTCAGCTTGACCCAGTCTTCATCAGGCACCTCTCGCAACTGCCAGTGGTCGCCAATGGCAAACGGCAATTGCGTCTGGGCTTGCGCTAAAAGCTCAGTGGCATCCAACCCATCGGGCAACAGGGCCACCACGCGATTGCTTTCCCAACCCTCGGGTGAAGCGTCGCTACCAGGCTCCCCAAACATCGGGCGCTCGGCAGGCGTATCGAGGTCAGCATCCTCTGCACAAGCAGACAACGCGCCAGCTTCAATCAGCGCGTCAGTCAAACTGTCGGCATGCTCGCCCGGACATTGCAATACCAGCTCTCGCACAGCCTCACCCCCGCCAGCCAGCGGTCCTAGGGACGCTCGGCAAGCTTATGCTCCAGATAATGAATGCTCGTACCACCGACCACAAACCGGGCGTCAGCCAACAACTCGCGATGCAACGCGATGTTGGTGCTGATGCCCTCGACCACCATTTCAGATAAGGCGATGCGCATACGCGCAATAGCCTGATCACGAGTATCACCGTAAGTGATCACTTTAGCGATCATGGAGTCATAGTGCGGCGGCACGAAGTAGCCATTAAAAACGTGTGAATCGATCCGCACGCCGGGACCACCGGGTGTGTGCCAATTGGTGATCCGACCCGGACTTGGCACAAACTTAAAAGGATCTTCGGCGTTGATACGGCACTCGATGGCATGGCCTTTGAACTCAATGTCACGCTGCCTAAGCGTAAAGGGTTCACCGGCGGCAATTCGAATTTGTTGCTGTACCAAATCGACACCGGTGATCAACTCCGTGACAGGGTGTTCGACCTGAATGCGCGTGTTCATCTCAATGAAGTAAAACTCTTCATTCTCATACAGGAACTCAAACGTACCAGCACCTCGATAACCCATTTTTCGGCAGGCTTCAGCGCAGCGTTCACCGATTTTCTCGATTAGACGACGTGAAATCCCTGGTGCAGGCGCCTCTTCAATTACCTTCTGGTGACGTCGCTGCATAGAGCAATCACGCTCACCTAACCAAACCGCGTGCTTGCCGCCGTCGGCGAGCACCTGAATCTCGACGTGGCGCGGGTTCTCAAGAAACTTCTCGAGATAGACCTCAGGGTTATTGAATGCCGACCCAGCTTCAGCTTTAGTCGTGGTCACCGCATTGATCAGCGCCGCTTCTGTGTGCACCACACGCATGCCGCGACCACCGCCGCCACCAGCAGCCTTGATAATCACGGGATAGCCCACTTGGCGCGCGACTCGCACAATCTCTTCGGGGTCGTCAGGCAGTGCGCCTTCGGAGCCTGGCACCACGGGTACGCCGGCCTCGATCATAGACTGTTTGGCGCTGACCTTATCACCCATGAGACGGATGGAATCAGGCCGTGGGCCAATGAACACGAAACCGCTTTTTTCTACACGATCTGCAAAGTCAGCATTCTCCGACAAAAACCCATAGCCCGGATGAATGGCCTCGGCATCGGTGACTTCGGCGGCCGCAATGATGGCTGGCATGCTCAAGTAACTGTCTTTGGATGCCGCAGGCCCAATGCACACTGACTCGTCTGCGAGTCGCACATATTTGGCATCACGATCAGCCTCAGAGTGCACGACCACGTTTTTAACACCCAGCTCGCGACAAGCGCGCTGGATGCGCAAGGCGATTTCGCCACGATTGGCGATGAGAATTTTTTCAAACATAATCAGGCAATCACAAACAAGGGCTGACCGTACTCCACAGGCTCGCCGTTTTCAACGAGAATTTCCTTGACCACCCCGGACTTATCCGCCTCGATCTCATTGAGCAGTTTCATGGCTTCAATGATGCAAAGTGGCTCACCTTCTTTGACCGTCTGCCCTACCTCAACGAAGGGCGACGCGCCTGGGCTTGGCGCACGATAAAACGTACCCACCATGGGTGCCTTGACCAGTTCGCCTTCAACAGGTCCTGCTGCGACCGGCTCAGGTGCTACACCACTTGGTGCTGCGCCTGGCTGACCCGCGACGGGCGCTGCTGCGTACGTCACGGGTGCGGCCATCACCGCCGGGGCCGGCGTGGCTTTGACGATGCGAACCTTATCATCCCCCTCGGTGATTTCGAGCTCGGCGATGTCAGACTCGCCGACGAGATCGATCAACGTTTTAAGTTTTCTGAGATCCATAATGTGCGTTTTCCGATACAGTTTTCCGAATCGTACGGATGGTTAAAAAAATAATGACAGCCCAAACTAAGCTTGGCGCTGTCAGTCTGACTGCTGCAAAATCGATCGAACCGCAGCGCGATAGCCCTCGGGACCTAACCCAGCAATGACCGCCTGTGCGATATCTGACAGGTAGGAGTGATGCCGAAATGGCTCGCGACGATAGACGTTGGACAAATGAACTTCGATAACGGGTTGCGTCAATGCGGATAGTGCATCGCGTATCGCAACACTGGTATGCGTGTAGGCGCCAGCATTAATAATGATGTGGGTGGTGCCATCGGACATCGCGGCTTGGATGCGGTCAACGAGGACACCCTCGTGATTGCTTTGCAGGCTCGATAACTGAGCACCGGACTCGGTGGCAAGCGACTGCAAATCATGATCAATCTGGGCCAGCGTGGTGCGACCGTATATCTCGGGCTCGCGTGTGCCAAGCAGGTTCAGGTTTGGGCCGTGCAATACCAGTATGTTTTTTTGCATGAGCAAGCGACTGCGTTAATCAAATCAGGTCGGTCAAAGCGTAAAACTTCAATTTCAGCCTCAACTTCAGCGGATCAGGCGTGGTTTGAACAACACCTTGCTAGGTACGGTTGTTTGCTCCCATTGGCGTGCCTCAAAAAATGCGACACAAACCGGTTACACACCGTCAGTTACAGCATATGGCGTTATTTTTAGCCTAACTGTGGTTAATTTTATACTTATTACGCTGAACTTGCCAGCAAGCGCTCAATCGAGCGATCAAGTGAGGCTGCATCGACCATGCCGGTGATGATTTCCTGAACCTCGCCGTTGGGCTTTAGTAGGACCGTAAACGGCAAACCACCCGCAGCGTTACCTAGTGCGCGCACCAGATCAATACCCTGATGCCCCGCAATGACTGAATCATAATCGATTGGCACGGTTTTGATGAATTCGCGCACATTGTCGGCTGTATCAACGGCAACACCCAGAAACACCGCCTGCGTATGCTTGGCAGCCAGACGATTAAGGTCCGGGATTTCTTTAACGCAGGGCGGACACCACGTGGCCCAGAAATTAACCACCAAGGGCTTGCCCTGCCATTGCGTCATGGGTTGCTCGATACCTTGCAGGTTCGGCAAGCGAGCCGTGTAAAACGCCGTGGGGTCAGGCTCAATGGCAACCGGCGTGCGCATGGCCTGGTTGGCCTGCGGTGCTTTGCGCGAGCTTTCACGCCATCCCAGCCAGCCCACAACTCCCATGCCAGCCAAGCCTAAACCGCCAATGATCAATGTGCGTCGTTTCATGGTTGCCATCATAGCGCCTGAGAAGCGACTTAAGCGGCTCAACCTTCTACAATGCCGTAGGGAGAGCAATCAATATGCATTTACACATTCTGGGCATTGGCGGCACCTTCATGGGCTCTTTGGCTTTGATTGCGCGCGCCGCCGGCCATCGCGTCACCGGTTGCGATGAAGCGGTGTATCCGCCCATGAGCACACAGCTTGCCGAGCAAGGCATCGAATTCATCGATGGGTATGGGGCAGACCAGCTGGCGTTAAAGCCTGACTTGTTCATTATTGGCAATGTCGTTAGCCGCGGCAACCCACTGATGGAAGCCATTTTGAATGAAGGGGCGCCATACACATCAGGTCCGCAGTGGCTTGGCGAACACCTTCTGGCCGGGCAGCATGTATTTGCTGTTGCAGGTACCCACGGTAAAACCACCACCAGCTCGATGCTCGCCTGGATCTTGCAACACGCAGGACTACAGCCAAACTTTTTGATTGGCGGCATTGCCCCAGGCCTTGGCCTATCGGCTCGCTACAAGCCCACGAGCCCATGGTTTGTGATTGAGGCCGATGAATACGACACTGCATTTTTTGATAAACGATCGAAGTTTGTGCATTACCGTGCCCGCACGGCGATCCTAAACAATCTGGAATACGATCACGCCGATATCTTTGCCGACCTTGCAGCTATCGAGACACAATTTCACCATCTGCTGCGCACCGTGCCAGGCAATGGGCAAGTTATTGTCACCGCCGGCGAGCCCGCGCTCGAGCGAGTGCTCGCACGCGGCTGCTGGAGCTCGATTGAGCATGTCGGGCAAGCCGACGGTTGGCACATGGTCACCACAGAGGCGCAACCACTCGTGCGCTTGGGTGCCCAAACGGTGGGCAAACTCACCTGGTCATTGACCGGTGCGCACAACCACAAAAATGCGCTAGCCGCGATGGCTGCTGCCGTGCACGCTGGTGTGACGCCCGCCCAGGCGCTTGATGCGCTGAATCAGTTCTCTGGCGTTAAGCGTCGCATGGAACAACGCGGTGTCATCAACGACATTACCGTCTACGATGATTTTGCTCACCACCCGACAGCGATTGCCACCACCCTAGAGGGCTTGCGCGAGCAGGTCGGTGATGCGCGAATCTTGGCTGTGCTTGAGCCACGCTCCAATACGATGAAGCTTGGCGCCATGGCAGCACGCCTGCCCGATGCTCTCAAGACAGCTGACATGACCTTTTGTTTTGCTGGTGGACAAGGCAAGCAGTCGCTTGGATGGGACCCGGGACAAGTGATGGCGTCGCTTGGTAATCGCTTGGTCGTGGCAGACGACATTGACGCGTTGGTCGAACACGTTGTCCGTGAGGCCAAACCGAGCGATCACGTCGTGGTCATGAGTAACGGCGGGTTTGGTGGTTTTCATGACAAGCTGTTGGCCGCACTGGAGCACAAATCATGATGTTGTACCTGCACGGTTTTCGATCATCTCCGTCATCGTTCAAAGCGCAGATGCTCGCTGATGCGTTTGCAACACGCGGCTTGGGTGACCAGTGGCGCTGCCCACAGCTGCCTGCCAGTCCCAAAGCGGCGCTAGCACTTGCACATGCGCAGGCCGGTGAACTGCTTGCAACCACGGGCCAGTCTGCTAGGGAGCTGACTGTTGCCGGATCTTCATTGGGCGGCTTTTACGCCATTGCACTGGCCCAAGCGCTTGGCTGCCGAGCCGTGCTGATTAACCCTGCGGTGGCCGCCCCGCGCGACCTTGCGACACAGATTGGTGAGCACACGCTCTACCACAGCGATGAGCCCATGACGTTTAAACCAGAATACGTCGACGAGTTGGCCGCCATGTCCGTGCCCGCCATTAGCGAACCCGACCGCTATCTCTTGATTGCAGCCACTGGCGACGAGGTGCTTGACTGGCGTGAGATGGTCGCATTCATGCCTGACGCTCATCACATCATCGTGCCCGGCAGCGATCATGGGCTGTCGAATTTTGAAACCTACATGCCCCGCGTGCTTGCATTCGCAGGCGTGCCAACCCCGTAACAGGTAGATTGAATGTTTGTGTTGTACGAAGATGGCGGTCAATTCAAGACCGGTCTGATTAAGTCAGAAACCGAGGCCAGCCTGCAAATCGAGGCTGCATCGGGCAAGCGCAGCAAAATCAAACGCGCGCATTGCATCCTCACGTTTGAGTCGCCTGGACAGGAGCAACTACTGCAACAGGCAGCAGAGCTCGCCAAGGAAATGGATCCGGCCTTTCTCTGGGAAGTAGCGCCAGAGGCTGAGTTTGATGTCAATGAACTGGCCGCGGATTATTACGGGCATACGCCTTCGTCGCTCGAGACCGTCACGCTGCTGTTTGCGTTGCATGACGCACCGGTCCATTTCCATCGGCGCGGCAAGGGAAAATACCGCGCCGCACCGCCCGATATCCTGCAAGCAGCATTGGCCGCACAAGAAAAAAAACGTCTTCAAGCCGAACAACAGGCCAGCTGGGCTGAGCAACTTGCCGCTGGCGAATTACCTGATGACATCGCACAAAATGCCCTCTCGCTTGTCACCCGCCCCGACAAAAACACGCTGGCCTACAAGGCTCTCGATGAAGCCTGCCAGCAAACTGGACTGACGCCCGAAGCGCTATTACTCAAATGCGGTGCCTGGCCACATGCGCTAGCCCTGCATCGGGCTAAGTTTTTAAGCTTGAACTTCCCCAAGGGCACCGGTTTTGCCCAATGTCCGGCACTACCCTCCCATGACGATCTGCCCTTGGCTGACGTTACCGCCTACTCAGTCGATGATATTTCAACGACTGAAATCGATGACGCGCTGTCCGTGAAAGAACTCCCCGACGGTTGGTTAGAAGTCGGCATTCACGTGGCCGTCCCAGCATTGGGTGTGACACGCGACGGCGAGCTCGACGAGTGGGCTCGGGCCCGCATGTCAACGGTCTACACCCCTGGGGAAAAAATCCCTATGCAGCCCGATGCGGTTATCAACCATTACTCTTTGGTAGCTGGCCAGGCGGTACCGGCGCTCTCTCTATATGCACAAATTGAGCCGACCACTGCTGAAATTCGCCATCACGAGACTCGCGTCGAACGTCTGACGGTCAATGGCAACCTGCGACACAATGAGCTCGATGCCGTGATCACCACAGAGGCCCTCGAAGATCCCGACACATCGTTTGCCTACGACCATTGGGCACGCCCGTTGTGGACGCTGACCCAAGCTCTTAGTGCGCAGCGCGACGAGCGACGCGGCAAACCCGAGAACAACCAACGCGTGGACTACAGCTTTTACCTAGATGGCCCACCCGATGATCGCGACACGCCGGTTCGAATTGAGCCCCGCATGCGCCAGGCACCACTTGACCGTATCGTTGCCGAGTTCATGATTCTGGCCAACCGGCTATGGGCCCAACAACTCGACAAGCACAATCTGCCAGGTGTATTTCGTTCGCAACAAACCGGTCGGGTGCGCATGAGCACACATGCTCTACCGCACGAAGCCATTGGTGTCGATCATTATGCTTGGTGTACATCACCGCTGCGTCGCTATGTTGATCTGGTTAACCAGCGCCAACTGCTGGCACTGGCCGAGCATGGCGTCTCGGCTGCACTGGTCGCACCCTACAAATCACGCGATGATGATTTGTTTGCAGTGATCGGTGGATTTGAAAGCCAATACACCACCTGGGCAGATTATCAGCGTCAGATGGAGCGGTACTGGTGTCTGCGGTGGCTCGAGCAGCATCAAGTCCAACAGTGTCGAGCCAGCCTGATACGTGACAACCTTGTTCGGCTGGCTGATATCCCATTGGTAATCGAGGTCAATGGCTTGCCGGAGATGCAGCGAGGTGCTGAAATGATCATTGAAATTGTCAGTACAGATGAACTCGCACTAAACGCCCAAGCCCGTTTCATTGGCCAGACCGAGGCTTAATTGGTTTGCGATGACCTATTCGAATCCGCTCAGACAGATGTCCCGATGGTTTGCCGCCCCCCAACAAAACACCTTGCGTTGGGGGCTGGCACTGTCTTTGTTGATTCATGCACTGGTATTGATCTGGAAACCTGACCTGGTCGGACCGTCAAGACCACCAACGGCGCCGATGAATGTGGTGCTGGTCAACACCTTCACCGAACAAGCACCGCTGTCTGCCACGGTCATGGCACAGGACAACCTTGACGGTGGCGGTCAAACCGAGCAAGCCCGCATCGCCGCCAATCCACTGACTCGCGTGGGCCTTGAAGACAGAGACCTCTCCTTGCTAGAGTTGACACGTCAACGCCAACAGCTCGAGCGCCAACAAGAGCAACTACTCAAAACGCTGACTGGCATCTGGCAAGCCCGCCCGAATCAGATGCAAAGTGACAACGATGAACCATCCCCGATGGCTGGGCCCGACGAGGTTGACCAGCGATCACTCGAACAAAACGCCCGCATCGCAGCGTTAATCGATCGCGTTGAACGCTACAACCAGCGCCCGCGCAAGTTTTATGATGCCCCATCAGCCACGGCCAGCCCTTTTGCGGGCTACGTTGACGGCTGGCGCCAACGCATCGAGCAAACCGGCAGCGAACACTACCCTGAAGGCGCTCCAAGCGGCGACCTCCAGGCCACTGTGACCATCGCAGCCGATGGCAGCGTCATCGATATCTCACTGGACCGTCCTTCAGACGATGCACGCCTGAATCAGGCGGTCAGACGCATCATAGAACTGGCTCAACCCTTTGCTCCGTTTCCTGATCAACTGTCATCACGCATTGACCAGTTGGTTATCACCCGTACCTGGCAATTCACACCAGGCAGACTGACCACAATGACACCATGACCACGCCTTTGTCGTTTGCCGTTATTGGCCACCCGGTGGCGCACAGCCGCTCGCCTGAGATTCATGCGGCATTTGCCGAGCAATTCGGAATCCATCTGACCTACGAACGCCTAGACGCTGAACCAGATGCTTTTGAGGTCAGCGCCCAAGGGTTCTTTGACCAAGGCGGCACTGGCTTAAACGTCACGGTGCCCTTCAAAGAACGCGCCTGGCAGTTAGCCCAAACTCACTTGAGCCCGCGCGCGCGCGATGCCGGCGCCGTGAACACATTGTGGGTCGCCAACGACTGCATTCATGGCTGTAACACCGACGGTGTGGGGCTAGTGACTGACTTAAGGCGTCTGCACATGCCGCTAGACGGTGCATGCCTCATGATTCTTGGCGCTGGTGGCGCCGCGCGCGGCGTGCTTGGCCCTCTGTTGGCCGCAGGTGCGGCACACATCACGGTGCTTAACCGCACCGCACAACGCGCTCACGATCTCATCGACGCATGGGTGCTTACACACCAGAACGACAAGCCTAAGTTGCTGTCAGGCGGCTTTGAAGACGTCAATGACCGGCCCGTGCCCGATCTGGTCATCAATGCCACCTCAAGCAGTCTGCAAGGTCAGACATTGGCGCTGCCCGCAGCACTGTGGGCGTCAAACGCCTGTGCCTATGACATGATGTATGGCGCACAACCGACCGCTTTCATGCGACAGGCACATCAGGCCGGCAGCCGGCAGATCGCCGATGGTCTGGGCATGCTAGTAGGGCAGGCAAGCGAAAGCTTTCGGCTCTGGCATGGCAAGACACCGGCCATTGAACCGGTGGTGTCACAAATTCGCGCCCAGCTTCGAACGCACGTCCGTTAAACTGCCACAATGTCCACTGCGCGCAACTACATCGCCCGAGAGCTCTATCGTTCCACCTTGGTGGTGATGCTAGCGCTCATCGGGTTGTTTTCCTTTTTTACACTCGTTGACCAGCTCGATGCCGTTAGTGATCGATTGCCATTAACGGCTTTGCTCTACATCGAGCTTCTAGCCTTACCAACGCGTACCTACGAGCTGCTACCGATTGGTGTGTTGATTGGTGCGGTGCTGGCATTAGCAGGCTTGGCGCATCGCAATGAACTTGTGATACTCCGCGTATCTGGAGTGAGTGCCCTGCGGTTACTTGGCATGCTCTGGACAGCCTGCATACCTATCATCGTCATTGCCGTGGTGTTATCGGAATACATCACCCCAGCTGCTGAAATCCGCTACAGCGAAGCCAACCTCACGTTACGTGGCAAAGTCGAGGGTGGCAGACTAGCAAGTGGCTACTGGTTTCGTGAACCAACTGACCAAGGCGGCTCGCTTGTACTGAATATCGGTGAACTTCTGAGTTCGGGTGAAGTTGCCAACCTGACGATCTATGACATCGGCCCTGACAACCGTCTGCAGCAACTGACGCAGGCAGACAGAGGCGTCTTTGAAGGCGATCTACTGCGACTATTCAATGTCCGTGACAATCAGATTCCACCCAATGCGCTTGGTGCGCTAGCCGATGGACTACCTGCTGAACAGCCAATGATGGTCGTGGCGCAACAAGACACGCGCATACTCGACACCACGCTCACACCCGGCCGGGTGGTAGCTAGGATTGCTACCCCAGAAAAAATGTCACTGGCCACGCTGTGGGACTACATCCATTATTTGCAAAGCAATGACCTTGATGACACCCGACAGGTTGTGGCGGTCTGGCGCAAACTGGCTTATCCGTTCACGCTCTTGGTGATGCTCACCATTGCCGCACCGATTGCCTTTATGCAAACACGACGTGGGGGCATGGGAGCCAAGGTATTTGCCGGGATTTTGATGGGCACCCTGTTTTTTATGGTCGGGCAACTCACCTTAAACATGGGTCTGTTATACAAGTGGCAACCTGTTGTGACGGCATTGCTGCCCAATGTGTTGGCTTTTGTGCTGGCACTCGGGGCATTACTGGCTATGGAACGACGCTTTAAATGGGGCCGTGCCACCAAATTGCCGCCCCCGACGCTGAAACAAGGAACAAACCCATGAGCGTCACTACCAGCGCTCCCTCGAGTGAAGTTGCAGATCAGACCGCAAGTCAGACTGCAAGTCAAACCAGCAGTCAGACCAACAGTCAGACCAACAGCGCGCCAGACATCTGGATGGTTGGGGACATTCAGGGGTGTGTTGCGCCGTTGCTCAGCTTGTTGTCACATCCCGATATCGCAAGCAACCCAAATGCAAGGTTCTGGTTTGCCGGTGACTTGGTCAATCGTGGACCGAGTTCGTTGCAAACCTTGCGACACCTCATGTCCATCGAAGACCGTGGTGTTTTTCTGCTGGGCAATCACGACCTGCACCTCTTGGCAGTTGCCGCAGGCATTCGCGGTCCCGGTAAAAACGACACCTTCCAAGAAGTACTCACCGCCCCCGATGCCGGCGATATCATTGACTGGCTCAGACACCGTAAGCTAGCGCACTTCGAACTTGGCCATTTGATGGTTCATGCAGGCGTGCTGCCGAAGTGGACAGTTAAAAAAACATTATCTCTAGCCGGTGAGGTTGAACAAGCACTACAAAGCAACAACTGGCAAAAGTCCCTGCAGAAGATGTACGGCAATGAACCCACGCGCTGGAAAGAGGGCCACACTGGTGCCAAACGACTGCGCGTGATTCTCAATGCACTGACACGATTGCGCATGTGTAATCCCAAGGGCCACATGATGCTATCGGTTAAATCCTCACCGATGGACCGTGATGACAACCTGACGCCCTGGTTTGACATGCCAGGACGCGCCACCAAAGATGTAACCGTAGTGTTTGGCCATTGGTCAACACTAGGCCTTTACAGTCGGCCAGATGTGGTGTGTTTAGATACTGGGTGTGTGTGGGGTGGCCATTTGACCGCGATGCGTCTGCAAGATCGTCACTTGGTCCAGGTGGCTTGCCATCAAGCGCTCGACCCGCTAGCCGTTTCCTGATTCTCATCAACCGGTGGCAAGGGTCGCTTAACCAGCACAGTCTCGCGGATCGCATGACGTGTCAACTTGGCAAGCTCGGCGCGCGGCGGCTTGTCAGCGTCAGCCAACGCCACGGCAGGCAAGAACACCATTTCTACGCTCACACCGGTGGTGCCAAGTACACGCCACAAGTTAGCAATTAAGGTCTCTTCGCCAACGAATGCCGCATAGGCACTACGTTGCTTGTGATGGTAATAACGTAAGGCCACGGGCTGCACAACCACGCCGGGCGTGCGCGAAGGCTCAAACAAATTGCCATAAAAAGACAACACATCAAACCCATCCGATGTCGTGCCCTCGGGAAACAAACCCACGGTTTGGCCCCGCTCAAAGCGCAGCTTCATGGCCTGTCCTACTCGCTGCACGGCATGCCGGTAACCACGTTCGATAAAAATTGTGTCCGCGCCAGCAGCCAACCAACCAATCAGCGGCCAGTGCCGGATCTCATGTTTGGCCACAAACGCCGTTGGCCTAACCACATTCAACACAAAAATATCAAGCCAGGAGACGTGATTCACTGCCCATAGAACAGCACCAGTGGCCACGGGTTGACCGTCAATCAACGTTCGCACACCACATAAAAAGAGCAAGACGCGCGACCAATGTTTCTTTAGGGCCAGTCGCCCCCGATGGCCCACCCAAACAAATACCAACCCAATGGTCAGCAGCCCACACAGCACCCACAAGGCCACTAGTGGCGCACGCAGCGCAAACAGCAGCAGCCTCACCCAGGCAACTCCCACACGACTCGTCCACGCATGAGCGTGGCTTTCACCCGGCCTGGCAGCTCCATCCCTAAAAATGGTGTGTGACGACTCTGGCTATTCAAACTATCACGCTGCACTGACCAATACTCTGCTGGATCGAACACGCAAAGATCGGCTGGGGCGCCGACAGCTAGTGACCCTAGCGGTGGCATGGCAGGTGAGGCGGCACGCAAGATGTCAGCAGGACCCGCACTGACTCGCGCCAGTGCCACGGCCAACGGCACCTTGTCTTCATCGGCCCATTTAACGGCCAGGCTTAGCAACAACTCCAGGCCTGTGGCGCCAGCCTCGGCTTCGGCAAACGGCATTTGCTTGCCATCGTCGTCAACCGGCGTGTGGTCCGAACACAGTGCATCAATCGTACCGTCAGCCAAACCTGCGCGTAGCGCGTCTCTATCGCGCTGGCCGCGCAACGGCGGGTCCAACCGATAGTGGGTGTCGTAATAGCCAATATCTACATCGGTTAAGTGAGCGTGGTTAATGGTGGTATCGCACGTCACAGGCAACCCTTGGTCTTTGGCTTCGCGGACCAAGGCCACGCCAGGCGCTGAACTGATGCGACAAAGGTGTAAGCGAACACCGGTTGCACGCTGCAATTCGAATAGCGTGTGTAGTGCAATGGTTTCGGCTTGTACCGGCACACCAGACAGTCCAAGTCTAGCGGCATAGGCACCGCTTGCTGCCACACCTTTAGACAACCAAGGATCCATGGGGCGTAACCACAAGGAAAACCCAAATGAACGTGCGTATTGCATGGCACGTAGCAACACGGTGGTGTCAAGCACAGGTCTATCGGCTTGGGCAAAGCCCACACAGCCGGCGTTGGACAACGCGCCCATTTCAGTGATGACTTCGCCGTTCAGCCCCACAGTCATGGCACCAAGTGGAAACAGATTGACCCGATCAATTTGCCGAGCACGGTGTTTGAGCATTTCAACCAAACCCGGCTCATCTAGCGGCGGGTCGGTATCCGGTGGCAACACAAGACTGGTGATACCACCGGCTAAAGCCGCTTTTATTTCGGAGTCCAGCGTTGCCCGGTGTTCTTGACCCGGTTCACGCAACCGCGCTGCGAGCTCAATAAGGCCTGGCATCAAACAAAGTCCGGAATAATCCAGGGTTCGCTGCACCTCAAACGCCTCAGGCGCTTGGCCAACCGCAGCGATACGGCCGCCCGCAACCCAAAGATCAGCAAGCTGGTCTGTCCCTGTGCCCGGATCAATCAGGCGGGCGCCTTTGATATGCAGTCTCACGTCGACGCTCCTGCCACAATGCTCATAACAGCCATACGAACCGCAATACCAAAGGTGACCTGATTCAAGATCACCGATTGCGGCCCATCAGCGACAGCCGAATCAATTTCCACTCCTCGGTTCATGGGTCCCGGGTGCATCACAATCGCGTTTGGTTTGGCCAACGCCAACTTCTCTGCAGTCAGCCCATAATGCTTGAAATACTCTTGGGACGATGGCAACAAAGCACCACGCATACGTTCATTTTGTAGACGCAACATGATGATGACATCAACGTCGCGCAAGCCCTCGTTCATATCGGTATAGGCCTGCACACCCATCTGATCCAAGCCGCCCGGCAGCAATGTTAGCGGACCAATGGCACGCACTTCTGGCACGCCTAGTGTGGTCAAGGCATGGATGTTTGAGCGCGCCACCCGTGAATGCAACACATCGCCCACAATGGCAACGGTAAGGTTGGTGAAGTCATGCTTGAAATGACGGATGGTGTACATGTCGAGCAAGGCTTGCGTAGGATGTGCATGACGGCCGTCGCCAGCATTGACCACATGCACCTCGGGCGGCACATGGCGCGCAATGAGATAGGGCGCGCCACTGGCCTCATGCCTGACCACAAAAATATCGGCCTGCATGGCCGTTAAGTTTGCAATGGTGTCAAGCAGCGTCTCGCCTTTGGATGCTGAGGACGCGTTGATGTTCAGATTAAAGACATCGGCCGACAAACGCGTTGCCGCAATCTCAAAAGTCGTGCGAGTGCGTGTTGAATTCTCAAAAAACAGATTAAAGACACTTTTGCCGCGCAGCAACGGTACTTTTTTAACATCGCGATCAGCCAGTGGCACAAAGGTCTGCGCCGTGTCGAGGATGTGCGTCAGTATGTCGCGCGGAATCCCTTCGGTGGTGATTAGATGGGTCAACTCGCCGTGGCGATTTAGCTGAGGATTACGCATCACGCCTCCTTGGGCTCAATATGCAACGTGAAATCACCATCATCGGATTTCTCGAGCACCAGGTTGGCAGCCGGAGGCACTTCAAACCGCCACGCTGCAAAGTCGGCGCAAATCGGCAACTCTCGCTGACCGCGGTCAATCAACACAACCAACTTGATCGAGGCAGGTCGTCCATAATCAAACAACTCGTTCATCGCCGCACGAATGGTGCGTCCGGTATACAGGACGTCATCGACCACAATCAGGTGCCGATTCACCACATCAAACCCTACATCCGATGGCTCGACTTGTGGATGTAAACCAATGCGGTTGAAGTCATCACGGTAGAAACTGATGTTTAACGTACCCAGTGGCGTGGTCAAGCCAAGATCTTGGTGCAGTCGCTCGGCTAGCCAAGCGCCGCCAGAATGGATCCCAACGAGGTGGACGTCGCCAGCGGGTAACCGTTCTATCAGATCGGCGACACCCTGACGCAACGTTTCATACAGTTGCTGTGCTTGCGGCAGTTTCAAATCCGAGGCGGTCATGTTTATTGTCCTTGTTCGGTATGTGTTCGCGCATCGAAATACCTTTGTAGAATGATAGCCGCTGCAACGGCATCATCGGCGGCGTTACCCACAATTTCCTGCGCTTCGAGACTCGAGCCCCGCTCGTCAACCAACGTCACTGGCAACCCGTAACGACCCTCCAATTGATTGGCAAACCGCTTGGCTTGGCGCGTGGCAAGTTGCTCACCACCATCGGCGGTCAATGGTAAGCCAACCACCAGCGCATCAGGATGCCATTGCACGATTAGTTCCTCAATCCGTGCGAAACGCTTGACCTTTTCTGGCGTGTCAATGATTTCAAGGGGTTGCGCGTGTGCAATGAGCGCGTTACCAAGCGCTACCCCGATACGGTGGGTGCCGTAATCAAACGCCAGGAGGGTTCGTTCATCAGGCATGCCCTGCTGACCCTGCGAGCTGCGCCGGATCAACACCGAGCAAGCGCATGGCAGCTGGGTAGCGCGACTCGGGCGGCATCTCAAAAATGATCGACTCATCGGCAGCCACAGACAACCAGGCGTTTTGTGCGAGTTCTTGTTCTAGCTGTCCCGCCCCCCAACCGGCATAGCCGAGCGTGACAAAGATTTTTTCTGGGCCTTGGCCATTGGCCACGGCCTGAAGCACATCACGCGAGGTGGTCAGTGCCAAGGTTTGTCCTAACGATATGCTTGAGCTGTACTCACCCGCGGGTTTATGCAATACAAACCCGCGATCCGTTTGCACGGGCCCCCCAAAATAAACCGGCAAATCTTCAGCCGATGCGTGTGAGGACTCAAGCTCTGCTTGCTGCGCTCGCCCCTGTTGTGGCGGGCGCGCCAAGTCCTCGATCGAGTCTAGGTCGGCATCGGGCTCATCGCCGGCTGGCACATCGGCCACGAGATCGGCTTTCTCTAGCAAGCTAGCTAAGCTCAGATCAATGGGTCGGTTAATCACCAACCCAAGCGCACCTCGATCCGAATGCTCACACACATAGATCACGGTGCCGGCCAAATCTCCCTCGACCATGCCAGGCATGGCCATCAGGAAGTGTCCAGAAAGTTCAACCGAGGCGCTCATGACTGCCTCATACCTCCATCATCTCGAAGTCTTCTTTACGGGCACCACACTCTGGGCAGACCCAGTTTGGTGGTACATCCTCCCATTTGGTACCTGGTGCGATGCCTTCTTCCGGGCAGCCCTCGGCCTCGTCGTAGATCCAACCACAAATCAAACACATGTATGTACGCATGACTACCCCGACAGTTCTTTTACAATGTAGTCGTAATGTTACCTAAAGTCGTGTCCCTTGCCTGCCTCAACCCCTCCTGCTGTGCTCAGTTTCGGTCTTTTAGACCCAACCGGGCGTATAGATATCCCGGCCGATAGCATCACTGCTGCGGCATTTGGCACACACGCGCTGTCTGTGCCGTGTGCCACGGCTGTCGCCGATTCGACTGGCCTGCATGCGCTTGAGCGTGCCAACGCCGAGTTTATCGATGAGCAAGCGCGCTACCTGCTAGAAGACATGCCGATTGGCGCCATCAAAGCGGGCACTGTGGTTTGTCCTGAAGCGGCCGGCGTCATCGCCAGCGCTGCGGCGGACTACAGCGATGCGCCGCTTGTCTTGCAGCTAGGGCCTCAAGAGGACCCCGACACCAACAGCGACCACGAATACGAGGGCGCAGACGTTGAGCCATGCGTGGGAGCTGTGCTCGAATTGCTGGTGCCCCAAACGACGGTCGCTGTCATTCCTGCCGCGGCCATGGGGCGCTGGTTAAATGATGAGGTACTCAACAACTACAACCCAACCGACGGTGCAGCCGCTCTACTGACGCTAGGTGCGACTTGGGCACTGGTGACAAGCCACGAACAACGCCCAGGCTCACTGGTAAACCTCTTGCTCGGTCCAGAAGGTGAAACCATCGCCTTGCCCTGCCAGCCAGCCCCACCGCGCGTGCAAGACATGAGCAGCCTGACTGCCATGGCCATCGCCTGTCAGCTGGCAAACGGACTTGATGTGGTTGATGCGGTGAAATCAGCCTGCGCCTACGCTGAACAAGCGGCACTGTACGCGTTTCAGGCGGGCATGGGGCGCAAACTCGCCAGACGCATTGGGCCACTGACAACATGACAGCAGCCAAACGATTTCCCTCTGGCTTGTATGGTGTGACGCCAGACTGGGACGATACCGCCAAGTTGGTGGCCGCCGTTGAGGCGGCAGCCGCCGGTGGCATGACAGCACTGCAGTTGCGCCACAAGAGCGCAACTGCAGTGCAGCGACTCGAACTGGCTCAAGCGCTGTTGCCGATTTGCCGTCATTGGCAGATTCCTCTGATCATCAACGATGACTGGCAGCTGGCCTTGACCGTAGGTGCCGATGGTGTGCATCTTGGTAAAGACGATGATGACCCTGCCCGTGTGCGCACTAAAATTGGACACGAGAAACTTTTAGGCGTGTCTTGTTACAGCGACCTAAAGCGCGCGCAACAAATGCTAGAGATCGGCGTGGACTATGTCGCATTCGGTGCCATGTTTGCCTCTGGAACCAAACCACAGGCCACAAGTGCTGCGCTAAGCACGATTGTTGATGCTTGCATGCTAATAGAACGGATTGCGCCGCAAGCGGGCGTGGTTGCCATCGGTGGCATCACCGTGGACAATGCCGCAAGCGTACTAGCCGCTGGTGCAAACAGCCTGGCTGTTGTCGGTGGCCTATTTAACACGCACGACATTCAAACCACAGCGCGTGCATTTAGCGCGCTCTTAACACCGCCTGGGACAGACCATACAGGCGGTGCTTCTACAAAGGCAGGAGAGCCAAATGACCACTAACGCCGAACTATTTGAACGAGCCTGTCGCAGCATCCCCGGCGGGGTGAATTCGCCGGTGCGCGCATTTCGGTCGGTGGGTGGCACGCCACGCTTCGTGGCCCGTGCCCAAGGCCCGTATTTCTGGGATGCCGAGGACAAGCGCTACATCGACTACATTGGCTCGTGGGGCCCGGCCATCCTTGGTCACGCCCACCCCGAGGTGGTCAAAGCCGTACAAGATGCCGCGGTGCATGGCCTGTCTTATGGCGCGCCCACTGAAGCTGAAATCCAGATTGCCGAGCTGCTAATCGAGCGCCTGCCCAGCATGGATCAGGTCCGTTTGACGAGCTCTGGTACCGAAGCCACCATGAGCGCCATCCGCCTGGCACGAGGTGCTACCGGGCGCAACAAAATCATCAAGTTCGAGGGCTGTTATCACGGGCATGCCGATAGCCTGCTCGTGAAAGCGGGTTCCGGTTTGCTGACGTTTGGCAACCCGACCTCGGCGGGCGTGCCACCTGAGTTTGTGGCGCACACTCTGGTGCTTGACTACAACGACAGCGACGCCGTGCGCGAAGCCTTCGCCACCCACGGTCAAGACATTGCCTGTGTGATCGTTGAGCCCATGGCCGGCAACATGAATCTGGTCAAGCCCCTACCTGAATTTTTACAGACGCTGCGCGCCATGTGTACCGAACATGAATCGGTACTCATTTTTGATGAGGTCATGACTGGATTCCGCGTCGGTCCTCAAGGCGTGCAGGGCGTGCTCGGTGTTAAGCCCGATCTGACCACCCTTGGCAAAGTCATCGGTGGTGGCATGCCTGTTGGTGCGTTTGGCGGGCGCGCAGACATCATGAGCCACATCGCACCGCTCGGTGGCGTCTACCAAGCCGGCACGCTGTCTGGCAACCCAGTTGCAGTAGCGGCTGGCATTAAAACGCTTGAACTGATTGGCGAGTCCGGTTTCTATGACCGACTCGGGACACAAACACGCAAATTAACCGAAGGTTTGGTGGATCGCGCCCACGCCTACGGCGTGACGCTTAGTGCCGACCACGAAGGTGGCATGTTCGGTGTGTACTTCACGCCCGAGGTCCCTAAAACGCTGCAAGAAGTCTCGGCGGGCAATATCGAACAATTCAAACTGTTTTTCCATGGCATGCTTGATCGTGGGGTGTATTTCGCCCCATCGGCGTTTGAGGCCGGTTTTGTGTCTGCCACCCATGATGATGACGTCATCGCAGCCACATTGACGGCCGCAGACGAGGTATTTAAGTCATTGGCCCAATAACTAGCCCACAAGGGGTGAGACATGGCAGTCAATCTCGTCGTTCCAGCACCTGATGCCGTGCATGCCATAAGCGGCGTGACCATTGGCATTACTGCGGCTGGTATCCGTAAAAAAGAACGGCCGGACTTAACGGTGTTTCGACTCGCACCGGGTACGTCGGTCGCTGGCGTGTTCACCACCAACCGGTTTCGTGCTGCACCAGTCACGGTATGTGAGCAACATCTAGCTGCCGGCACGCCCATCGAGGCTTTGGTCATCAACACCGGTAATGCCAATGCGGGTACTGGCGAGCGCGGCATGGCTGATGCCCAGCGCATGTGTTCCGCGACCGCCGCAGCGCTTGGGATTGACGCCCAATCGGTACTGCCGTTTTCTACCGGCGTGATTCTTGAGCCTCTGCCCATCGAGCGTATTGAAGCGGGTATTGGGCAGGCAACAGCAGCGCTGGCAGCCAACCAATGGTTCGATGCTGCGCACAGCATCATGACCACTGACACACAACCCAAAATCTACAGCACGCAAATCCAGATTAACGGGCACAGCGTGACGATCACCGGCATCAGCAAAGGTGCTGGCATGATCCGGCCCAACATGGCCACCATGCTAGGCTACTTAGCCACCGATGCCGGCATTGCCCAACCGTTGCTTGACTCGGTGGTGCACGAGATTGCCGATCAGTCATTTAATCGGATTACCGTCGATGGTGACATGTCGACCAACGATTCGTTTATTGTCATGGCCACTGGACAATCAGGCCTCAAGCTGCAAAGCGATCAAGACGCCGGCTGGAGCGAGATGCGCGATGCGCTGATCGAAGCTGCTAAGGACCTGGCCTGCAAAATCGTACGTGACGCTGAAGGTGCCACCAAGTTCATCACCATCACTGTGCAAGACGCAGGCAATCAGCACGAAGCACTGAAGGTCGCCTATGCCATTGCGCACTCACCGCTCGTTAAAACCGCGTTTTATGCCAGCGACCCCAATCTGGGTCGGATTTTGGCGGCCATTGGTTACGCCGGCATCGACGACCTAGACGTGGAGTCTGTGAAGTTGTGGCTAGGCGACGTGCTCGTGGCCAGCGACGGTTCGCGTCATTCCAACTATCTCGAGACCGACGGTCAGCGCGTCATGAACGAATCCGAAATCCTCGTGCGTGTATCACTTGGCCGTGGTTCAGTCACAGAGACGGTTTACACCAGTGACTTCTCACACGAGTATGTAAGCATCAACGCCGATTACCGATCCTAAGGCACCCTATGTCAGAATCAAACTCCCCACACAACGCCTCAAATACAAACCCAGCCGATTTATCAGAGCTAATCGAGCGCGCCAATGGCGTGCTCAAACAATTGCAAGCCTGGCTGCCACCTGCCCCGCCGCCTGTGGACTGGCACGCGCACGCCTATCGCTGGCGCAAGCGCGGCACCGCACACGGGTGGTTAGATGCCATTGCGCATCCGCACCGGATTACGCTCGAAGACTTGCAGCACATCGAACGCCAAAAAACGATCATCGAGCGCAACACGCAACACTTCGTACAGGGCAAACCAGCCAACCACGTGCTCATGACTGGCTCGCGTGGAACCGGTAAAAGCTCACTGGTCAAAGCCATGTTGGCGCAGTTTGCCGATCAAGGCTTGCGTTTGATTGAAGTCGACAAGGCCGACTTGGGTGACTTGGCCGACATCGTGGACTGTGTGGCCACTCGGCCTGAACGATTCATTGTGTTTTGTGATGACTTGTCCTTTGAAGAGGGCGAGTCTGGCTATAAAGCCTTGAAGTCTGTGCTCGATGGCTCAGCTGCCTCAACTGGTGAGAATGTATTGATTTACGCCACATCAAACCGACGCCATCTCATGCCCGAGTACATGAATGAGAATTTGCAAGCCAAGCATCAGCCAGACGGCGAAGTTCATCCGGGTGAGACCGTCGAAGAAAAAATTTCACTCTCGGAGCGTTTCGGGCTGTGGCTGTCGTTCTACCCATTTCGTCAAGACGATTACCTCGATATCGTGGCGCATTGGCTGCGTGAACTGGGCTGCAGTGAAGACTCGATTGCCCAGGCTCGCACCGAAGCCTTGCAATGGACGCTCGAACGGGGTTCGCGTTCAGGTCGGGTAGCATGGCACTTTGCCCGGGATTGGGCAGCGCGCCATGCCGAGTGACGTTGTCGATGTCGCAGTGGGTGTGTTGCTATCACCCGAAGGCCGGGTATTGCTTGGTGACCGACCCGCAGGCAAACCATGGGCCGGTTGGTGGGAGTTGCCAGGCGGCAAACTCGAACCCGGTGAGTCGGTCATACATGCTCTGGCGCGTGAGTTAAAAGAAGAGCTTGGCATCGAACTCCAACACGCCTCACCCTGGGTCACTTACGTACATCATTACCCCACCACCACGGTTAGGCTGTTTTTTTGTCGGGTCACTGACTGGCACGGACAACCGCAAGGTCTAGAGCAGCAGCAACTGAAATGGGTGGATATCGCAAGCGCTCTTGATTTGCCCGATCTGTTGCCAGCGACATACCCACCACTGCGCTGGCTGCAAATACCCGATCGCTACCTGATTTCCCCAGGCCAAGGCCAAGACAGCATGCCGTCTTTTTTAGCGCGGCTTCAAACTGCGTTAGCGCAGGGCGTGCGACTGGTGCAGTGGCGCGAGCCTCGCTGGCATGGGCAAGACATGCATGCAGCCCTTGAAGCTATGCTGGCACTTTGTCACAAAGCGGGGGCGAAAGTGTTGATTAATAGCGCTCATGGCGAAGCGCTTTGGCCACTGGCCGATGGGGTTCATTTCCGTGCGCAAGACGCAAAACAAACCAGCACACGCCCCGCGTCCTTGGACAATCGTCTGGTTGGCGTATCCGCACACACCGAACAAGAGCTTCATATGGCTCGCTCATTTGGCGCAGACTTTGCAGTGCTGGGGCCAGTATTGCCGACAGACTCTCATCCGGGCGCGAACACTCTGGGCTGGGATGGATTTGAAGCATTACAACAAAAAGCTGGTTTGCCCGTATTTGCCATTGGCGGGCAGCGCGCCACTATGCTTGGTTTAGCCCAATCACGGGGTGCTCACGGCATCGCTGGTATTCGTCAGATCATCGACTGACCAACCACCACCTAAAGCCGCCACAAGTCGCACACTTGCCGCTAATCGATCGCCCATCACTGCAATGGCGTTACGTTGATTATTTAGCAGCGTTGTCTCAAGCACGGCAACGCTTAAATAATCCACCAAGCCTTTTTCATACTGGTCTCGGCGGATGCGCAGTGACTCGCGAGCCGCTGCAACGGCTGAGCGCTGCACGGTCTGGACTTGCGCCAAGACACGTAACTGAACCAAAGCGTCTTCAACTTCTTGCAATGCTGTCAGCGCGGTAAGCCGGTAATTGGCTGCCTGAGCGCGGAAACCCGCTTGCGCCTCTTCGATTTGCGCTTGCCTGCGTCCACCATCAAAAATCGTCATGGCCAATGCAGGGCCAAGCGCCCAGAACTGGGCGGGCGCATTAAACCACTGTGCAAACTGGCGTGACCGATACCCACCGCTGGCCGAGATGGTCAGATCCGGAAACCAGGCAGACGTCGCCACACCGATTTGAGCGTTGGCTGCGGCGGTGCGTCGCTCAGCCGACGCGATGTCCGGGCGGCGTTGTAACAGGGCCGATGGCACACCAGCCGGGATAGATGGGGGCTGAACACTCAAATCAACCTTGGGCGCCACGTCAAAACTAGCCGGCGACTGACCCAACAACACCGCAATGGCGTTTTCTAATTGGGCGCGGCGCCACTGAATATCAAGCCGCTGCGCGCGCACCGTGTCTAACTGAGTCTGAGCCACTGCGACATCACCTTTGTCGGTGAGCCCTGCGCGCTGTAAATTTTTAGTCAGCTCTAGCGACCGCGCATTCGAAACGATGGTGCTGTCGAGCAAATCCGCCTGCACATCGAGCACGCGCAACTGGTAGTACGTACTGGCAAGTGCCGCCTGGGCGCTAAGTTTGGCACCAGCCAAGTCAGCCGCACTGGCTTGCGCCGAGGCTTGGGCTGACTCAATGCCGCGACGAATACCGCCCCAAAGATCAAGTTCCCAACTCAATCCGAGACTGGCATCGTATTCGGTGTAGGCCCCAGAGCCACCAACCACGGTCGATGAGCCAGGTAGCACCATGGGTGCATCAGAACGGGTTGCACCCGCATTGGCACCTAGTGTTGGATATAAGGAGGCGTTGGCGCTACGCACGTTGGTCAGGGCCTGATCGTACTGCGCCTGCGCTTGTTCGATACTCAGATTCTGTGCGTTGAGCGTTTGCATCAACCCATCAAGCACCTGGTCATTAAATATCGTCCACCATTGCTGGTTAAATCCTGGCGTTTGTGGCTTAGCAGGCATCCAGCCAGGGTTATCTTGCAGTTGTCCGAAGCTCTCGCCCATATCGATCGTGGGGCGCTCATAATCAGGGCCTACCGTACAACCCGCCAGCACCACCACGCCCGCAAGCACGCCAAACCGCATGAACCGACTTGCCTGCTTAACAAGACTCAACATCGGACACTACCTGAAGAAATTAAAGCGCGCACAGCGCGTATCGAAACGGAATATCACGCTGCACCGGCTGGGGCTTGGACTGACCGAGCTGCTCGGCAAACCGCACCCAAACCATGTACTTGTTAGCACTCATTTCGGGAAAAACACCGTGCTCTGGCTCAAGCCAGACCCGCAGTAGCTGATAAGACTTACCACCGAGCATCTGTTGATAAGCCCCTTGACGTGCGATGTCGTCAGACGGCTCGCCTGACTGACGCAACAGGCGCATGACCAGAGAGATTCCCTGATCAAGCGGCAGCAATGGCTCAACCCAGCCGCGCAAGTCCGCACAGCGCGTGGCGTCATCCTGGCATTGCCAAGCATGAAACGAAGGCATGTCCACTTGGGTGCCACCACCGGCCACAGCCAGTCTGCCACGCAAACTGGTTAACCAGTCATTGTCACGCAAGCTCTGACCGGTGCGCCCCTGATTGGACAAAGCGATGTGTGCCTGGTCGATCTCTTTGATGACCTCGGACAATGCTTGGGCGTTCACCCCGGGGTGATCTTGCAGAGCCGACAAAGTGGTTTTTTGTCGTTCAAGATCCTGCATGATGCCGCCCTTGACGTCTGTGCGCTCAGTGGCATCAAGCACATCAAACAAGGCACTTAAGGCGACTTGGTGCAGGCGTGCATCACCAGGCCCAGAAAAAAACTTGAGCCGATCCAGCAAGTACTCCAGGCGCATCCAGGAACGTACTCGCTCATTAAAGGGGTATTCAAAGCGCATGGTCACTTAGCGCTTGTCATCTATTTTTGTCATCCCGCTAGGTTACACCAGCGTTGGTGCAAACCCAACACCTGTGACTTAAGCCCCTGCAAAGTCATGTGAGCGCCATTATCAACAACATCGTCAGCACAAGCCAGTCGCTGTTCGCGGGTGGCTTGTGCTGCCAGGATTTGTTCGATGCGTTCAATGTGTAGTCCGCTGCGCGCCCGAACGCGTTCAATTTGCGTTGATTTGTCGCAATCGACCACACAAATACGATCCACGCGGTCACGCCAGCGGCCAGACTCCACGAGCAAAGGCACCACAAACACCACATAACAACCGTCAGCCATTTGTGCTTGGCGCTGTGCTTCAAGGGCGATGAGCGGATGCAAAATGGCTTCCAACCGCTTGCGTTGCGCAGGCTGCTCAAATACCAATGTACGCATGTAGTCTCGGTCGAGTGCCCCATCGGCAGTAATACTTTGATCACCGAACGCTGCCCGGACACCATCTATGGCCGCCCCACTGGGTGCGGTCAGGGTGTGCGCAATCACATCGGTGTCAACGATGCTCGCGCCAAACGTAGCCAGGCTGTCAGCGACAGCGCTCTTGCCAGAACCTATACCGCCAGTGAGCCCTATTTTGAGCATGCTGCGTGTGACCTTTGCTATAGAAATGAACCAACAATCAAACCAACGCGACAACAATAGCTAAAGAAATAACCAATACAAAACCGATACAGGACCAATACAGGGGCCGTCTAACGGCTCAATGTTAAGCCATGCGACTATCCGAGCAAACCCAAGCCTGTCTGCTGCCCAAACATCGCGGCACAGCCCCCTGCAGCTAAAAAAGGACCGAATGGCAGTTGTGACCGCCAGTGCCGAGATACAAAGGCCTGGCAGACGGCATAAGCCAGCATCGCAAGGCAGGCAAATATCCAGACCGAAGGCAAAGCACTAACACCGAGCCAAGCACCCAGCCCAGCCAACATGCGCGCATCGCCCTGGCCTATTACCATGAGGCCTCGCCAGCGCTCGTGCCAGGCATTAAGGAGACTAGGTACCAACCAGCCCAGCACCACTCCCCAACAGTACGCAGGTGGCGGCAGACTGCGCGCAGCTGCCAGCGTATTCCAGATCAGCCCACCGATAATCAGGACCACAGTCAACTCATTGGGCAATATGCCAGTTCGCGCATCGACCAGTCCAAGCACCCCCAAAAGGCTAACAAATACCAGCCAGGCAGCTAGCGTCTGTGCCCCATCCCAACCGCAACTCAAGATCCAGAATGAAACCGGTACCCACCAAACCATGACGACTAAGGTGGGCCACCGCATATCAGGCACATTGTGTGCACCGCCGTACACCGCCACCGCATCGGCTTGTAGCCACCTTGCGCCCCAACAGCCCAATCCATTGATGGCAGGCGCCAATAACAGTGCGATCATCAGCGCAACTGAGGGTGTTAGCGGCGCTATCATTGACTGCCCCAGCCCCACGTGGTCGCAGTTTTTAGTCGCCCAGATTTCATAAAGTGCGTAGAATTCAAGGTATTAACTTCGTTGACCTTTGGCGCCATGCATACTCTCCGTAAACCTAAGTCCTCATTATCTAAACTGCCGATCATGGCCGCATGCGGGGCAGTTGCTCTGCTTTTGACCGGTTGCGCCGAAACCCGCGAAGCGAATTACTACAACCCACAGCCCGCGAGCACCACGCGCGATGCGCTTGAAACTGCCGAGGGCGGCGTTGGTCGCGGCACGATACAAGCGCCTTCACAAATCCAGATCAAGTTCCAGGGCGGCCAAGACCAAAGCAGTCGTGACACAACAAGCGTTCAGGTAACCGACGAACTCACCCCAGCTGGCCAAGCCGAATTGCAAAAGGAAAATAGTCAGGCTCAGGCATCTGAGAAAACTGGCTTTATTCTGCAACCCGAAACATTTTTTGGGACCTTGCCTTGTTTTCATCGCGACATGCAATGCACGGCCCAACAAGTCACCTTGACGTTGGCGCCTAACGGGCGCTGGCGGGCACGCGTGGCTTACCTGCAAAACCAACAAGCCAGTGGCACGCCTGAAACCACGCAGGGCTGCTGGCGCGGTCTGGCGATGACACCACCTCAAATCATGCTGCTAGACACCAACGGCAATGTGCGCACGCAACTTCGCATGACCTCGGCCGAAGTGCTACGACTGCAATCGATTGATGGGCAAACACCGAACCTGACATACACGTTAAACCGGCAACCCGATCTCGACCCCATCAACGAGCTTGATGGCGTGGCGGCCCCGGCTTGCGATTAGTCGACTTTTTAGCCGACTTTTTAGCGGCTTTGCCTCTGGCGCCTGCAATCAACCGTTCAGACAGTCTGGGGCTGCTGTAGAGCACGCGCATAAGTTGCACGGCATTGTCGACACCCATTTTGTGGAAAATATTGGCTCGGTGCGCCTCTATTGTGCGTCGTGATAGGCCAAGCTCTTCGGCAATCAATTTATTCGCTTTACCCTCGGTCAATGGATAAAGTAACTCGCGCTCGCGCAAGGTCAATGCATTAAAGCCAGCACCCCTTGTTCGTTCTTTCTTTTCCATGGCAACTGCCTCCTAACCTCAAAAGGATGGCAGTCTCGCAGAGCCAGACCAAAGACGTAAGCTGTCAAATCTGACAGCCGGGGTTTCCCTAGGAGGGGATTGACAAATCAGTTGAGCTATAGCTCTAGATTGTCGATCAGACGTGTAGCGCCGAGTTTGGCAGCCGCCAACACCACCAGTGATTCGCCTTGGGCCACTTCATCCATGGTGGGCACTAAAAGATCGCGCTGGCGCCGAATGGCGACATAATCCACCTGCCAACCGGCAGCGCTTAGCTGCTCGATGGCCTTAATTTCGAGCTCGGCTGTGTTGTGTTGGCCTTGCGCTACCGCCTGGCGAATCTGTTGCAACTGTGCATACAGTGCCGGTGCCTGATGACGATCAGCTTCAGACAAGTAAACGTTGCGTGAGGACAAAGCCAAGCCGTCTTCAGCACGCACCGTTTCATGCGCGAGAATCTCAACCGGTAACTGGAACTGCCTGCACATGGCGCGTACTACCATCAGCTGCTGATAGTCTTTTTTGCCAAACACCGCCACTTTGGGTTGCACGCAAGAGAAGAGTTTGAGCACCACGGTGCTCACCCCGTGAAAAAATCCAGGCCGACACTCACCTTCGAGAATGTCACCAAGATCGGCGGGAGGCTGCACTCGAAATGTTTGTGGTTCAGGATACAACTCGCGCTCATCGGGCGCGAATAAGACGTACACGTCACGCGCAGCCTCAAGCTTGGCGATATCGTTCTCAAGCGTTCGAGGGTATTTGTCGAAATCTTCGTTTGGCCCAAACTGCAAGCGGTTAACAAAAATGCTAGCCACCACTGGATCGCCATGCTGGCGCGCCGTGCGCATGAGCGCGAGGTGGCCCTCATGCAAATTACCCATGGTCGGCACAAACGCCACACGGTTTTGACCACGCAACTGATCTCTTAGCGCCTCAATGGAATGAACGACTTTCAAAAACGCACCCCTGCTTTACTTTTGCTTGAACTATACGCTTGAGTACGACAGGCGCACATAGATGGGTGCATACGGCTCGGCTTGCGTGATGTCTAGTAGCGACTCACGCGCGAGTTCAAGTAGCGCCAGAAAGTGCACCACGACTACCGCCACGGGTGCACCTTGCTCAATTCGGCTTAGAAATAAATCGCCGAACTCCACAAACTTCACGTCAGAGAGATGACGCAAGATATGGGTCATGTGTTCGCGCACCGACAACTGTTCACGTGTGATGTGGTGGTGCGCATTGAGCTTGGCTCGGCGAATAATGTCACGCCAAGCGGCCTGTAGATCTGAGAGATCAACGCTTGGCAGCACTTTTTCTACTTCAAAGTCAGCCACCGCGTGTGCCGGGAAAAAATCCCTGCCCACGCGCGGCAAGTCATCGAGTTTCTGCGAGGCAAGCTTCATTTGCTCGTACTCGAGCAATCGACGCACGAGCTCTGCCCGAGGATCCTCTGGTTCTTGGCCATCGTCGCGTGGCTTAACCGGCAGGAGCATGCGCGCCTTGATCTCAATGAGCATGGCTGCCATTAGCAAATACTCACCGGCCAACTCAAGGTTGGTTGCTCGAATCTGTTCAACGTAAGACAGGTATTGGCCCGTTACCTCTGCCATCGGGATGTCGAGCACGTTGAAGTTTTGTTTACGGATCAGGTAAAGCAATAAATCAAGCGGACCTTCAAACGTCTCAAGAAATACCTCAAGCGCATCTGGCGGAATGTACAAGTCCTGCGGCAGATTAAAAAGCGGCTCGCCATACAGACGTGCAATGGCCACCGAATCGATCACGTCGGGCGTGGAATCTATATCCGGGGTAACAAGCGCCGCTAAGGTGCCGTCATTGGTGCCAGGTTGCTGCATCCGTCAGTCGTTTTGATAGACGTAAGGCCGCTGGGGCACTTTGGATTGTTTGAAAGCTTCAGCAAGCTCGGGGTTCTGTTGGCGTTCCCACAAACGTGCGCGACCGTCACGTTGGCGTTGCTCAACGTCGGGATGGGCCTTTTTATAGTCTTTCAGAAACCGCGTGATTTCAGATTCGTAGTGTTCAGCCATGGCTTTGGACTTTCCTGTCTTTGCAGCTTAATCGATCACCCAAATAGGCAACCTAGACGTCCATTCTACTGCAGCACCGCTGGATTTGGCAGCGCACTGGTACCGGACCACGGTGCGAGCGTCACAGGCGATTCAATGCAGAATTTGCCCCAGAAACAGCTTGGTTCGCTCCGACTGCGGATTCCCGAAAAATTCTTCGGGTTTGTTTTGCTCGATGATTTCGCCCTGATCCATAAAAATCACACGGTCAGCTACTTTGCGCGCGAACCCCATCTCGTGGGTCACGCACAGCATGGTCATGCCAGTTTCGACAGCAAGTTCAACCATGACATCGAGCACCTCTTTGACCATTTCAGGGTCCAGTGCTGAGGTCGGTTCATCAAACAGCATGATTTTAGGGCTCATACAGAGCGAACGAGCAATCGCCACGCGTTGCTGCTGACCACCTGACAACTGACCGGGATATTTGTTGGCCTGCTCGGGGATGCGCACGCGCTCCAGATACTTCATGGCCTCGTCCTGCGCCTGCGCTTTGGGCGTTTTTAAGACCCAAATAGGGCCAAGGGTGAGGTTCTCAAGCACAGTCAAATGTGGGAACAGGTTGAAATGCTGAAACACCATACCCACTTCACGTCGAATCGTCTCGACATCTTTAATGTCACTGGTCAGCTCTGTACCATCAATGATGATTTGCCCTTGCTGATGCTCTTCGAGTCGGTTCAGACAGCGAATCAGCGTGGACTTACCAGAACCCGAGGGGCCACAGATCACAATACGTTCACCTGTTGCCACCGACAGATTGACATCGCGCAATACGTGGAACTTGCCGAACCACTTGTTGACATTGATCATTTGAATCAGGTCTTGATCCATCCCACATTCTCCAAAATGCAACAAGGCTGTCGCTTACCTTCGGTGCCCAGTCGCCAAATGCCGCTCTAGCGACTGACTGTACTTCGACATCGAGTAACAAAACACAAAATAAATCGCTGAGATAAAAATATAGGCTTCGACACTAAAGCCCTGCCAGGCAGGATCCGTCAGCGCTGCCTTGGCTGCGAGCGTCAAATCAAAAATCCCGATAATCACCACCAGTGACGTGTCTTTAAACATGGCAATAAAGACACTAACCAATGGCGGGATAACAATCTTTAGCGCCTGCGGCAAGACAATCAGCCGGGTCTGCTGCCAATACGTCAACCCCAGCGAGTCGGCCCCCTCGTACTGCCCTTTCGGGATGGCTTGCAAACCACCACGCACCGTCTCAGCCACATAGGCCGCGGCAAACATAATGATGGCAATCAACGCACGCAGCAGTTTGTCGATCGTCAAACCCTCAGGTAAGAACAGTGGCAGCATCACCGAGGACATAAATAGCAGGCTAATCAATGGCACGCCACGGATTAGCTCAATGTAAATCACACAAATCGATTTAATGGCAGGCAGCTTGGAGCGCCTTCCCAAGGCCAGCATCACCCCAAACGGGAAGGCCAACGCGATGCCGAAGGTCGCCAGAATCAATGTCAGCGGCAGACCACCCCAAAGCGTGTTTTCTACATAACTGAGACCCAAAACGCCGCCCCACATCAGGATGGCCACAATCGTCAGACCCACAATCCAGATGGGTGCTAACCAAATATTCCACATGCGGCGCCAGCCACTTGCCACGAGCAAAGCTACTAAGACAAACATAGACAACAAAGGTCGCCACTGTTCATCAAAGGGGTAGGTGCCAAACAGAATCAGCCGGTGCTTTTCTGCGATGAAGGCCCAACAAGCACCGGCCACATCATGGCATTCGCTGCCCTTGGAGGCAGTCATCTTGGCTTCAAAGAACGCCCATTCAAACAACGCTGGCACCGCCATGACCAACAGCCAGCCAGACAGGAAGGTCATCAGCGTATTAAATGGCGTGGAGAACAGATTGTCGCGAGACCATCCCACAACACCCACACGGGTCACGGGCGCTTCGCGAGCCACAGGCACGTCAGTCGGCGTCGTTTCAGTCACTGTCGTTGCCATGATCAGCGCTCCACGAGCGCAATGCGCGCGTTATACCAATTCATAAATAAGGAAATCGACAAACTGACCGTCAAGTAGGCAGCCATGATGAGCATGATGCCCTCAATGGCTTGCCCAGTCTGGTTTAACGTTGTATTGACGACTGAGACAATATCGGGGTAACCAATGGCCACAGCCAATGAACTGTTCTTAGTCAAGTTCAGATATTGACTGGTCATGGGTGGGATGATGACGCGCAAAGCCTG
>Ga0209953_1000082_pt1 | contig 37850 bp, 63 predicted proteins | sample SalPonred_H2O_MG_FD_185713 | JGI IMG/M metagenome (GOLD analysis project Ga0209953, IMG submission 185713) | Salt pond water microbial communities from South San Francisco under conditions of wetland restoration - Salt Pond MetaG... | ecosystem: Environmental > Aquatic > Non-marine Saline and...
GTTTGGGGATCAAACCTCAGAGGTTTATGATAATGGTAAATGTATTTATAGTGGTGATACTTTATTGGATTACAGAGAAATGCCTATTAATACAGCATTGCGGGAACTTGGTGTCGTTCGTTCAAATGCAAAGGATGAATTTGACACGATCGGGTTGGGTAATTATCGATGCAATGAAGATTTTGTATAGTAAAAATTAACAATAAATAAAATAATACATGAGTAACAGAAGAAATGAAAAAGAACACAAATTGAACGGTCAAGTTAGATTTCCTGAAGTAAGGGTTATCGGTGATCATAATGGTGAAGTAATGTCAAGTTATGATGCAATGCAAATTGCGAAGGAAGAGGGTAAAGACCTTATCCTTATAACTGAGAATGCTAAACCACCGGTTGTTCGAATTGAAGAATATTCTAAATTCATGTATGACATAAGACAACGTGAAAAGGCTGCTAAAAAGAACCAGAAAAAGGTTGAAACAAAGCAAATCAAGTTATCTATGAACATTGCCGATCACGACCTTGGTATAAAAGCAAATAAGGCATCAAAGTTCTTGGAAAAGGGTAACAAGGTGAAGTGTGTACTTCAAATGAAAGGTCGCCAAAATCAAAACAAGGATATGGCAGAATTGGTAGTTCTCAAATTTGTTGATATGCTTGATGAATATGGTATCCCTGAAAATGTACCAAAGTTGAATGGTAATAAATGGGACGTTACAGTAAGGCCAAAATAATTTAAACATCCATATTAAAATTCCATATAAAAGTTATGTTTGATATGGATAAACTTAGTGATGAATCTATGGGATTCAATATGGATAAGCCCATATTTGTTTCTTATATTAATGTGGATGGACACGGGCGAAGCCGTGTAGATGAAAAAGTCCACCAGTTGGGCAACCATTACTCTTTATATGGAATGCAGTGTATCGTAATGCCAGTAACTGGTGGACAAGAAACCAAAGTCGATATATTGTGGAAAGGTGATAGTGTTGAAAAGTCAAGAATCAGTGATGGTGATGATTTAGAAACAATTAAAGAAACCCTGAATTTTATTTTAGATTTGATAGAAAGGGGCATAAGTGATGAAACACTTAAATCAAGACTCAGAGATTTACAATTGGGCAAAATATTAAATGATGGAGATAAGTAAGGAAGATTTCGAAAAACACATACGTTCGGTCAAAATAAATGATACCTTTTCAAACACGATAAAGGTAGATACAGAACGTTATAAAGAATTTAAGAATACACAGGAATATGAAATTTATAAAAAATATTATGATGGGAAAGCCATAACAGGTTCTATTGTTTTAAATCTTTTTGGTCTTATTGATAGGAGTGTTAAGGACATTGATATAATAGATGATGGTATTTATTGTTTCAACTATAATCATGTTGACCACTATTCCATAAAACCAAATATAGCGTATCGAGGTTCAATTTGCCACACTATGAATACTTGGTTCAGTATGAGTGAATTCTATGTAGATGTATTTCATGATAACAATAAGCCTAAAATAAAATATAAAGATTTGGTATTGGACCAACCACTGGAAATATTGAAAATGAAATATGAACTCATTGAAAGCAATCCCAAACACCTAGATGATATACGAAAGGTATTTTATGAAATGTCGGTCGATTTAATTTAATATTCATTAAATTAATTTGGATGTAACTAAACATTGTAATTGTTTGGTTATATAACACACATGACTATTTTTCTCGATTTTGATGGAACCGTAGTAGAACACTGCTACCCAAAAATAGGTAAGATAAACCCCGGGTCTTTCAAAGTTATCAATAAATTACACAATGCTGGTCATAGGATAGTTCTAAACACATATCGTGCAGATTGTGCTGATGGTACGAAAGAAGAGGCAGTAATGTTTATGAATAACTGCCCATATTTAGATTTTAACATATTGGAAACCACTTCTTTAAAGAAACCACCACCCCAATGGGAAAATCCAAATCCATCTAACATACTTATGTATATAGATGATAATTCAGTTGGGATCCCAATGAGGGATGGTTTCCATGTGGGAACAAAAATGGTGAATTGGGAGGAATTGGATAAACTATTTGAGAAAAATGGAATATACAATATGAATTAACTAACTAAAACTAAATAAATGGATTACGGAAAAGACTTTAAAAAATTTGCAAATTCGAATGGTATTGCATCAACAACATTATATGATGTGGAGAATTCACTAACACCTTATATTCTTGAAGAGAGGGAAATGAGGGTAACACAAATGGATATCTTCTCTCGATTGATGCGGGATCGTATTTTGTGGGTATCTGGTGAAGTTGATCAACGAATGTCTGATATTGTACAAGCACAGTTGTTGTTCCTTGACCAAGTAGAAACAAAAGATATTCAACTTTATATCAACTCACCCGGTGGCTCTGTTCTCAATGGACTTGGTATTGTTGATGTGATGGATTATATCAACTCAGATGTGGCGACAATCAATATTGGTATGTGTGCATCAATGGGGTCAGTACTCCTTTCATCTGGTACAAAGGGTAAGAGATCATCTTTGATATACTCTAAGGTGATGACTCACCAAGTTTCTCACGGATCACAAGGAAATGTTCAGGACACACGTATTAACCAAATTGAGGCCGAGAAGTATAACTACATTCTGTTCAAGATGTTGGCAAAGAACTGTGGAAAGACCTTCCAAGAAGTTCTTGATTTCTCTGAGAGGGATAGATGGTATAATTCTGATGAGGCACTTGCATTTGGACTTATTGATGAAGTAATAAATGTTAATGAGGACAAATCAAATAGTGTCAGTAGCCTACTTGAAGGTTTTGATAAGTATTATGCTGATCAAATGAAGAAAGTACAAAGTGCCTAAAAATAAATTTTGACATGTTCAAGTGTATAGAATTCTTATGAATTCTACACTTGATTGTGTTTTTGGTGTGGGTTTTGACCAAGGATAAAGTGAAAATAAACATGGATATGAAAGTAAATAATTATAAAAAATATTTAGACGGTGGCACTATTGAAATAGATACCGATGAAGGTGTTTATTGTTTAGATTATAGAATAGGTAGTAATACCAAGGGGAGGCTATTCAGAGGCTATCCTAAGGATGATCTGAGCAATCTTATATTGAACAGTGATAACATTACGAATGATATATTGGAGCAATTGAAAGATATAAAATAACAAGTATTGAGAACCTGAAAGATTGGAAAGATTGGAAGTTGAATTTAAGGGAGAATAATTTTTACTTTTTAGTATAGACCTTGAGACGAAGCACAACGACTCTAATAAAATTTAGTAGCTCAATCGTTACACTTAAATAGAAGCAGACAGCACCCATGCGCTATTCATTTTATTTATTTTTGTGGTGCGTTATTCTGTGAAATATGAAAAAAATTGATAAGATATTATTATTTATAATTGAGAATATACTGTTATTGTTTCCACTATGGTTATTAGTTGCGGTTTTACTGGGGTTTTTATGCAAACATGGTATTTAACGGTGTAAATATGCACCGTATGGAGTGCAACAGAATATGGGGTATATTTAGTGTTACCCATAGTACGGTTTATTAACAGACAAAAAATAAATTTAAGATAATGACTGATAGCGTAATACAATTTAATTATAGTGACGGGAATCACTTAACAACTCTATATATTAGAGCAAACACACATAACGAAGATTTTGTACCGGTTTTGGAAGAAATATGTACCGAAATTGATAATGCCGAAAGATTTAAAGGCGGTAGGCTGAATTGGGGAAATTTTTGTTTAGAAATAATTAAAAGATTGTGTGAATGGGTTGATAGACCTGATGGAATTAAAATAACAACAGAAACAAAAGACAAAAATTGTAATACAATTTACAAGCACGTAATTGAACCTATTTCTGATAAATATTCAGACTTCACAATTCAAACAAGTAAGACATTAAATATTACTTCTAAAAACCCAATTGGCGGTGAATTAATATTCAATGGTACACTTTACGATTTCGTTATTGAGTTGAAAAGTAAAACCGAAGACGAAGAGTAGTATTATGGGTAGTTTTGCCTGGCAAACAGCACCGAAATTGATTAGAATTACAAACTTATGAATAACCAAAAATAACTACAAAGATAATGAAAGAATTTCAAATAGAGCAGAATTATGGTGATGGTTGTAAGGGGTTTCTTTACATAGAAGTTGACCCAAAAAAAGAAGATGTAGTTAAGAAAGCTATTCAATGCGTACGTGATGATTGGAAGGAAGTCAGTTCGTTACAATTAGCTCTTCATAATCCATCTCCATGCCTACCTACTATCTACATTAAAGAATATGAAGGTAGGGGTGTTGTCAAGGGTGGTATTAAGATAAAAGCTAAATGGAGATAGTTATTACTGCCAACGGTTTGGCTAAGAAACGTGGCCTAAGGAATGAACGTTTCAAATTAACTGACACAGGGCAAAGCCATGTTTACTTAGCCCTTGTTGTAAAATCGTAATAGCGATGAAATTAGAAGAAAAACACATGGAAGAACTTGGATTTGAATTAGGTGAAGAAGGGTTTTATGACCATACTGAAATACCTCTATTTAGCGTGTTGTTTCATGACCGAGGAATAGCTGTATCTCTAAGGTCAATAGCCATGAAAGACCCAGTAACACTTGAAGACATGAAAGATTTGGTAAGATTAGCAAACGCGAAACACGGCTGCTGATTATGTTTTACAACTCCCAGCTATCAACCCGTTTCAATGGGTGATAGGTTTGGTTGGGTTTTTGTTTATATTTGCGTCAATGGAAGCATTATGCAAACGACTGTTAACTGAACCTTCCTTGCGTAGCCTTGCTTTAAAATTAGCAAAAGACAAGCACGAGGATTTAATTCAAGAAGTCGCGTTGGTCATTTGCGAGATGGACAAGCCCGAAAAGATAGAAGGTTACTTCAACTTTTGGTGCGTTCGTACCATGATAAATATGACCTCATCAACAGGCAAGTTTTGGAAGAAGCATTCTGACCGTTACTACGACATTGACGAACTTAGTTCTGTTATCCGTAGCGAATACGATAAAGAGCCTGACGAGTTTTGGAATGATTTAGATAGAATCTTTGACCCGAAAAAAGAGTGGTATCACCGCGAGGTAATAAGGTTGTACTACGAAGCTGGAAGTTATCGAAATGTTGAAGCGTTGACAGGAATAAATCACGTTAGCATTTACAACACGGTCAAAGAAGCTAAGCAAATGATACAGGAAAGGATATGATACTAGCCGCAATGTCAATGGCTATTATTGCAATGGCTGTTACACAATTCACCAAACGAATAGACAGAAAGCCGTTTAACTGCGAGTTTTGCATGACCTTTTGGTTGTCCCTAATCGTATCGCTGCTTGCATTAATAGAAATCCTTTTAAACGCGAGTAGATACATTCTCGACTTGATAACGTTCATGGGAATAAGTATATTTACAAGGCAACTACTCTACAAAGTATGGAGAACGATGTTCTGACAAATAAAGACCGAGAGGATTTGTTTCAGTTAAAGCACAATCAATTCGCTGGAACAATCGGAGCAGACCAACGCGCAAGGTTTGAAAAGGCGTTTGAGTTGAAGTACAAAAAACCACTTGTAACTATGTGGACTTGTTCTTCATGTTTAAGGACATTAGCTAAACAACTATTATGATATTTACACTACTATACAACAACTACCACGTAATCAAGCGAAGCCTTACAAAGCTACGTGAAACTAATACGCTTAATTTGCCAATTGTTGCGGTTGATAACGACTATCCATTTTTGACCAAAGCACACAAGACAAGGCTGAAGAATCAGTTTGACCTTACAATAATTGGAGAAGTAGAAAACAGAGGTCTTGCGGGTGGTTACAATGAGTTGATTAACGCATATTCTGAATTAGATTACGCTATCTTATACGACTGTGACAGCAACCCTGAAACGATAGGCTGGGATGAAGGTTTGATGGATATAATCAAATCACCTGACATTGCCTATGCTTCGCTTATGTTTGATACTGCTAAACGCGAAATGAAAGAACGAGGTTTCACGCCTATTCAAGTTGGTAAGCACGTAGTATGGAAACCTAAACAGGCGTGCGTTCAATCTGTAAGTGTTGCCGACCTGAACTACCTTCGTTCAATTGGTGGGATGCAAGAGCCTAAGAAATATTACGGTGGTCTTGAGTCTACAATGTTCAAGTATTGGAACGACCAACACAAATTGGTCTACCTTGATGGGTATTACGAAACCCAGCTAAACCAAGATGATGACGTTGATGAAGTGTATATTAAATACAAGTGGGATTACGCTCACAAAAGGTATAACGGAACTTTTGAAGATTTTATAGAAAGTCAAGAAACGGTATGTCTTGCTAATGGAAAAACGTTTCAAAATGGGTTTGTTCCAAAAGGAGAAAGAATTAGTGCAATGGGTTATTAATATGACTTACGATTTGAACAAATAGAAAAACATAAAAATGAAAAACATAAAAATGAAGAAGATAAAACTTGGGTTAAAAGCAAGAGACAAAGTAACTGGTTTCGAGGGAATAATAACGGCTAAGGTTAAGTATCTAACGGGTTGCGACCAATACTGCATAAAGCCAAAGGCAGAAAACGGAAAGGTTTTGGAAGGTTACTATTTTGACGAGGGAATGATTGAAATAATAGGAGACGGAATAAGCGCAAAGAAGGTCGCGGGAAAAAAGAAGGGGGGTGCACACTTAGACGTTCCTTCATCTTAGAAAAATGAATAACCTTGCAATAATAGGGCATGGTGGCTTTGCTAAAGAGGTAGCTGCATGGGCTTCGCGCACTTACGTTTGTTCGTTCTACGTGGAAAATGAATACGCGGGAAACGGTGCGCTACCTCTATCCAAGTTAGACACTAATCACAAGGTAGTTATTGCAATAGGTGACCCGAAAACACGCAGAAGGATAGCGGAACAGCTACCAAAGGAAACAAACTACGCAACGTTGATACACCCATCAGCACAGATAATAGATAACAAGGACACGTACATTCACAAAGGGTCTATCATTTGTGCTAACGTAGTTATAACGAATGACGTTGTAATTGGTGAACATTCACACATTAACTTAGGCGCAACTATTGGTCACAATTGCCGTATTGGTAAGTTTAACACGTTATCACCTTCTGTAAATGTATCGGGCAACGTTACTACTGGTTCGTGCGTTTACTTAGGTACTAATTGCGCGATAAAGGAAAAGATGAACATAACGTCAAACGTCACTATTGGAATGGGTTCTACTGTTATTGGTGATGTGATGGAGTCAGGTACTTACGTTGGACTGATTAAATAGATTTACATGGCTAAACATAAATACATAGAAACACCTGAAAAGATGTGGGAGTTGTTTGAAGCGTACCGAAAGGATGTAAAGGACAATCCGCGAATTAAGGTTGAGTATGTTGGGAAGGATGGTGAACGAGTAAATACACCGCTAGAAAGACCTATCACTTTAGAAGGGTTTAGTATGTATCTGTTTGAGAATAACATTACGTCTAACGTACATGATTACATGGCGAATACAAGAGGCGCATACGACAAATATTCGAGCGTCTGTTCACGCGTACGCGAAGCAATCCGTCAAGACCAAATAGAAGGCGGCATGGTCGGACAGTATAACGCAAGCATTACGCAGCGCCTAAACAACCTTACCGACAAGCAAGAGCATACCGTAACCGAGCAACCACTATTTCCTGAAGATTGACATTTGTACGCACAACTGCGATTAACAAAATCAAGAAACTCGACTGCCGTAAGAAGGTGGTTCAGGGTGGAACAAGTGCTGGAAAGACCTACGGAATACTTCCAATACTTATAGACAAAGCCACGAAGGAAATAGGCTTGGAAATCAGCGTGGTGTCTGAATCAATACCCCACTTGCGTAGGGGTGCAATGAAGGACTTCATTAAGATAATGCAGGAAACGGGTCGTTTTGTTGATAGCCGTTGGAATAGGTCGCTACTTACTTACAGGTTTGCTAACGGTTCATACATTGAGTTCTTTAGCGCAGACCAAGAAGGACGGCTGCGTGGTGCAAGAAGAAACATACTTTACGTAAACGAAGCCAATAATATACCGTTTGAAGCGTATCACCAATTGGCAATTAGAACGAGTAAAGATATTTACTTAGACTTCAACCCGACTTCTGAATTTTGGGCTCATACCGAAGTTCTGCCTGAACCCGATGCTGAATTACTTATCCTAAACTACACAGATAACGAAGCATTACCCGACACTATCAAGCATGACATTGAGCAAGCGAGGGAAAAGGGCAAGACAGACCCATATTGGGCTAATTGGTGGAAGGTGTATGGATTGGGTGAAGTTGGTTCATTGCAAGGCGTTATACTGAACAATTGGGAACAATGCGACAAGATGCCCGACCAATGGAAATGGAAAGCGTATGGTATTGATTGGGGTTATACAAACGACCCTACCGCAGTTGTAGAGGTGTGTTTGTTTGATGACAAGATATGGTTGAATGAAATACTGTACCAACGTGAACTGACAAACGCTGATATAGCAGACAAGCTGCAAGGATTCAAGGGCAATGAGTTTATAGCTGATAGCGCAGAACCAAAGTCAATAGAAGAACTAAAGCGCAGAGGATTTAGAATTAGAGGTTGTGCAAAGGGTCGTGATAGTATTCGTTCGGGTATTGACAAGATGCAGCAACTACCTATCATGGTAACAAGCAATTCCGTAAATTTGATTAGAGAGTTTCGCGGTTATCTTTGGGCAACGGATAAGACAGGAAACCAAACAGGCGAACCGATAGACGATTTTAACCACATTATTGATGCTACTAGGTACGTGATAATGGAAAAGAACAAACCACGTTCAGGCGTGTACAATATCAGATAGATGAAGATAGGCGTAATTTCAACAAGTAACGGAGGGGTTGACTACCATCGACTATTGCGACCATTTGCATTACTGCAAGATGACTACGAGGTAGAGCGATGGACAAACGTATCTCCTGAAATGTACGATGCCAATATTGACGTATTGGTGTTCTCTCGATTTCTTCCAGTACGTGAGCAAAATGAGTTTCTGAATGAAATGCGTAAGCGTGGCACGTACATCATTTGCGATGTTGATGATTATTGGGTACTACCTTCAAACCACGTAGCTGCAAAAGTCAACAAGCAAGCTAGACCACTAATGATTGACGCAATGTCTATGGCTGACGAAGTATGGACAACGCATGAACTACTAGCGGGTTACATTGAGCGATTGAACAGGAACGTGTACGTAATACCTAACGCATTAGACCCAAATGAAGAGCAATGGAAACCGAAAGAAGATTACGGAACGCGCATTGGTTGGGCTGGTGGCGTTACTCACTTTGACGATTTGATGAAAACAAAAGACGCTTGGAATGGTATCCATCCTGTTATTTGTGGATATAAAAAAGAACCCGCATGGAAAAGGTTGGCTGATAACTTTGAAGCTGACTATGTTGAAGGATTAGACGTTGAGAATTACGGATTGCTATACGAGAAATTTGACATTGCTATCGCACCGCTAGAACGTAGCTTGTTCACATCATGCAAGTCTAACCTGAAGATACTCGAATCGGGGTTAAAGGGTTTGCCTATATTTGTAGAGAACCAACATCCATACACAGATGACGCTACGGGAATTTACAGAGTTGACAACTGGGCTACCGCTTTGCAAGAAGCACAGACTATGGAAGCAGAAACCGTCAAAGCAATGGGTCAAGAACTACGTAGCTATGTATTGGACAATTACGACCTCAACCAAGTCAACGAACTGCGAAGAAATAGATTGAAATGAAGTGCAAAAAATGCGGTAGAAAGTTAGGTGATTGCTATGATTGTGTTTGTGATTACATTGAAAAGCCCGACCCGATAGTTTTAAAGGTGGTTGATAGCTATTTAAAGCGTTCTGATGAAGGCGTGAAGAAATACGGAACAACATTACAAGAAAATAATTTGACGTTCTTAGAATGGCTAAATCACTTGCAGGAGGAATTGATGGATGCTACTTTGTACATTGAAAAGCTAAAAGATGAAAATCAAAATACCTAATTCATGGAAAGGCGTAACGCTTCGTGAGTTTCAAGAAGTGACTAAGCTGCTGAATGAAGCAATGGAAAAGCGCGAAGAACTACCTGAAAAGAAACGCGACCAATTCGACTATGAAACCGAGTGTGTTCTAATTTCCACTTTGTCGGGTAAGGATGTTCACTACATTATGGAGTTGTCAAGGGCTTCTCATAATCACTTGATGAATCAACTAGACTTTTTGTCAAAGCCAGTTGGGGGAACACTAGACACGCGGCAAACGGTAAACGGTCAACGGTACTATTTCCAAACCAACGCACGTAAAATAAACGGTGGCCAATGGGTTTCTTTGATGCACTTCTTGGAGGATGAGGATAAGATAGACGAGAACTTACACAACCTCTTGGCGTGTTTCGCACAACGCAGAAAGTGGTATCAAATTGAGGGCAAGTATGATGGTAAGATACATAACGAGGTCGCTAGTGATATGCTAGACCTACCAATAACACAAGTCAAACCATTGACGGATTTTTTTTTGTCGGATTGGCTGAGTTACGTAAAGAGTACGACAGTCTATTTGGAGTACGCAGCGAGGGGGCTGAAACGACTAGCGGAGCGAAAACTCAAACATTCCTAACTAAATACGGTTGGTTGTACACCGTTGACAATATGACCAATGGTAGGCCCGAACTGTGGGAGTTTTACTTTGAAATGAACGTTGTAGAGTTCTTGAACCGTTTAGCATATCAGAAAGCCAAAGGAGCATACGAACGGCAACTTCAAAAACAGAAACGCGCCTAATCATATTTATTAGGTGATGGCTTTTCAGAATCTCAATGCAGCATTAAGACAAGTAGGCGGTTTAGTTGTAAGCCGATTATCGCAAGGGTTACAAGAAAGTAATTCAAACGCTTCGGGTGAACTAGAGCAGTCTATTGGGTTCAACGTTTTCAATAGACGCAACTTGATAGGCGTTAATATAGAAATGCTTGACTATTGGGTTTACGTTGATGAGGGTAGAAGGGCTGGACGTATGCCGCCTGTAAGTAAGATTCAAGAGTGGTTGACCTATCCAAACGTCAAGACAAAAATAGCGGGTCGTGACGATGCTAATTTAGAATCATTGGCTTACTCAATTGCTAAGAAGATAGGCGAGAAAGGAACAAAAGGAACGGACTTCGCTACCAATGTTTTTGAATCTCGTTTGGTGCAAAGGGAAGTGCCGCAACTGATTGAAGATTCCGTAGGTCAAGACATTGAGCAACTGCTAGATAAAGCATTTCAAATAGACTAATGGCAACAGTAATATACAACCAACCCGAACGCTACGGACTTGCATACAACGACAACCCGTATGTGATTAGGTCACTCGCATACACACCAACGCAACGATTCAAGATTAGCGTAGTTACACCTTCTCTACAAGAGGTATCAACGCAGTTGATCTATCCACGTAGAGGTGTTTCATTGCAAGGTGTACCGAATGATGATAGGGCATACTTCGACCCGTCAAGGATATTGCAAAGCCAATTAGGTAGCTGTATTGCCATTCCTGAAGCTAACCACGCTGGTTACTTTGATTGTCCAAATATGGCGTTTGACTACGCTTTATCTATTCGGGAGCAGGACAAGGTTAACGGGGTTTACATTGACGGTGACTTGACATTTACAGACGTTAAAACGGTTTGGAATGGAGGTGTAAACACTGTTGATTGGTTAGACTTTGACTATACTGATTACGATATTGACACAGGAAGCGGAAACAAGTTTCTCACAAATGCTCCAAACGTTCAGTATATTGATAGCAATCAAAGTGCGTTTCTTTATTTGCTAGGCTCTAATACTTCAAGTTTGAAGTCAGTAAGGATTGAAGGGTTTGATTCTAATGGTTCAAGTTTGGGCGTTGCCCAACTTAACTACACGGCTAACAACAACTTCAATTATATTCCTGTTGGAACTTACGACATCAATAATGCAGACCCTAGCAATTGGTCGCAAGACCCAGCTAACGTCATTTCAGGCGCGGCATATTATGAAGTTACAGAAGCTGGTAGCGAAAAAATTACATTCAAGATAAACCAACGATGTTCTAAATATGAGCCTATCCGTTTACATTGGCTTAATCGTTTGGGTGGTTACGATAGCTTTAATTTCAGTCTGAAGTCAATGGAAGAAACGGACATTGATAGACGAAGCTACCATCAGCAACATCACATATTTACGGGGCTGAAGTGGGATTACACTAAAGATAGTAGAGGTGTGACAGACTACCACGTTGGCACTCAACGAAAGCTAACGGTCAACACGACTTTTCTAACTGAAGAGGAATCTATTTGGATGGAGGATTTCGCAACATCTCCGATAGTGTATCAAGAGGTAAACAATGAATTGATTGCAATGTCGGGTATGCCGAAAGCGATTGACAAGCAAACAAGTTTGAACGACAAGCTGATGCAGTACACATTTGAACTAGACTACTCATTAAACGATATGCGACAACGTGGCTGAGGTATTGATAGAAGGTAGAAGGTTGGACGTAAAGGAGGGGCTAGACTTTTCCTTCAATTACTCTATTGCGGATATTCGCGACCCGAACAAGAGAAAGACCAATTTCAGTAAGACTATCCAATGTCCAGCAACTAAGTCAAACGATGTTCTGTTCGGGCAGATTTGGGATGTGAATATTTCCAACAGCTACAACCCTAGTGATACCAATGTAGAGGTCAATTTTAACCCGAACAAGAAAGCATCTGCAAGGGTTATACATGATGGGGTTACGGTAATGGACGGTGTGGTTCAATTAAGGGCGATAACAATAAACAACGGTCGTTACGATTACGAGGTTGTGTTTATTGGGAATTTGAAAACAATATTTTCAGAGATAGCGAACAAGGAATTAAACGGACTTGACGAAAACGGATTTCCTTACATTGACTTTTCAGACCTTGACCATCAATACGATTACGGGCGCATAACTTCAAGCTGGAACAATACAAGCGGCTACGTTTACCCAATGATTGACTATGGAGTAAATGAACCGTTTCAGCTTAATGGTGTAGATTCGTGGAGAGTTGAGCAGTTTAGACCCGCAGTATTTCTCAAAGACATTATTGATAGAATCTTTGACTATGCTGGATTTACATACACTAGCACGTTCTTTGATTCTACGTTTTTCGGCAATTTAATAGTGCCGTGGACAAATGAGGGTTTTGTTGTTTCTGAATCTGAGATAGCGATAAGGGAAACAACCGCAAGTGTTCAAACACCCATAGATGTTAACGTTGAGTTTTTCCCGAACTACCCTATATTTGGAAACACAATATACAATTGGCGCATTGACTTTGACCAATTAGTTGACCCGAATAACAACTGGTCAAACGCTAATGATGAATACACAGTACCCGAAAATGGGTTTTATTCTTTTGCTACTCAGCTAACATACATTAGTGAGCGTGTAAGTATTACGGGCGTTCCTGTTCCTTCGCCAAATCCTATAAACGTGTTGTTTGCTTATGTAAGGTTCAGACGATTGAGCGTTTCAAGTGGTCAAGACACAATCATATCAGAGCAGTTAGTTGACTTTAGAGGTAGTGGAACACCTCTTATCGGTGAAACTTTTTCAGAAACCGTTGCGCTTTCTTGTCCTTCAATACAATTAGATGAGGGCGATACGGTGTACATGGAGGTACTTGGGCTGTCAGGCGGTCTGACGGGCTTGGTAAACTTTGAAATAGACATTACTGCGGGAACGTTTCAATCGCAAGTATCTAACGAAACAATAGTACAGGGTCAAACGATACCAATGAACGCACTAACTCCAAGCGTTGAAATGGAGGAGTTGTTGATTTCGGTTTTCAAGATGTTTAACCTATTAGTTGAGATAGACAAAACCAATGATACTAATCTGCTAATTGAAACGCGCGACACGTTCTACGCAAACGGAGAAATAAAAGACTGGACAAATAAACTTGCTAGAGATAGAAAAATTCAGTTAAAACCAACCGCATCAATTTCAGACAAGTTGTATAGATACACGTACACCGAAGATGATGACTACGACAACCAAAAGTATCAAGGGAAGTATCAAAGAGTTTACGGTGATGCTAGGGTAGAGGTTGATAACGATTTTGTTAATTCTGAAAATGATGTAGAGGTTGTCTTTTCTCCAACTGTATTGGTAAACGACAGGAACTCAAACAGAATCGTTGGTAGAATTTACGCTGAAGATGTTGAGGATGGAATCGAGCAAACAGACCACAACATTAGAATATTGTATTGGGGTGGGTTAATACCATCTCAACCGCAATGGAATTTCAGATACATTCAGGAAGGTTTAGGTGCTGTTGATGTGCTTCAACATTTCTACCCTTACGCTGGACATTGGAACAATCCGATAACTCCAACAACGGATATAAATTTTGGGCTTATCAAAGAGTTGAGATACACGGCAAATGGATATACGGGAACGCTGCAAGTAACGAACGCGAATTTATTTAACGTGTATCATAGGGCTGAGTTTTTAGAAAAGACGGACAAGGACGCTAAAATAATGGAAGGTCATTTCTACCTTGATGCTTTCGATATTGAAAAGCTAGACTTTCGCGACCAAATACTAATTGATAACACCTATTGGAGATTAAACAAGGTCAACGATTACAATCCGTTTAAGGATGGATTGACTAAGGTAGAGTTATTCAAGGTACTTGACATTATACCGCAAGAAGTAGAAACCTCTATTGTGGGTCAAAACAACACAATCAACGATTCAAACGAGGAAGTGCGTGTTCCTTTTGGCAAATCGCTAAAGCGGTCAAGTAACGTTTACCCTGATTTCGTTGGAGATGTCAGAGGTAGTAACAATCGGGTAGGTTACGGTTCGGCTGATTTCAAGATAGTTGGAGATGAAAACCAAGTAGGCGAAAAGACAAAGAACATAACCATACTAGGGAACAATAACACGGTTTTGGCGGGGCTTGAAAACGTTGTGATAATCAACTCCGACAATCAAGAAGTAACTGAAAGCAACACTACAATAATTGACGGTAAAAAGCAATGGTCAACAGTAGAAACAGATGTTGACTACTCGGCAAGTGATAGAGATTTTGTTCTTGCAGATTCGTCTAAATCCGCGCCACCTGTTACAATAACACTACCAACACTCTCAGAAGGTCTTTGGGTGTGCGTTAAGAAGACAGATGCAACAGCAAGTAATGTAGATATAACATCGGGCGTTAGCGGCACTATTGATGGAAGCGGCACATATTCGTTAACCACTCAATACGATTCTGTTGAGTTGTTCTGCGATGGTTCTAATTGGTACATAAGAAGCGATAAATAATGGCTAAAGATATTGCATACAAAGTAACGGTTGATACTTCTGAAGTTGACGAGGGAGTAGAGAGAACAACCGAGAACGTTGAGAATTTAGGCAACGCAACCAAAAAGACTTCAAAGGAAATGAAGTCAGGTTTTAAAGCGGCTGAACAAGGCACGAAAAAGCTAGGTACTTCAATAGGGTCTATTCTTAAATCTTTAGGTCTTCTCGGTGCGGCTATGGCTGTTTGGGAGTTTATGAAAGACATATTGCAGCGTAATCAAAAATTCATGGATGCGCTAAACACGGCAACAACAGCTTTTGAGATACTACTTTACAAACTGTTTGAAGCGGTTGAACCGTTGGGTAACGTTATGAAGTCAGCTTTTGAAGACCCTAAGACAGCTGTTACTGACCTTTGGGACGCTATAAAAGAAAACCTAATAAACAGATTAGAAGGATTTATTGATAGCTGGAAAGCCGTAGGTCGAGCCATTAAAGGAGTTATGAATTTAGATTGGGATGAGGTCAAAAAGGGAGCAGAAGATTATGGCAAAGCGTTAATTAAAGTGGGCACAGGGCTTGACGAAGAGCAACAAAAAAAGATTGTAGACGGAATTAAAGATTTTATTAAGGAAACAAAAGAAGCAACTGTTTCAGCCGTAGAACAAGCGGACGCACTTGTAAAACTTCGCAACGAGGTCAAACTACTAGAAGCATCGCAACAGGAGATACAACTAACATACCAACGCGAAGCTGAAATACAACGACAGATACGCGATGACATTAGTCTAACAATCGCAGAACGTCAAGCGGCTAACGATAGACTTGCAGAGATACTTGACGAACAAGTTGAAATTGAGTTAAACCTAGCTAACAAACGTCTTGAACTTGCAGAGCGTGAAGCTGCATTGAACAAAGGAAACATTGATTTACAAGCGGAGGTTCTACGTGCAAGAGGTGAAGTTGCTGAAGTTGAAGAACGTATCATTAGCCAAAGGTCTGAACAGTTGGTCAATGAGAAAGCGTTAGAACAAGAGTTGTTTGACTTCCGTAATCAGTTGCGACTTGAAGAGCTAGAAGGTCGTGAAAGGGAAGTAGAAGAACTACAACAACATTACGATGAACTTGCAGAAATAGCGAGACGAGCGGGTGAGGATATGTTTGAGGTTGAAGCGGCTAGGGCTAGGGCTTTAACAGAACTCAACAAGGAGTTTTACGAAGAAGATAAAAAGAACGCAATCAAAGCCGAAAAGGAAAAGGCAGATGCGCAAGCAAAGATAGACGCGGCAAAGGTTCAAGCCGCTTCTGATATTGGTGGTGCATTAGGTTCTATTGCTCAGAGTGTAGAGCAACAAGGTAAGGCAGGATTGGTTACGTCTAAGATACTTGCAACGGCTCAAATTGCTATTGATACGGCTAAAGCTATTTCAGGCGCAATAGCACAAGCGCAGTCAGTACCGTTTCCCGGCAACATTGCTGCAATTGCTACGGGTGTAGCTGCTGTTATTGCAGGTATTGTTTCGGCTGTGAACACATTGAAAAGCGCAAACGTTTCAGGGGGTGGTACTCCAAGCGTTCCTAATGCTTCAAGCGTTACGGCTTCGGCTACTGCACCATCAATAAACCCAGTTACAACCAACACGACTGAATTGGGAAACACACAACAAGCTGAACTTGCGCCCGTTCAAGCCTACGTTGTCGAAACCCAACTAACGGGAACACAGAACGAAGTAGGACAGATTGAGGGTCAAGCCGAATTTGGCGGATAAACGAAAACACAACATTTGATATTTAATAGACATGGAACGATACCCACTAATTGACATGACAATAGACGATGACCACGAAACAGGCGTGGAGTTCATCAGCTTTGTAGATACACCAGCAATCGAACGCGAATGGATGGCTTTCAACAAGTCAAAACCTAAGTTAGAATTTGCCGTCAAGGACAAGGAAAAGCGAATAGTGAGCGGTGCTATCATGGTAGCCAACTTGCCTATCTATCGCAACGACCCTGAGAATGGTGAATACTACGTTAAATTTTCATCTGAAGCAATTGAGAAGATTGTGGAGCGTTTCTTTAAGAACGGATTTAGCGGCAATGTAAACTTAGACCACAGCGAAGTAGTTGAGGACGTTTACATGATTGAATCATTCATCATTGACGAACGAAAGCAAACGCCTAAAGGCTTTTCAGAGTTGCCGAAAGGTTCATGGTTCGGGTCGTTCAAAGTAGAGAATGATGATGTTTGGGAACAAGTTAAAAACGGCACGTTTAGAGGTTTTTCCATTGAAGGTATGTTCACCGACAAGGCGCAGAAGGAAATGGATAAGAAGTTGATTGACCGTATTGTCAAGGTACTTTCATAAAGTTGATTATATTAGCTGTATGAAAAAGCTAGTATTTATATTATCGGTTGTCGTTTTATCTTCTTGCTCTAATGAGAAATCAGAAGTTGCTGGATGCTGTAAAACAGTTGTTGACGTTCATAGTGAAATAACTATGGAGTCAGGCTACATTGGTCAAACAGAGTGGTTTGCCACAGAGCGAGATTGTCAAGGCAACATATCAGAACGTTTTTTGTATCGCGGTTCTACAAGACCACAAGTTTATATCGGTGATGTGAATTGCGATTAAATCACTATATTTGTTTCATCTCTAGCGCATAGTTGTTTTTTCATAGATTGTGATTGGTTAGTAAAATGCCCCTGTTATGCGCGGGGGCTTTTTTTATGTACTTTTGTTTCAGCCCGTTTCGGGTAGTGGGTTGTCCTCACTTTAGCCGTTGCAGAAATGTAGCGGCTTTTTTTGTATATTTGCATTAAATACAGTTCGGTGTTAAGAGAGTTGACCGAATGTGGAAGGACAACCCGCGAAAAACCTCAACCATATTTGAAGTATTGTAAAGCCCTAATCCATGCAATGACGTCCTACTGTCAACATGGTCAATAACGCATCCATTCTACGGGTGATGAAATAGTAAGGGGTGGTTTATATGCCAAGCTGGGCGGAAGGTTCGGGGAGGCAGATTTAGAGTTTCCGTAGGTTTAACTCTATTGAGGATGTATAAACCCTAAGTGCTTACCAAACACGTCTAACAAGGATGCGTGAATAGAGTAGGTGTATCTAAAAATTAACACTTACAGTCCAGTTTATATTTAGTAGATATAAACAAGACAAATGGACAAATTTTCAGCTAAAAACATTTCAGCTAAACTCTCCAAAATCAAGGAGGTTCTCATGGCTGAAGATTCAGAAGAAAACAAAGAAGTAGAACTAGAGGACGTTAAGATGGTTGACGGCACTATCCTACGTGTTGAGCCAGCTATTGAAGTAGGTGCAACCGTACAAGTAATTGGTGAGGATGGTGAGTTGATTGACGCTCCCGATGGTGACCACGAATTAGAAGATGGTCGCGTTCTAAAAACTGAAGGCGGTATCGCTGTTGAGATTATCGAGGTTGAAGGTGCTGAAGAGGAAGAAGTGGTCGAAGAAGAAATGAGTGAAGAAGCTCCAGTTGAAGAAACGGCACAACCGAAACTTAACGTAGAGGAACTTCAGAACCAACTAATCAGCAAGCTAAACGATTCAATCGCGCAGAAGATTGATAATCTAAAGTTCGCGAAACAAGAACAAATCGAAACGCTGAAAAGCGAGAACAAAGAACTCAAAGAAACTTTGGTTGAGGTGGTTGAGATGTTTGAGCAGTTTTCTGCAAGCGAATCAGTTACACCGAAAAAAACACCGACTAACGCATGGATGTCTAAAGATTCAGCTAAAGTCAATTATTCAGAATTGCTAAAAAAAACTAAAAATAAATAACGATGGCATTTGATGTATCAGGATTAACAGATTTCGTCAACGAACAACAGTTTCCGTTGATGAGAAAGACCGTGCTAGGGGCTAAAATGATGAGCCTTGCTACGGTTGTACCAAACATTAAAGGAGCAAGTAAGCTACCTCAAATCACTTCAAGCGTATTCTTTCAGGATGACGGTTGTTCGTTCAACGCAAGTGGTGACACTACTATTTCTCAAAGAACACTAACGCCCGGAAAGGTTAAAGTGAACGTAGAATGGTGTCCTAAAGACCTTGAGCCAAAGTATTTCTCTCAGGAAATGGCTGCGGGAGCGCATTACGAGAACGTAACGCCTGAGTATGTGTGGTCTGCTATCATGGACGAGTACACAGAAAAGATTGCAAACGCGGTTGACGTAGCTGTTTGGCAAGGTAACGCTTCAACAGGAACAGGAAACAACGGTTACTGGGATGGATTCATTGAAGTCCTAAGTTCAGGCACTTCCGATGCTGACCCATCTAACGATATTTCTAACCTTCACACTCCATCAGAAGCGGTTGACGCTCAATGGTTGGTCTACAACAAGGCTTCTGAACTAGGTTTGACGCAGTATGATGACTTCCGCGTATTCTTGGGATACGATGACTACGCTGCACTTGTTCAAGGATTGAATGATAACTCAATCACTTACGGAACATTAGTTGACGGTACTAACGGTGACAAGGATGTTGAAGGACAAGGTTTGACCATGTTCGGAACTAACCTACGTGTAATTCCTGTTGCGGGTCTTACTGGACAAAATAAACTCTACGCTGGACGTTTGAGCAATATGTTTGTAGGTATTGACGCAGAAGGTGATTTTAACTCAATGGAATCTTGGTACTCTCAGGATGACCGAGTTGTGAAATTGGCTTGTGAGTTCAAGGTGGGTTGCCAAGTAGCTTTCCCTGACGAGGTTATCACAATCCTTCCATAATAAACCGAATTAAATGGAGGTGGGTTTCGGCTCACCCCCTAACTATAAAACCCAATAAAAAATGTCGTGTCCATTAACACAAGGATTTACACTAGATTGCAAAGAAGCTATTGGCGGTATTAAGTCAGTACGGTTTGCAACTCTATCAGACTGGGAAAGTTTAGACCCATCATATTCAACAGGCGCGGTGACATTCGGTTCAGCTTCGGCAGTATTTTACAAATATGAGTTAGATAAAGAAGAATCTAGCTTTAACGATAACCCAACTGCTGGAAGTAACAAAGGCACTCTTTACTATATGCCTGACATTACTTTCATATTGTCAAAGTTGGACGTTGCGAAACGCAACGAAATGCAGTTACTTGCTAAGAATAGATTGGTTGCAATTGTTGAAACACGCGAAGCAACACCGAGTTATTTTGCACTTGGTCAAACGAACGGTTTAGACTTTTCGCAAGGTACAGGAGCAAGCGGTACGGCTGCGGGTGACCTTAACGGTTACACGATGACGTTCAATGGTATGGAGCCTGACCCGATGGTTGAGGTTTCAAGCGGTGACCTTGCTAGTATAACGAATTAAGACTTTTTTTCTCTGTCTTTGAGGGGTGGGCTTTATAGCTTGCCCCTTTTTTTTATTTAACAAAATCACGCTCTTTTATATCTATTGAGAAAAGGCACAAATGGCAACAAGTATAACAGCAGCAGATTTAACGGTAACGATTACAGAAAGCGTAACACTAGCGGGTTCAGACAGAGGTTCAACCGCAACGCTAACTATTTCAGACGTAACCGAAGTTGATAGCAGAATAGTAAACGTAGGAACGGCAGAAACTGACATTATCGGTTTTGGTTCTGCAAACGGTCAAGGTTCATTCGTTAGAGGTGATGTTAAGTACATTCGCATCACTAACAAGGATGACACTAACTACGTAACTTTGGGAATGTCAAAAACTGGAGCAGATACTTTCTTCATCAAGTTAGAAGCTGGCAAATCAATCATGTTTGGTAACGATGACTTAGAGGTTGATGCTTCTGGTGGTGCTTCTTCTGCATTTGTAGAAGCTGACAACATTAGCGCAAAGGCTAACGGAGCGGCTGTTGATTTAGAATACTTTGTCGCTCTCACTTGATACGCATAACGCAAGATACAAGCAATCTAGTTGTAATCACTACAACGGAGAAAGGTAGCGCAAGTCATTACCTTTTTCAGTTTGAAGATTTGGCTGAGAACACTAGCAGTTATTGCGTTGCTGATGACACTAGCGCGTTTCAAGAAAGGTACAACGCATTCACGATAGTTGACACGCCTTCACCAACACCCGTTGACGGAGAAGTAGATTTAGACAAAGGACAATATAAATACTTTGTTTACGCTAACTCAAGCGCGTCTAATTTAGACCCTGACGGTCTTACATTGCTTGAATCGGGAATGTGTGTAGTAACGGGAACGGTTACCAATCCAACGGAGTATGAAAATACTCAAACATACGTAGAATATGAAGGGTAAGAATATACACGTAATCAATTTAGGGGCGCATAGCACACCTGAATTTAAAGAGGTAATGTCTAAGGATTGGATTCTGTTTGGCAATGAAAAGCCGTGGAAAAACCAATACCCTGACTATTTGCTTGACCTATTCAATTCATCAGCTAAACATGGTGCAATTGTACGTGGTAAAGTTGATTACATTGTAGGAAAAGGCTTTCGAGTTGATGAAAAAGGACTGGGAACTGAAGGTGTTGCGCGTGTTTCTGCGTTTGTCAACAAGCCGAATAAATACGAAACGCTTGATGAGATACTTTATAAGTGTTCGCTTGATTTAGAGATATTCAACGGGTTTGCATTGGAGATTATTGCCAACAAGACAAATCAGCGAATAGCAAGCATTTACCACGTTGACTTCAACAAGTACCGAAAGGCTAAAGATACAGATGGTTACTTCTATTCTGATGATTGGAGCGTTACGCAGCCTGAAGTAGAGTATATTCCAGCGTTTGACCCGATGAATATTGGCGGTAAATCATTGCTATACGTTAAGTCTTATCAGCCTGACAGCCGTTGTTATCCGTTGCCTGAATATATTAGCTGCGTTCCGTATATCGAAATGGATAAGGAAATAGCTAGTTTTCATTTGAACTCAATTAAAAACGGGTTCATGGGCGGCACAATGATAAATTTCTTTAACGGCACACCAACCGAAGAAGAACAGTCAGCGATTGAGAGCAAACTTTACGATAAATTTGCGGGGTCTGACAACGCTAACAAGTTGGTGCTGAACTTTAACGATAGCCGCGAACAGGGTGCTGAAATAAGCCCGCTAAACTCGAACGATTTTGACAAGCGGTTTGACGTTCTGAACAAAACAGTACAACAAGAAATATTTAGCGGTCACAGAATCGTTGACCCTTCGCTGTTTGGTATTAAAGAGGATGGAATCTTTGCAAGTCGTAACCAAATACGTGACAGTTACGAACTATTCCAAAACACGTACATCAACCAACGTCAACGATTCTTAGAGCAAGTCTTTAACGGGCTGGCAAGCATTCAGGGTTTTGAAGGTCGATTATACATTGAGGACACCGAGCCGATAGGAATAGAGTTTAGCGAAGCGACAAAGGTTAGCGTAATGACAGAGGACGAGATTCGCGAATCTATCGGTCTTGAAGTTGTAAAACGTGAAGGTGAAGAAGTTGACAGTAAAACAAAAGATTCACAAGCAGCACTAAAAGGTTCTGTCGGTGGTGTTACGGGTATCATTACGCTCCTTCAGAACGTGAATAGCGGTATAATTGACGCTGAATCTGCTGTTTCTGTGCTTATTGAGTTGTACGGATTCCAAAAAGACGTTGCAAGGGCTACTGTATTTGGTGATGAGTTACCAACGGCAGTAAAACAAGAGATGAAAAACACTTTATCTGACATAGAACTGGAGATGAAGTTGTGCGATGAGTTCGAGAACTGCGGTTTGTCATTAGAAGATTATGAGGTTGTAGAATCGCGCCCTGTTCGCTTCGGTTCGGAAACAGAAATGGAACTTTCAGAGCAAAGAATAAAACGTTACGGCTTTACTTCTGATGCCTTTGACATGGCAGTGCTTGAAATACTCAAAGAGAACCCGCTACAAACATGGTCGGCAATTGCTGAACAATTGGAAACAACGGTTGACAAGGTTACGGATGCGCTGCGTAATTTGACAAGTGCCAACTACCTTACGATTGCGGAGGAAGTAGTTGAAGAAAGCACACAGAGAGTTGCACAGATTACCGAACAAGGAAAGAAAGCATTAAAAACGGCTGAACCATTAGACGTAACGTTTAGAATTGCTTACAGGTACGCAAAAAGCCCTGAAGCTAGTGGCTCGGCTGTACTGCCAACGACCCGCGACTTTTGCAGAAGAATGATGGCAAGTTCTGAATCGAAAGTGTGGACACAGGCAGACATTACGCGGATAGGTATGCAAGAAAACCGCAATGTATGGATGCGTAGGGGTGGCTTTTGGAATCGCGGAGGTGGCGTAACTACTCCATATTGCCGTCACGTATGGGAACAAGTTGTAATCAAAGAAAGAAATGGCTAACGCATTATTTATATCTCAAAGTTTCCTTAAGGATAACACGCAAGTAAGCGATAACGTAGATGTGAAGTACGTGCGTGAATCAATTTTGTGGTCGCAAGATTCGCAGATTCAACCAATACTAGGGTCAACACTTTACGACAAGTTGAAAGCCGACATTGTGGCGGGTACTTTAAGCGGTGTTTACGAAACTTTGGTACAGGATTACATTCAGGTTTGTTTGAAGCACTACGTAACGGCTGAATGTCTGCAAATGGCTCACTACAAAGTGACCAACAAAGGGTTGCAAATTCAGGATTCGGAACAGTCTCAACCAGCATCATCAACACGCCTTGACAAGTTAGTTGAAAAAGAGCAGAACAAGGGTGATTGGTACAGACAAAGGTTGATTGATTTTCTTTGTGAGAACTCAACTGATTATCCTGAATATGAAAACCCTGACGATGGTGTTGATGTGATACACCCAACACGCGATAACTACCGAACTTCTATTTATTTGGGTGGTATGTCGTTTGCCGATAGTTTGAGAGAAAAATACCGAGATGTCTAAGAAACACGAACAGAAATTAAGACAATATCTTGCTAACGCTAAATCAAATAATAGACCAAATAAAGACGCTGGCGAACGCTCACTATCAAATAGCGGAAGTCGGTGTCGGAACAATCGCGGAACTTCAAGCGAAACCCGATAGAAGTTATCCGTTATTGTGGTTGTCTAATGAAGGTGGAACGTTAGATAATAACTACAAGGTTGACAATATTCGGTTAACCATGTTCGGGCGTGTGATTGTTGGCGAAGAAGGTCAAGACGATGACGCTTCAGAATTGGAGGTGTTGTCTGATATGCAGTTGATATTGCTTGACTTTCTCAACTACTTTCATCAAAATCACAGTCAAGACTACGTTACAGACAAAAGTAACACGCTAGAGCATTTCACCGAAAGGACAAATGATAGAACTGCTGGGTATTCAACTGTTCTTGAACTAAAGCAATTTTACGACTGGAACAAGTGCCAAATACCTGAAAGCGGAGCAAGCATACCTCCAACAGTTGACGGTTTAACGCTATACGATTTTTGCGATGCTGATGTTATTGCAAGGCTGACACCTAATCAAGTAGCTTGCTTAGAAGCTGAATTAGAAGATGAACTTCGCCAAGATTACCAACCAGAAGGAACACTATATACATTCTATTCATATATGGGTATTGCACCAAAGGATAGTTCAGAGAGTGCAAGTGTTTGGCAAATAACAAGAATAACCCACAATCCCAATGGGTCAACTATAACAGCAATAGCAGAAGATGTTGCTTGGGACGATAGATATGCAGTAATTTATACATAAAAATAAAAATAATAAAATGGAAAAGAAAAGAATTAACATATCACCTATTAATGAAAAATACGCCTTAAATATGGTTGTATATAAAATCGTAGATGAAGAAGAAGTTATCATCAGAAAAGTAAGAGGTGTATATAACACTTTGGATGAGATAATTGACAAAATAAAACACTAAAAATGGCAGAAAAATACCCTTTAGCAAATGGACTTTGGAGTAATGCTGCCAATTGGAACAGCGGAACTAAACCCGTTGCTGGTGATGTAGTGCATTCAAATAATTTTACAGTTGATATTGACGAAGATGTTGATGTGGCAGAGTTAAGAACAGATGCTGGAACAACAGCAGTTGGTGGTGGTTTCTTCGAGGTCAACTCAGATAATCTAACAATATCCTGTGATTTCATATGGCCTGATGATAATGACTTTGGTATTAAAATAAATTCAAATATTGGGACAACCACATTTATAGGTGATGTCTATATGCCGAAGGAAAGATCAGCTACAAAACATTGTGGAATACTCCTTCAAGGAACTTGTCAGTTGAATGTTGTTGGTTCTGTTCTTAATAAGGATAGTTCTGGTGCACAAGTAGCAAGAGATAATTCAGGTATAATAATCAAAGTGACTGGTGGTAGATTGAATTTAACAGGTGATGTTGAAGGTGGTAGAAATACTACAAACTTTGCTAAACAAAATGCTGGGATACTCATAAGTGATGTTGATTGTATCGTAAATATAACAGGAAATGTTATAGGTGGCCCTATTGGTGGTGGTAACGCAGGAAATGTAAACTCAGGTATTTATATTGAAACAACAAATAATGTGATAAATGTTATAGGAAATGTTATTGGAGGTTTTAATTTTCAAACACCTGGAATATTTTTCAGTGCAAGTGATAATGATGTTAATATAACAGGAATTGCACAATCAAATAATACTGCTGCTGCTGTAACAAATATTAATTTTTTTATAAATAACACCGTTACTATGTTCGGTGATATTATAAATGATGGTTCACAAATGGCAATTTTTGTTAATAACCTGATTTTAGATAATGATACTGAAATGTCTTGGAAGTTGATAGATGATACTAATAACCCAAAGTATCTTTATTCTGTTGATAGTGGGATATTTGGTCAGGCGGCTGAGAGTGATGTTAGAAAGGATGTTGTTTACGGACCAACTAACGACTTAACTGGTCAGCTTGAACAGGCTATAGTAGACGTGACACAATTGGCAGATGATTTACTCGATGAGATACAGGTTTCCAATCACGTAGTGGCACAAAGATTACGAGCATCAGCAACAGATGATAGTGTTGGTGAGATAGTCGCTTCAACACTTGGTGCTTAAGTAATTGGAAAACGATGGAACTGAACAGGATTAGCGCATTTGATGCAACGACATTATTAAAGATTGGAATACCTTACGTTTTCTTTTTCTTTGCGCCTATCACATGGTCAATAGTAGGTATTGGAGTACTAGTATTTGCAGATGTTTTTACGGGCATTTCAGCCGCGAAGAAACGAGGCGAACGCATACGTTCTAAAGGTATGTCAAGAACGGTCGGCAAGATGCTATATTACACCATTGCAATCGTATTGAGTAGGGTAATGGAGTTGGCATTCATATCATGGCTACCTGTTGCACAACTTACAAGCGGTTACATTGCGATAGTCGAGTTCAAAAGTAACTTAGAGAACATCGCGCAAGTTACGGGCGTTGATGTTTGGAATCACTTAAAGGATAGATTTGAAGAATCATTCGGAAGAAAAGGAGCAAAAGACAAATAAAGTATGGCGCGAAATAGCACCGCGCGAATGTGATAAGCATTGTCTGCGAACGGGGCAATGTTCGTTGAAAGGAAAAACACAGAAGAAATGAATTGGAACGATTACGATAACTTTTCTAAGTCTGAATTTGACTGCAAGCACACAGGTAAAAATGAAATGAAAAAGGTATTCATGGACAAGGTTCAACAATTGAGAACTTTGTACGGAAAACCAATGGTAGTCACTTCGGGTTATCGTGATTATTCACACCCAGTAGAAGCTAGAAAATCAAAAAGAAACGGAACTCACCCGCTAGGACTTGCGGCTGATTTTGAAGTTGATAGACAAGACGCTTACCGATTAGCTAAGTTAGCCTTTGAATTAGGCTTTACGGGTATCGGATTTAAGCAAAAAGGTTCGCGTAGGTTCATTCATTTGGACGTTGCCAAATCAAGTTCACTAAGGGTTCGTCCTACAATTTGGAGTTATTGATTAACCATTTACCAACTCATTTAAAACGCGATAACCCGTCAAAATATACGGGTCGTAGTTTCTCCCTTTTTCAATTGTGCAAATAATTTCGTAATCAGTTTGATAATCGTTTTTAACTTTGTTGTATGACATTTGAAAAAGTCGCAAAGGTTGTAGTTCCTTACTTAGTATGTTTCCTTGCAGGCGTGTTACTTGCTTGGCAAGGTTGCAGAAATGGCAAGGTCAAAACCGAAACGGTTACCATTGAGAAACCAATACATACTACTGAATACGTTGACAGATGGCTCACAGATACCGTTCGTTTCGTTTCTAAGCAACTTATTCGCAAAACTGATACAATATACCGTGAAAAAGTAGTTAATGTCTTAGATACGATACTTTATATTGATACGGTAAAAATAGTTGAAGCATGGTTGACGGAGCTTCAGAAATACGACACGACTGCAACGTTTGAAGGTGCTGACATTCGCTTACGTTGGCAGAATTACCAAAACCAAAGCGAACAGTTACGGATTGATTACACGCCAAAGAAAGTACCTTTAAATTGGGCGTTAGGTATTCACGCAAACGCTGGATTGATTAGCGATTTCCAAACACGATACACGCCTTTGTTCGGGTTAGGATTACAGGCAACTGTCAAAAAAACGTATATTGGCGCGAATTACGGATTCAACGGTGAGCATTATGTAGGTGTTACCGTTGGTCGAAACATTATACAGAGATGAAAGCGAACGAATTAAGACTTGGAAACTACATTGAATCAAATATCAACGGATGTACGAGGATAAAATCGGGCATAGTTCAACTGGATGAAGCATCACTATATTATCTATTTGATGTTGATAATGATTGGGAGCGTTTAAAACCAATTCCGCTAACAGAGGAATGGTTGGAGCGTTTCGGGTTTGAAAAGGAAAATAGCATTAATGAGGAATGGCGTAAAGAAAAAAGTCTTCCAATAATAAAAGAAGGAGATGAGTTTTCTTTTATTGTAGGATATTACGAAAATACAATAGGATTTTTCAAATACGTCCATCAACTGCAAAACCTTTACTTTGCTTTGACAGGCAAAGAACTTGAATTGAAAGAATGAAATACTACACAGACACCGAAACAAAGCGTTTAATTGACATCGAACTCGAAAAGAACGCTAAAGTACAGGCGGCATTGGGTACTGATTCAACGGATGAAGAGCGAAGCCGTGCTAACAAACTTTGGAGCGAATACTATTTGCCGCGAATCAAGGAATTAGATTCCGAATTTGCGCAGGTAGTTGAACCAAAATAATCAACATGCAAGCATTTACAAGTGTGTCAATTGAGTTGGATTCTAAAGATTTATTTTCAGCTATTCAAAAAATATCCAATGACATACACAATCTAAAAATAAAGCCGAAAAACATTGTGCTTGACACTTGGGTAGATTATCAACCATTGATTAACGGTAAGACTTTGGTTTGGTACTATTGCGATGTGCTTGACGAAATACAAACGAAAGTGATATGAAGTTATTGAACTTTGAAATGCCGCCTGATGGGTTTAAACGCCTATTCTATGACATTGAAACTTCACCAAATATCGGTTTCTTTTGGTCAAGTTCTTACAAGGCGAACATACCACATGACAACATAATAAAGGAAAGGGCGGTTATCTGCATCTGTTGGAAGTGGGAAGGTCAGGATAAGGTTTATAGCGTAGAATGGGAAAAGGGTTGCGATAAAGCAGCCCTTAAGCGTTTTATGGAGGTTGCTTTAACGGCTGATGAATTAGTAGCACACAATGGCGATAACTTTGATGAGAAGTGGATTAGAACACGCTGTTTGATACATGGTATTGATTGCCCTCCACGCTTGAACAATTACGACACGTTAAAGAAAGCGCGTTCACATTTTCGGTTTAACTCGAACAGACTTGACTACTTGGGTAAGTTATTCTTTGGCGAAGGGAAAAGCCCCGTTGGTTTCCAAGACTGGGTTGAAATAACTTTGAACAATTGCAGCGAAGCAATGGACAAGATGGTGAAATACTGCAAACAGGACGTTCGATTGCTTGAAGATGTATTTCACAAGTTGCAACCATACGTTGAGCATAATAGACACGTTGGAGCGCATACGGGCTACGGGCGTTTCTCATGTCCTAATTGTGGTTCTGAGGATTCTGTTTATCGTAAAAAACGACACACGAAGTCAGGCATTTTAAAACACCAGCTTCAATGTAAGTCTAAGAAATGCGGTCGCTACTTTACCATTTCCAATAAGGTATTTGAGGAAAAGATGAAGAACGACTGGTCTAAATCACAGCAGACCAACACCAAAGGGTAACACTTTCCACATCTATTTTCTACCTGATTGAGTTCGGGCGGAAACTTTCTGCAATTATTTTTCTTGAAACACTTGTTTTGTAATAAATATGTAGTACATTTGATGACATCAAACAACAAAACAACACAGAGATGGAAACGCAAACTTTAAATTTTTCTCAAATGTTCGACTTAGGATTCTGCACTATTGATTTTGAAAACGAAACTGTAAATTGGAAGCCAATGCAGTTTAGTCCAAAGCGTCAAAACTTGGTAAACAGCTTTCTTGAAAAAGGAAACTTGCCTTGTGGTTGGGAACAAATTGTAAAGAAATACTAATGAAAGCATTTAGGTATAACGGTGGTAAGCATGGAATAAAAACTGAGGTTGATATTCCAGTTGTTGAAATTGTTAGGAAATACTCTAGCGGATCAATGGACGTTGAGGTTCGTGGCGGCATTCAAATTCATGTGTTTAATAAATTGCCGTTTGTTAGGAACGTAATAGGTAATGAAGATTGGTTTAAAAACCCTCTTTATTCATTATCTTAAAACATAAAATAGATGGGAAAAACTATTGAAAGACAGAAAGCTGAAAGTTTCGTTATGGCTTGCGGAACACCTGAAAAGGCACTTTCGGCAATTGATGTATTGATAGGCGAACTGCATAAATCATATCCAACTGGGTACGACTATCATTCAACTAAGAATTATCAATCCGTTACTTCTGTAAGAACAGAAATTGAAAAGATAAAACACAACACATTATGAACTACAACCAAAAGACAGTTGACAAGATTCGCGGCAAGCTAACGCGGTCAATGAGAATGACAATTTACAGGAACGTGAACAAAGGCAAGCGCAATCCGATACCGTACAGCACAGTATGCGAGGTTCTGCGCAACTATCGCGAGGGCGGACGGGAAAGATACCGAAACAGACGTTTAGCCGTTTACGATGAAGCTGTGAGATTACTAACCGAAAAAGGAATTGAGATATGATTGAGCGATGTATCAGAGTGATTAACAGTTGCCACACTTACGAACAACTACATTCAGCTTGGAACTACGTAAAGCTAGCCAAACTCGAAGAAAACGAAACGCTGATTGAGTGCGTCAAACTCAAACGAAGTATATTCACAACACTTTAAACAACAAACAGAGAGATGGAAAAGTCAGAATCAATAGTGGAATTGTCAAAAGCATTGGCAAAGTTTCACAGCGAAATGGGTAAGGTTTCAAAGGATGCCAAGAACCCGTTCTATAAAAACAAGTATGCAAGCCTATCAAACATCATTGAAGCGGTTACTAAGCCACTAAATGACAACGGTCTTAGTATTGTTCAGATGCCATGTAATGAAGGGCTTACAACGATGCTAATACATACGTCAGGTGAGTGGATTAGCTCCACATCTTCAACACCAGTTAAAGACCAAACAGACCCCCAAAAGTTAGGTAGTGCTATTACTTACGCAAGGCGTTACGCTTTGGGAGCTGTTCTATCATTGAACATTGACGAAGATGATGATGGTCAAAAGGCTGCAACTGCACCACCTAAAAAGCAAACTGCACCACCTAAGAAAGTGGTAAAGTTCGGAACAGATGAATTTAAGAAGGTTGTCGATTGGATAGTCGAAGAAAAAGGAACTATTGCAAAAGCGGTTCAGCTATACGACATTGACGAGGACGAGTTGAAAAAAGCGATAATGGTTAAAAAAGAATTGACGTGAGCAAAGAACTATACGAGGACTTGCGCGAGATTCAGATAATCGCTGAATTGACTGAAGAACAGTATCTCGGAATACCATCAGCACTTCGCGAAGAGATGACAATCAAACGCATAGACCAGCCTAACTTTCGTTCTGTTTACGAATCGGACAAGGAATGGAAGGAACGACACAAAGAGGTTAAAAAGGCATTACAGGAAAGGTCTGAGGTTGAGGACAAGATTAGGGCGAATCATAAAATAGAGAAATAATGAGAACAGAAAACGAAATAATATCATCAGGAAATGAAGTCTTAGAAAAAATAGACTTTATGAAAATAAGATGTTGTATGTCAATTGTAGGGTGGGAATGGATTGAAGAAAAAGACGTTTACAGCGTTCCGACAATTAAGCGAATGAAAGACTGTGTTCGTGAACTAATGCAAAACTGTTACGAAAGTTGGAAAAAAAATGATGAAAAGGTTAGCATCGGAACGGGAACTGGTGGATTTGATGTTGAGTTAGATGCTGATGGTGTTTGGTGGATTACATTTACCTTAGAAAATCAAGATACAGAATGATACTACTCAAAGGCGAAATCGAAAGCGTTTCAACTCGAAAAGATAGAACGGTCAAGGTGGTTATCGGCACACAAGAACTCAAACCAACTGAAGCTGGCGAACTGTTTGGGCTTCAAAACAATCTCGCAGCGGTTGGCATAGCTCCTAACGAAATTACACCCGAAGAGATAGAACTACTTCAAAAGTCTCGGTTATCGGTTGAGGATGTGCCAAATGGAAAGTCACTTAGCCAAAGGTTGCGCGGTGCTTTGTTCGTATATTGGAAGCAATACGACACAGGGTTTAAAGAGTTTGACGGCTTCTATTCAGACTACATGGAAAAGAAAATCAATCAAGTAAAATCAAAATTAGACTAATGAGTAATCAAGTAAAAGGTAAAATCAAAGTAATCAATGACACGCAGACGTTTGATAGCGGTTTTCAAAAGCGCGAGTTTGTGGTAACAACCGATGAACAATATCCTCAAGACATCAAGCTGGAACTAATCAAAGACAAAGTTTCAATAATTGACAATTGCAAAGTAGGTCAGGATGTTTTGGTCAGCTATAATCTTCGAGGAAACGAGTTTAAAGGCAAGTATTACACCAACCTTCAAGCGTGGAGAGTTGAAAGCGGTGAAGCTGTGGAACAGGCAAGTTCGCCAAAAGGTCAGCCAATAGACACAAATGGCGGAGTTGACGAGTTGCCAAACTTTGAAGATGACGAACCTATATTTTGATGCGTAGAAATTGCAGAGTAGATAGCAATCAAAATGAAATAGTGGCAGCCCTTCGGAAACGTGGGGCTGTCGTGCTATTAACTCATCAGCTAAAGAACTGCTTTGACATTTTGGTAGCTTACAACAAGCAACTCCACATAGTCGAAATCAAGGACGGTTCTAAAAGTGCCAGCGCAAGGAAACTAACCAAAGGCGAACAGGCGTTCAAGGAACAGGTCGAAGCGGTTGGAGTGCGTTACAACGTGGTCTATTCTGTGGATGATGCGTTGGCACTTCTAAAATAATTTTGTCAAACCCTTGTTTATTACAAATACGTATGTATATTTGTTGTCGTAATCAATTAACAAAAACAACAGAGATGACAAAACGATTGACAGAAAAACATCCTTTAACGATTAAGCTGAGAGCCTTAGAATCTTACATGGATGAATCTAAAATATCTATTGAGTGGGATGGATACCACATGGTAATAACTGATACTGATACAGGCGAATCAGCGATGTATCGAGATGCAGAAAGTGGCGAACACTTACCAGAACTACCTTACATGATGGAGACTAAGTTGACACGTGAGGTATAATTACTAGCGACAAACACTAAAAACAACAGAGATGAAACCAAAATTTCAAACATTCACTTGGAACGGCTTTCGAGTAGAAGCCGAAGCATACGTCAACGGTCACGATGTAGAATTTGATAGCATTACTATCTATGACCATGCAGATATGCCTATGGACACTTTAAGCGTATTTGCAGAACTAACTCCAGTCAAACGTACCACACACGTCAAAGACCCTATTACGGAAATGACAACGCTGTTCTTAGAATGTGAAGCTGAGTATCACGAGGACATGATAAACGGAAGTTATGACTAATCTACAAATCAAACTAGGCAACCGACCATTAGACGTTGAGGTAACGGATGAATACTTCTACACCTTTGAAGTTTACGACAACGGACACAAGATAACAGACCTACTGATGGACATCGGTATGTTTACAGAGGTGTTTGAACTGGTTGAAAAGGAGTTAAAGAACAAGCGCAATGGAACGAAGCAAGATTAACCTTTACAACTGTGACTGCATGGAAGCTATGCGTAAGATGCCTGATAATGCTTATGATTTGGCTATAATAGATTGCCCATACGGAATAAAAGAAGGTTCTGAAAAGATTAAATCAAGACACCACTCGCAAAAGAAATATAAAGTTTCTGATTGGGATAATTCAGCTCCAGATGAAGAGTATTTCAATGAATTGTTTAGAGTGTCAAAGAATCAAATTATATGGGGTGCTAATCATTTTATTAGCCGTATTCCGATAGATAGTAGTTGTTGGGTCGTGTGGGATAAGGATACTGGGAACTGTGACTTCGCTGACGCTGAGCTCGCTTGGACTTCATTTAAGACTGCGGTTAGGGTTTTTAAGTTCACTTGGAATGGATTCAGACAGGGGTATGTAAATAAAGAAAAGCAGATTCGAATCCACCCAACCCAAAAGCCCGTAAAACTTTACGAATGGCTACTGACCAACTACGCAAAAGAAGGTGATAAGATACTTGATACGCATCTTGGTTCAATGTCAATAGCGATAGCATGCCACAATTTAAAGTTCGACCTTGACGGTTGGGAACTTGACGAAGATTACTATAAAGCAGGGGTAGAGCGATTTGAGAAGCACAAAAGACAACTGCAATTATTCTGACCAGCTAAAGGAATTTTTCTTATATTTGTGTGTCCGATGACAAGGACGCTAAAGTAACGGTAATGAACATTGATTTATTTTACGCAAGGGAAGTAGCAGGTCAAGCCGCACCGTTCACTCGTTTCTGAGTTAATGGCTTAACTGTTTCGGGCTGTCAACCCGACCCTTGCTATTTAAACGTCAAGAAATGACTGTAAAATTTTATTCAATAGATGGTAGTAACTCAATTGAGGTAATGCCAAATTACGAACGGGTACAAGTAAGTATTGATTATCTGGATGAACATGGCTTACCTAAAGGAAAAGAAATAGCATTAGATTCTGAGGATATAGATGATTTAATCTATGCTTTGAAACTATTTAAAGAAAGAGTTGAAGATGGCACGACCTCAGCGGCATAACGTAGATTATTTTCCGCACTACATTTCAGACGGAAAGAAGATGTTCATTATTGAATCAAAGTTTGGTAACGATGGTTATGCTATGTGGTTCAAGATACTTGAAACATTAGCGAAAACAGATGACCATTGGATTGACCTTCAAGATGAATCAAACATGATGTTTCTATCTGCTAAGTGTAAGGTGGATGAATCTGTACTGATTGATTTTATAGAATCGGCTGTAAAGCTGGGTGAGTTTGATGCTTTATTATGGAACGAGCAGAAGGTTATTTGGTCTGATAAATTTGTTGATAGTGTAGGTGATGCTTACAGAAAAAGAAACAACGAATGCATGAATAAGGCCGCATTAACTCAACACCTTGAGGGTTTAGGGCGGAAGTTATCGGGTAAAGGTAGCGGTAAAGGCGGTGAAAACCCACAAAGTAAAGGAGAGGATAGTAAAGAAGATGAAAACATAGAAAAACAAAAACACCGTCTTGTTTTTTGGATTGAAGAAAATGCTCCTACTGTAAACAAGATGGAAGAACCTTTGACCTACAAGGAGTGCGAAAATCTAAAGGAGGATTTTGATAAGGAATTTATTATCGAGTTGTTTGAACAGATGCACAACTACAAACCATTACTTTCCAAGAACAAAAATACTAATCTCACATTCAGGAATTGGGCGAATCGTGACGGACGTTATGAGAAATGGTTAGCAGATAACGGACGGGTGAAAATAACGATGAACACATGAAAAAGAAATTTAAAGTATTGAACCTATACGCTGGTATTGGCGGCAATAGAAGAATGTGGAGCAATGAGTGGGATATAACAGCTGTTGAGTTTGAAGAGAAAAGAGCTAAAGAATACTCAGATAATTTCCCTACCGATACGGTAATTGTTGGAGATGCTCACCAGTATCTACTTGACCATTACAAGGAGTTTGATTTTATTTGGAGTTCGCCACCCTGTCAGAGCCATTCAACCACTAACTTTTTTTTAAATGCTCAAGGAGTTGTCCGTTATCCTGACATGAAGCTGTGGCAAGAAATTATATTCTTAGATAATTTTTGCAAGACTAAATGGTGTGTTGAAAATGTAAAGCCATACTATGGCGAGGTTTTAAACCCAAAGCAAATCGGAAGGCATTTTTTATGGAGCAACTTTTTTATTTCCTCCATTCCACAACCTAAAAAAACGATAGGAAGAATGAATGGAGACAGACAGAGTGCTGGAAAAAAAAGAGTTGAAGAAAGAAATGAAGTGAACTCTGAACTTGGGCTTCATATTGCAGAAACGGCACTCGGAATCATTAGAAAGAAAGACGTAACGCAGACAGAACTATTTACATGAAAGACCTGAAAACAGAAGTTAGCGTACTTGGTTCTATCCTTGCCGACCCTGACCTGTATCTTGAAGCGGTTGACATTATAGATGTTGACGTATTCACAGACACGTATAACCGTCACGTATATCAATCAATTGAACATCTTATTGCAGAAGGTAAGACGGTTACAATGTCAACGGTTAACGACCATATTGTAAAGGAAACAGGTAGAGAGGTTGACATTCTGAAATACCTTGAACACAGTAGCGGAGGGGGGTTTTCCGAACATCTTTTGATACTAAAAGAAAAGCAACTGGCACGAAAGCAAGCTGAGTTAGCTATTGAACTTTCTGCAAAGTCAAGCGACCCGAAACAAGACCCACTATTAACAAACGAGTTCTTACTAACGCAAGCCGAAAGCATTGTAAACCTGACAACCTTCTCAAAGCCAAAGACGAATGCTGAACACATTAAAGCGGTTACCGATAGGATTGATGCAGCTAGTCAGTTTAACGGCATTACAGGCGTTCGTACAGGGTTTAAAGAATTAGATAGAACATACGGGGGTCGGCAAAAGACAGACCTAATAATCAAAGCTGGTAGACCCGCAATGGGTAAGACATCACAGGCACTATGTGAAGCTAAAGGTATGGCATACGAACATGGTAAGAAAGTCGTATTCTTTTCGCTTGAAATGGGTGCTGAACAATTGATGCAGCGAATGATTAGCGTTCACACGGGCATACCACTAACGAATATGCGAAGCGGTCAAATGACTGACAGCGATTGGTCAAAGTATCACGAAATGGTTAACGACCTTTCAAAAGATAACCTGACCATCATTGACGATGTTTACTCACTCACAGGAATCAAAACAACGGCAAAGAAGCTAAAGATGCGCGGTGAGGTTGATGCTATCTACATTGACTATCTGCAATTGATTGAACACAAGGTTGCAGGTCGTAACAAGGAGAATGAGGTTAGTGAAATATCACGCAGCTTGAAGATGCTTGCAAAGTCTTTAGATGTTCCCGTTGTCGCATTGTCTCAGCTATCACGAGCCGTTGAAAGTCGCGGAGGTTCTAAGAAACCGATGTTGTCAGACCTTCGAGATAGTGGAGCAATTGAACAGGATGCTGATATTGTAGAATTTATCTACCGTCCTGAATACTACTTTCCCGATGACCCTGAACATGAAAACAAGGCTTACGTGATAATAGCTAAGAATCGGAACGGAGCTTGTAAGGATTTGGAGTTCATATTCAACAAGGAATGTACAAGGTTTGAAGATATTGCACCCGAACCGTTAGCTACATACAAACCGATGACAGATGCAATGAGTAATAACCGACCAAGTTTTGATGATGAACCTTTCTGATTTACTAGACCTATCCGATAAGTTGAGCAAAGAATACAGACGTAAACCTAGCAAGCAAACCGCAAAGAAGCTAGAACAAGTTACGCAGATGTGCCAAGATAAGTTGACGCTAGACGCAAAGGATTTATTGGATAAGTACCCAACGGAAGAAAACAGAAAGCTATACAGAAAGATTGTAAACGTAACAGCAAAAAGATGAGAAAAAGAAGAAAACGGACGTATCTTTTTAAAGAAATGAAGATTGTAGATGAACTACAAGAGAAAGCTATCAAAGATTCGACAAAGGACAACATCCGACACTACGAGAAAATGCAAGACCTATTTTTTAAACACGTAAAAGAATACACGAGATGAGTGAACAAGAGTTGGAGTACATTGACCGAATGACTGCCGAATACAAGAAAAGGCTGATTGA
>Ga0209953_1000083_pt1 | contig 37338 bp, 62 predicted proteins | sample SalPonred_H2O_MG_FD_185713 | JGI IMG/M metagenome (GOLD analysis project Ga0209953, IMG submission 185713) | Salt pond water microbial communities from South San Francisco under conditions of wetland restoration - Salt Pond MetaG... | ecosystem: Environmental > Aquatic > Non-marine Saline and...
GCTAGCGATTCCCCAGATATTGTTGCTCGTTCAATAGAGGAGTTTGAATATCATGCCGATATGGCCAGGTGGATGGGTTACGGTCAATCCTTCCAGGATTACAAAATTAACGTGCACATATCAGGAAGACGCGGTCCACAAGGTATCAAGGACACACTACCGCTACTCAGCCCCGAAGCAAGAAACTGCATCACAATCGAAAATGACGAAATGGGCTGGGGACTTGACGCCAGTCTTGAACTGGTCGACCACTGTGCCCTTGTACTCGATATACACCATCACTGGGTACGTGAAGGTGAATACATTCAGCCCACCGACGATAGATACAAGCGTGTGATTGACAGCTGGCGCGGTGTACGTCCTGTGATCCACTACAGTGTAAGTCGTGAGGATCTCATGGAAGGACACTGTGAGAATACTCGACCAGACATGGACAGATTGTTAGCAACAGGATTCAAGAAACAAAAACTGCGAGCTCACAGCGATTTCTTTTGGAATCGTGCCGTCAGTGAGTGGGCTTGGCAGTTTACCGACTACGCAGATGTAATGTGCGAGGCAAAAGCAAAAAATTTGGCCAGTATAGGCTGGTACAATGCTATGACTGGCCAGAATATCCCGCTTGGGTAGTTACTTGGGATCGATTCGACCATTAATAACTCGTGCAATGTGATCGATATAATCGCTCATGTTGTGATCTGAAATCTGATCTACAGAACCTTTAATCAATCCAGAAAAGAATCCTTGGAATCCGTCCCACAATCTTGCTAAACCTTTTTCTTGATCAATGTCGCCTTCACTATCAATATAATGTTCAATGCCGTCATGTCTGTAACCCATGCACCATAGTGGAACTTTAGTCACTATGTCGTTGTTGTTTACCCAACGATGATGCTCAACTGCCATGGTTCTAACATATTTAGGCCATCCGACACGTGGTGAACCATAAGTGTGTACTTCTACCGGATCGGGTAGTGCATCGTCGTAAAAACAGCGACTGGCCATAATAGTTGTCATTGCTGCCCCTAGACTGTGTCCACAGAACCATAAATTTCTATTTTCATTTTTTCCATATGTAAGATCTTCTACTATCATTGGCCATAGATCGTCAACTTCGGTTTTGAATCCTCTGTGCACTCGACTTACACTTTCGCTTTTTACTGGAAACGCCTTGAGATCAGCTTTGATGTCATTGAACTCTGTTGGCTCTGTGCCACGACACACTATAACCAGATCCTTTTTATTCATGAATCTATAGGCTTGTGCTCCATCGCGATCATAAAACTCTGTGGTAGTGAATCCTAATTTTCTTGCAAGCGGTTTTGCTTCTTTAGGATCTTTGTATGCAATGCTAGACAGTTCAGCAAATAATAGGCCTTTTTCCATAAGGCCTAGACTAGAAATACCGTCAGACGGTTTGTTAGAACGCAGTTCCATTGTATAACTCCTGTTTTGTTATTATGTGAGTATTTATTTTTTCTTACAGGTTCCAATATTACAGTTTTGGATAAGTGAATACTTTATTTTTTGTGCAGTGCAATATATAATGTAATAAATAAAACAAAGGAATGCTGTAAAGGTTCCTAACATGAACTCGCTAAATTAAGGAGAAGCAAATGTTCGATTATACAAACCTAAATACAACCATTGACACAATGGTAGAAAAAGTAAACACCACAGTTGATACTGCAATTGCTACCAGTGAAGACAACACAAAAAAGATGGTCGGATACATCCAAGACCAAAATTTTCGCACTGTAGCAGAAACATACGCCGACGCAGGTTTTGCACTAACTCGCGCTATGGTTGATGCTAATCGTACTGTAGCCGAAACTATGAAGAAGGCATTTACTGCTTAATCAAAACCTAAAAAAAGGTTGACATACGTGCCCTACTCAACTATTATTGTTGTGTAGGGTTTTTTATGGCATACAGAGAGGCATTTATGAAAGGCACAAAAATTCTAGCAGTTGCAGTTGCTGCAACACTTATCACTGGTTGTAGCTCTACCAGTTTAAATCCGTTTGGAAACAAGCCGGTTACCAGCGTGTCACAGCCCAGTGAAAACGGCACAGCAGTAAAGGATACCACTGTTGGCTTAATCAACGACGAGGGCGTAAAGATTGTATATACCTTGCTTGGCAATATCAAGCGTATTGAGGTGTACGGTGTGGCAGCAGCATGGAAAGGCAACGTGGAAATACTTGCCGAAGCCGACGCAAAAGAACGATTGGTAAAATATCTTTATGATGAGCAAGTGGATACTCGCCGTAGTGTTGAAGTGATTGCTAAAACACTGGATAAAGCACGAGACAATGCACTGAATCCAATTGGCGAAGATGAGCTTACATTTGACGCAGAAGAAATTGAGGCAGAAGTTGACCAGGATATTCAATATGCGCAAAAAAATCGCGAAGACAATACAAGTCGCCGTATTGCAGAACGTGTAGAAATAACCAAGATTCGAGCACTTACAAAAATTACAAGCGGCGGTACACTACGCGGTGTTCGCAAGGTAGGGTACGAAATTCGTGATGATGGCAAAACTTACGTGGCAAAATACGAATGGAGTCCTGAAGCACAGGAAACTGCAAACGAAGTTCGTGAACTGATGTTCAAGTAATATGCTAAAAGCTGTTTTGTTAGCATCTGGGCTGATTCTGTCGGCCCCGGCACTTTCGGCCATTCCAGACTGGCTAGTTCCTACTCCTGTGACTATTGCTCTGCACATAGGTAAATGGATACTGTCAAAAGACACTGATGAAGAAGTTTATTACATTCGTGTGCAGTCCTCAGGATCAACTGAAAGTGAAGCTCGCAAGGAAGCGTTCAGACTAGCAGTTGATCAAGCAGTGGGCAGTTTGCTAGTAAGCGAGACCTCTATCCAAGACGGCACACTTCAAAGTCACAATGTTATAAACTATAGTAGCGGTTATATACACGATTTTGAATATGTAAACATACATCGCGGTACTGAAGTTGTACTACAAATCGATGTATGGGTAAAGAAAAGCAAAGTTGCTGAACGAATCAGCTTGGGTAACTCAGCAGAAGGAGACCTGGAAGGTGGCAGAATTGCTCAAGCATTTGCTAGCATACAGCAACAAAAGCAGACCAGTGATCAACTTTTACAGGCCGTACTCGACGACTTTCCGCATGGTGCTTATGAATCGCATATAGACAGTCTAGAATATGCGTTTGAAGATAGGACTCCATACCTGTACGTGCATTTTACAACTTGGTGGAGCAAAAGTTATGTCGAAAGTTTAAGAGAAGTTTTAGAAAATATAGGTGAATCTGCAGGGCGGTATGATAACAATTTTAGTGTAGGTTTTATCAAGGAACACTGTGTATTCTGCAGTATGCCCAAATATTTAATAGAACCACGGCAGGCAAATCATATGTTTATGTCTTTTGTGTCACCTGCTCCTGTAGTACGTGCTCAATTGTTGGACACTTCCGGCAACACAGTGCACCAAGGTTGTGTAAATTTTGGATCTTTATCCGGCGACACTCAAGATGCTATATGGCAAGGCAACGGAGTAGGAGTCAATCTATATCCAGATAGAGCCAATCAAGAAGTTATTCGATATAATTTAACCGGTATTGATATTGACAACCTGGATTCAGTTAAGTTATCATTTACCACACAAAATCTTTGTAAAAACTAAAAAAGGACAAACATGCCAAATCTAGTACCAATGGTTCTTGAGCGCACCAGTCAAGGCGAGCGTTCTTATGATATCTACTCACGGTTACTCAAAGATCGTATTGTAATGCTGGACACAGACGTATCTGCACACAGTGCAAGTTTAATTGTAAGCCAGATGTTATATCTTGAAGCAGAAGATCCTGACAGTGATATTTTGTTTTACATTAACAGTCCAGGAGGTAGCGTCACAGCTGGACTCAGTATCTATGATACCATGCAATTTATCAAGCCTGATGTAAGCACCATTGTGATTGGGCAAGCTGCTAGTATGGGTAGTTTTTTGGCTCAAGCAGGAGCACCAGGTAAGCGTCTTGTTTTGCCAGAAAGTCGCACCATGATTCATCGTGTAAGCTCGGGTACCCCCGGAACAAAAGGCAGCGTTCACGTGCAAGAACTTGAATTTGAAGACGCAAAGCGTCACTTTGATGAAAGTAAATATCTTAATCAAAGACTCACCGAGCTGTATGTGCAGCACAATACTGCTAGCAAAACCTACGATGATTTGTTTAATGATATGAAGTTTGATACATTTCTAAGTGCACCAGATGCAGTGCAGTATGGGCTTGCTGACGAAGTGGTTATCAATCGACTATCTGTTACCTGAACACCAAACTTAGTGCATCGATTCAGATTACAATAACTAAAACTTATAAACTTCAGGTACAAAATGTTTTTTAGTTTAGAACACAAGATCAATAAAAGATTTCCTAACTCTTGGAAGTTAGGAAAATTAATCTTAAATACCGACAACGGATGGAAAAAACAACATGTAGGTAGCAGTGTTTTTATATTCAAAGGGTATGCCGACGATTGTCCTATGCAAAATTTAATCAAAAATCTACCAGCTCTATATACTGGCAATTTTTGTGTGATTAAGTATGATACGCAATCAGGTATAATTAACTTTTTTTCTGACAAATGGCGTCAGTTTTCCATCTTTGGCAACGAAGGCGAGTTTTTATCTAATTTTTATAAACAAAACACACCATTTTACGCCGATGCAACTGTATCAATTGATCAAAATTTACAGTTTCAAGTCAATGTAATTGATCTAATTAACGAAATATCAGACCAAAAGTTGTCATATGAACAAGTTTTAGATAACACCTATGTCACAATATTAAACAAAGTAAAAAAATTTTTAAAACACAATAAGCTTCCAATAAAAGTTTTTATAAGCGGAGGAATAGACAGCACTCTTGTTTATAGTTTTATTGACAAATGTACTAACGATTATGAGCACGTTTTTGCTCATGAAATACAATGGGATTATTTTTGGGTACATAACCAAAAATATCTAAGAGATAATTTTTGGGGGTATACACAAATACATCACTACTTAGAACCATGCGTTCTTACTAGTGGCGCACCAGGTGACGAATTTTGGTTTAGAAGTCCTAAAACCACAGATATATGGCTGTCCTGGCACGGTATAGATACTATGAGTGTTTTTGCCGATAACGTGCGGTATGTGCAAAAGTCATATTTCAAAAAAAGCTTACAAAAATTAGAACGAGATACCGAATACCAGTTGTTAAAAGAAAAACTTGTATCATCTGAGAAAAAAACAATGCTAGCATATCTGTACAACAACGTGTTAAACGATAGTCAGCATTGGCATTTGGGCAACACTTTGACTTTCACTCCGCTACGAGATTTTGAGACATTTAAAAATTTATCCTTGCTTGATCCTGAGGAGGTAATTCCTCAGATAAACTGCGCACAATTTAGCATAGATTGTATAGAAAAAAACAATCCTGAAATTGTTGAATATTTAAGCAATGTAAAGAATGTTAGTGAGTGCTATACAAATATATGGAAGCTTATGTCTAAGAATTAGTTTCTATTATATTTTCTTTTTGTAAAATATCAGCAAATTCTGCACAATAGTCTGCAACTTTTATGTTTTTTACATTGTCCATCTTTTTAATAAATTGAACCAATTGCAAATGTTTAGATAAATCAAATTCAACTGATTTCAACCGTTTTATATTTGTACCAACAGCCTTGATTGCATTTATTTTTTGATTATACTCTATATCTGCCTTGTAAAGAACTTTTACTGTCTTATTGAGTCTGTCAATAAGTTTTTGTCTATGTTTATATGGAATCACACATTCGTCTAATTCTTTAGGCAAATGATCGCCGAATGTAGCAGTTCCAAAGGTTACAATTGTAGGCCAATCTTTTGCTAACCATTCAACTAAATCATTGTAATAAAAATAGTTGTAAGGACTTACAGTGATATTCACACACAACTCTACATTAGGCATACTTTTTGCAAAATTGTAGTTTTCTTTTACTGTTTGCCAATTAGATCCAAATCTAATATACTCCGAAGGAGTTCCTATTGCGTCTAAGCTAAAAACAATGCAAATTTTATTTGGAAAATTCTTTATAAATTCTTTATCTAATACACTACCGTTTGTGTATATTGTCAAATCAGTTGTTAATTTGTTTCTATAGATCCAATCTAAAAATTCTATGCATGCAGGATCATAAAACGGTTCTCCACCTAGGACAATTACATTTTTTAAATTGTGTTTTATTTTTTCTATTGCTGTGAAATCCCACTGGAATTGAGTATTTTTTTTAAAATTTAAATTGGCTTTTTTATAGTACTGTTCTACTCTTGTGCTACTTGCAGGCCAGCAAGTTTGACATGCAAGATTGCAAACATTGCCCGGTCTAAATTCTAAGGTAATGTCATTTTCGGTATAGTCTGTATATGCGTTTTCTCCACTGAGGCGAACACTGTCTTTGCGACCTCTGGACTCTTGCGTTTTGCAACTTATACAAGAGTCGGGCCACTCGCCGTCGGCTAACATCTGTTTTGCTAACACAATTTCTTTACTTAGTCTCCACTTGTTAAAATTAATATAGTTTATATGATTTTTGTGTTCGTAATCTTTATTATATTTCCAAGTGCAGCATGGTTTAACTATTCCATTGTTGTTAATAGCTACACCGTGATCTAAAAATTTGCAATTCATAGATGTACTTATAATTTGCTTTTAATTCAGTATATTATTCTAAAATGTAATTAGTACACATGTACCACGATGTTTTTTCTATGTGTCTCTGCGTCTAGTGTTGAACGGTACTTCCCTGCACCGTTCAGTGATAACAGTATCATTATGATGACACTGATCTGTGTTAGGTTGAACTAACGTCTCTCCTTGAGCATTTCCATCATCAGCTCTTTGGCTTGATCGTGATAGCCCATTCTTGACAGTTCTGATGCAGCCTTTGCTCTACCTAAGAGCTCTAGTCTCCAAGATACTCCCTTCCAGAAGTTTTTAAGGATTCTTGCACCGTCAAAGGTAGGACGTCTAAACGCAACACCATTTCTGCTTGCTTGCATTGACTGTTCCATTATACTGCTCTCCCACCGCGGACATCGTGATAGTATTGATATCCTGTTTGATGAGGTGCTTTACCGTAGGCTAGTAATCTTTGACGTCTTTCTAGATCTGCTAGATCAGTTGCCTGTGACAGATATCGTTCTTCCTCTGTCTGAGAAGTTCTTTTGAGTCCTTGTGAGATCCAATCTAACAGTTTTTTCATTGTGTGAAAGTTCCTTGAGTTGTGTATCTTATACTTTTGTAGCACATATATTGTGCTTTGCAACATATTTATTGCATTGCACGATAATTCACTTATTTTGGATAAATTGGTTGACCTTTTGTAGACAATACAGTATATTATACAAAGTGGGTAATATTATAGAGGCAAGTATGAGTTACATGACATCAGATGAAATGGTAAGGGTGTTGATTGATCGCATCGGTGATTTTGAAAATGATCCCGAGCCAGAGCATGATAAATTTTTAAAAGAGCTTCCTATTCATGTGCGTCAGCAACTTAAATATGCTCTACTTGAAAGTTTTAATGCTTACAAAAAGGAGGTGAGCGGTAAATGATTTTTTTATTAGGATTAGCACTTTTTATTGGAGCTAATCAAGATTTTTTCCAATTTGAAATTGAAATGAAAAAACAGGGATATGAATGGCAGTATGTAGGGAAAACTGATGCCAAGCCTGGATATCCGCATTTGGAGGTATATGAAAATGGTAAACCTTACTACTATTATCAGCTGGTTAAAACCCAAGACAACTTTACTAAAAAATAAAGATCTTGTTCTTGCTAATATGCTAGTAAATCATATTCAGTGTGCAGATCAAAAACCAACTGCAATCTTAAAAAATGGCAACCGAAGTTATTAAATGGCAACCTGTTGGTGATGAGTTGACGCTTGTTGCCATACAAGTAGAAATTGGAAATATGCATGCCCGCGGACTGGAAGAAAGTGATCTTGACCCTATTCAACAGTGGAGCAAGCAAACTGGATGCGGCAAGCGCACCAGTTTTGATGTGTGGAAGTTCAGAGACGAGCAAGAAATGACAATGTTCAGATTGCGATGGATTCAGGAGTAAATATATTCATGGACTATGATCGTTATACCAGTTTTCCTCCTGTGCAACCTGTGAGTAGAGTGGTAAGTGCTTTTCAGCGTGTTGATCAAGTGAACAACGAAATAGCTACTGTGAAGCATGTGGAATATAATGGGAAAATTACTAGCGAGCTAACAGTTCAAACCTACAACAAAAGCGGCGAGCTCCAGCAATCCTCTCAAAAAAATATCATTGATTTTTTAATTTAATCAAACATATCAATGAAATCATCTAAATTGGATTCAGGTCCTGATGATGTTTGTTGTTGATTCTGAAAATTTTCTGATTCAACGTAATCCATGATCCAAGATATTGGATTTTTAGGAAAAACAAATTGCCAAACCCCGTTGTAACCTAAATAACAGTTATTAAAAACAAAACTTGGAGTTTCTCCAAACTGCCAATTTGGAAACAAATATTGTTGATACAATAAGTTTCTGTGTAGTTTTACCTGATCAAACATAACTTGATCAATTTCTACTGCAATATCTTCTCCGTGGGGCAAATTGTTTGGATTTTTTCCATAGTGCTCAACGAACAAAAAATTGATATCTTGCAAATCATCTAAGACAATATTATATGATTTAAGTTCACATAAATTGATATCTTCATAGCACACACTACCATTGAACCAAATTCGTACATTAGGGCCGGTGTTGTTGTGTGTTTTTACATTTACGTCTAATTTTAATATCATGATACGAGATGGTCCTTTAAGCTTTCCCATTTACTTTTTAAATATAACATTTCTTGTTGATTTGTGGGACTCATGTAACCTAACTGTTCAGCGTGTTTCATTAAACGAACTCTTCTCTTAATTCTTTCTTTAAGCGTTAGGTCAGGATTTTTTGTGTAGTTCCACGCAAGATGATCTGGTTTTCCGTCGCTTCCGGTTGAGAAAATGATGTCCGGGTCACGGCTTAGTGCCGAGTTGTCTTCTACCCTCATGGTTCCGCCCAGGCATGCTTCAATAATTGTAGCATCATCTAGATAAACTTGATATCGTGTAAGCATATCAAGTGTATCTTGAAAATCTTTTTCTGTTTCAGTTGGGTAGCCTACAATAAACAATAAAACTGCACTCATTTTTGCCTTTTGCAATCTTTCAATAAAAACATCTATGTCTCTATTGCTAAATCGTTTACCTAAATGATATCTAACTTGCTCGCTTCCGCTTTCTATTCCTACTTCCAAGATTTTAACTCCAGCGTCACTTAGTGTGTAATACATGTCTTGACTTTCTTGATCTTCGGTTCGTACAATGTATTGTCCAGTTATAGTAAAGTCTGCTTTGTTTGTTGTTCTATAATCGGCTAATATTTCTGCTAAACGGTTAAAGTTTTTTGTATTGCCATTCATTAAACTGTCAGTGAAATGAAATCTTTGAACATTATATGTCTCATAGTTGTAAAAAATCTCATCAGCAATATTTTGAGCAGTCCTGGTTTTATACTTGGGCCACAAATAAGGAATATCGCAAAAACTACACTTTCGAACACACCCTCTACTGCCCACAAGAGGCAAGGTTAAAATTTCATCACTTCTATACCAGGCATTGCCGTAACCAGACCAAATATCTTTACCTTTTTCTCTGGCTTGATTTTGTTTTTCTTTACTAGTCTTGTACCTATTTAGATTATAATCTGACCAATCGGCGTATGGCCAAGCATCCAGATTTTCCAATCTGTCAAATTCTTCTTTGTGTTCATTTTGTAACAATTTAATGATACTTTCTTCTCCGTCTCCTTTGATGACGTCATCGCAGAGTCCTTGATTAAGTAGAGTATCACCGTAGCTATTATCGTCGTCGCTGACTCCTGCTCCACCTAATAAAATTTTAATTGCTGGATTTTGTTTCCTTAATGCAAGACACAGTAATTTTGTAACTTTGTGACTTTCGTAGCTGAACACGCTTAATCCTACCCAGGTTGGATCATGACTGAGAATTTGTCTTGCCCATTCTTCAGTTTCATCTTTGAATATTTTTGTAATTTTTGGATCGTAATTGTCGATTACAACCATCCAGTTATCTAAATTATTCCAGTGATGGGTATAAAAATATTTGTCGTGAAACTGTATGACAAAGTCCAGAGTTTTGCACGAAAATCCGGCTGCCTCTACAGATGCTTTTAATAAAGCTGGAGCTGCAGGAGGGTAGTATATGCTCATCCTGGGCATAGAACATATCACAATATCAGTCAACTGGAAATCTCCATTCTTATTAGTATATATGAGTACTCTATGTATCATAAAAGTTTAGGTTTACTTAAAAAAAAGGTTGACCAAAATGTCTGTTTCGACTATACTGTATGTACAGTAACAAAAACGGAGCAAGACATATGAACACAACTGTTGCACAAGACATTGATCATGCAATCCTTATCAATGCTGACGAAGACGCAACTCGTGCTGCAAAACGTGCACTTACATGCATGATGCTACAACACGGCGATGATGTATACGCATGTGGATTTGCTTGGGTTTCATATCCAGAAAAAATTCGTTCTAATTCAAAATTTGGAAAAGCATTGACTGCCATTGGCTTTCGTTTTAACGATTATCGCAAGCGTTTTGAAAAGTGGAATCCAGGCGACTATGCAGGACAAAGCATTGACTTCAAGGAAGCGGCAGCCAAAGCATACGCCGACGAGTTTGAAGCCAGCACTGGTGTTAAACTTTCAGTTGGATCGAGGATGGATTGATGAGTTGCAAGCAAGAAATATTGGATACAATTGCAGAGTTACAGAGAATGGTTGAGCGTGAAATTGAGTGGAAGCTCACAGACGAAATTACAACCACAGAAGCACATGCAATTCTGAATCCTGTGACATTTGGACTGGACCAAGTTAGAAATCGTGTAGAGGAGATGCCTAATGATTAAATTTATAATTGGAGTTGTAGTGGGAGCAGTTGCATTGGCATATTATCCAATGTACGTTGATGATGTTAAATCTGTTACCAACGACGCTGCAAAAGCAGTAGTAAAAGCAACCGAAGAAACCAATTTTATTGATCGCGCAAAGGAACTTGCCGAATGAAAGCTGACCAAGTCCTTAAATGGGTGGCAACTGCTACCCTTATACTAGGCACTGTGTTTAACGCTGGCTATCCAGAACTATACCCAATAGGACCACTTGTTTTAGCAGCCGGTGGATACATTTGGTTGATTGTGAGCATTATGTGGAAGGACTGGGCACTGATTGCAACTAATACAGTAATGAGCACCACAGGATTGGTACTAACTCTAATTAATATTTTTGGTTAGCAAATAGGTTGTATCGTGTGCGTATTAATGTATACTATACTAATGTTGAAGTAAACGGCTTTCTCATTATTCAACATCAGAGTCGCTGGGTTTTCTCCGAACCCACCTCACAGAAAAGGAGTGTTCAGCGGGGCACTCCTTTTTTCTTGACTTATTAACCAAAAACAGATATAATGTATAAGTATCAATGACAGAGGACATAATTATGTGGGATACACTTGTTCAAACTTTTTTTATCACGCTAGGAGTATTTTTCCTATTAGAGCTGGTTCTTCGATACACAGTTAAAGACAAAATTCAAGACAAAGAGTTGGATATTGTTCAAGAAATTGAAGACAGCGTAGTGCTGTGTCGTGTGGAGCAAATTGATAGTGTGTTCTATTTGTACAACAGCCAAAGCGAACAGTTTATCGGACAAGGCACAAGTGTGCAAGACTTCTGGGATATCAGTGAAAAAATGGAAAAGTATCTCATGGTGATCGACGGCGACAATAATGCTATTAAATTGCTTCAGGACATGCAAAAGGTGCAAACAGCTCAACAGTAATGGAAACATTTGTATTTTTTACCAAAGGCAGATCGCCAAAACGCTATCGAGCAGAAAATCATATAGAAGCATGTGAGAAGTTTTATGCAGACCATCCAGACTTTCATCTCAATGAATTATTAGACATAAAAATTGCTAAACCTAATAGGAAAAAAAATTCTTGGCTTGAGATCAGTAAATCGCACAAACATACTGGAGTAAACTGATGTTCCAAAAATGGGCGGATTATATCGGGCGCAAGCGTACTGCTATGGAGTGTTTGACCTTAACATGACGTCGATCATACCTACTATCAGCAATCATGTTTTTGCGTCTAAATCTCTTACCGGCAAATATTGCCTTTCTCCGTTTGTGATGGTAGAAGTTGAAGTAAATGGCAACATACGCTTATGTGGATGTGGTGCATGGCAGCCAATCACAGTTGGAAACTTATTTCAAAATAGCCTTAAAGACATTTTATCTTCCGAAAAAGCTAGTGCTGTAAGACAAAGTATAATTGACGGGACTTATCACTTCTGCAATGAAAAAATGTGTGGTGTAATTGCCAATGATGAACTCAATACCATTGATACCGTCCCTCCGGAAGTAAAAAAACTTTTAGCAGATTCTAGCAAGTTTCAGATGCCAAATTACATTAGTATACAAGGCGACGAAGTTTGCAATCTAAGTTGTCCTAGCTGTAGACCAAAAGTGATCAAACCAGACATTCGTGAACTGGAATCAAAAAACAAACTAGCAAAAATCATGCATGACAACTTGTTTAGTATTCCGACAGACCAAATTATAACACTGCATGTCAGTGGTAGCGGAGAAGTATTTGCAAGTCCATTTTTATTAAAAATGGTATCCTCAATCGATCTAGTAAAATTTCCAAACACTAAATTGTGTTTGCAAACCAACGGACTGTTAGCTCCTCGTAAATGGCATCATTTTCAGCATTTAGAATCTGTAATAAGCCATGTTGTGGTTTCTATTGATGCGGCAACAGCTGACACTTATGAATATCTAAGACGAGGAGGCAAGTGGGAGCAGTTGAATAACGCCATGACATTTTTGCAACAAAAAAAACAACAGATAGGGTTTGAACTGCGCACTCGCATGACAGTGCAAGACCGCAATGCCGACGAAATCCTACAGTTTTATGAGTTTAGCAAAAGTTTTAATACAGACCGTATCGAGTATACCAAGATAGACAACTGGTGGTGGACCACTGAGTATTACCAACACCAAAATGTTTTTGACCCGTCACACAAAAAATATAACAACGTGATACAGCAGCTAAGTGAAGTTCGAAAACTGCCAGGTGTTTGGTTACACGGGTTGTTATAGATATGTGTGGAGGCAACATTGTCTAAGAAACCTGAACTGTTTCGGTGGCAACTTAATCCTGATTCGGGCGAGTATGAAATGATTCCAATTCGCATCAGTGTCGCAGAGTTCTGGGAACACTATGTTAACTACGAGGACAGTGCATTCCAGTTCTGGAATGAAATACACACACCTTACGATTGGTTGCTGTTAGATGTTGTAGATGAGGTGATTGATGAAATGGCAAGCTATCCGGATGCAGACAGAATTTGGAATACTATTTGCAAAAACACAGGAGACAGCAATGAAAATTAGTTTGACACAGGCTCAGATAGACAGTATACTAATAAATGAATTACAAGACAGACTTGCTAAGTGCGAGAATACAAGATTAAGCATGGCGTTGACAACTGTGCTTGAATCCTTAAAAGGAGAACAGGATGAACTACAAGATATTGTTTCTGAAACTGCTTGCTGATATAAATCTGAAACGTCTTGTTGGGGTATTACTTGGTTTTACAGTGCTTAGCGTAGGTGCTAGCAGTGACGCCCTAACTCTGGTATTTGCAGGAACAATTATAACTGTGATTGAAGGCTGGGATCTTTGTAAAGGCTCAAAATGAAAGAACCAAAATTTAATAAATGGAACAGTTGGGATCCGCTAGAAACTGTAATTTTAGGAAGTTGCTACACAGCAGATTTTTTCAGGGAAGTTGCAAATCCAAAAATTAGAAGCGCAATGTCGAAAATCTGCAACGAAACCTGTGAAGATTTAGAACATTTCGAAAATGTTCTCAAAGATTTTGGCTCTACAGTTATAAAACCAGTTATAGATCCTAACGATAGTGTAATGAATTATGTTGATGACAGTGGCAAAGTTTCTATTACTCATTTTAACCACACTGGCAAAGATAAAATACCATATCCTCCCCTTCAACCTAGAAATCATCATATAGTAATTGGCAATGACATTTTTTATTCAAGTGACTTTTTTGACGAACAAGAACCTGAGATTACAAATTTAGTAAAGCAATACAGTTGTAATAATTCGCACTACTTTAACTTTTTCCAATCACAACAGCATGCTGAGCAATACAGAGCTTTACCAGAAAATAAGTTTAATGAACTAGCTAATTCAAATTGGAAAACATATCATGAATACAAAAACGATCCAGATTATTTCCAAAAGCTAACTCCAGAAGTGCGAAAAGAAATAAATCTATATCAAAATGTAAATTATGATTATATTGTTACCGACGGTCCACGATTTACCCAGATTGGCAAAGATCTTTATTACAATACCTGGCAAAAACCGCTTGATCTTTATGTACAACAAATTATAAATGAAATGTATCCTCAATTGAGACTGAATTATATTTGTCATGAAGGAGATCACAGTGATGGCTGTTTTTCAGCTCTTAAAGAGGGTGTTATGCTAAGTCTTTGTGATATACAAAACTACGACGTCACTTTCCCTGATTGGGATGTATTTTTCTTACCCGACCAAGAGACAGCTCTTTTAAAACTTGCAAATTATCGGAAGATGAAAAACAAAGCTCGCGGAAAATTTTGGGTACCCGGCGAGGAAGAAAATGACGAATTTATTCATTATGTAAATACCTGGCTTGACCATTGGCTAGGATACTGCCAAGAATCTGCATTTGATATAAATGTTTTGTCTCTCGATGAGAATCATGTGTGTTTGTTAAACAACAATAAAGAGTTAACACAATTTTGTAAAAAACACAAAATTGAACCTATACATGTGCCTATGAGACACAAGTACTTTTGGGATGGCGGACTAAGTTGCTATACGCTTGATTTAAAAAGAAAAGGTACCATGCAAAATTATTTTCCAGATAGACAAATTGGGATAATAGATAGTATAATATAGCTATAAAGAAGGCGCACCTATGAAAGTAAAGATTGAGCTGGATCTCACTCCAGAAGAAGCCAAAGAACTGTTTGTGCCCAGTGACAAACAAACAGAATTCATGCGTGTATCTTATGATGCTTATGTTCGAGCCGTACAGGCCACAGTGTTAGATCATGTTGATCCTTACAATTTTACAGGAATGAATTGCAAGAATGGCAAACAGTAGTTTAACGACTAAGTGCAAAATGACACCGCAGGAAATTTTTGAATACAAAAGAAAGTGGTTGTCCGAGAGTTATGATGTCACAGTGCACAGTGACTTGGATGTACAGTGTAAAGACTGGTGCAGAAAAAACTTAAATCGTTGGGAGTGGAGTTGCGACACATACACAGACGTTTACGCTCACACTTTTCACTTTGAACACGACTTGCAGGGCAAGGACTTTGCAAACAAATTTAATCGTTGGGTATATCCGTTGGAGGGTAAACATGAGCAAGATGGGCAGTGATTTTTTAGATCTACAAACTGATGTAATTGAAATGAATGCAGAGGATTTTGCAGAAAAGTATCCGCAGATCAATGAAAGTCAACGTGAACGGTTGAGACAGAGTTTTGAAACAGAGTCTAACTATGTGTACCCGGGTAGCGACCCACAGGGTGCAATGTGAGTGTGCGCAACCTCAGCAATGAGGCTAAACAGGTATTGAGTTCACTAACTGTGCGTGAAAGATACAAGATGTTTGAGATTGTGTTGGCACAATTGCAAAAGCGCCAAAGTGATGCTAAACAAGCCGAACTGCGAGCCATGTACGATGCTATTGTGCACGATCAGGACATAGATAAGACCACACTGCGTAGTTTAGAACGTGGACATCAAAACAGCATCAGTGGCGATATTCGCGGTGGTGACTTGACTGGCAATGCTAGAAAAAACAGGAAAAAGTCGTGAAAGCAAAGATTAAAAAATATCCGACCTGGTTTGGACCATACCAGTTAATGGAAAAGATCTTCTTCTGGACAAAAACAGAAGACGAATACGGATTGCCGGTTCGTCCAGAGTGGGTTCACAATGCCGGAGAATGGTATGCGAACACTTGGCTGGGTCGAGGACACGTTTGGTTGGCTTGCGAATATCGTGATTGGCAGGATAGTCGCCGTGTCTCAGTAAAAACCGATCCGTGGGACAGTTGGAGTGCGGATGACACACTGGCACACATCATTCTACCCTTGTTGATAGATCTCAAACAGGGCAAGCAAGGTGCTCCTAATGTTGATCCAGAAGATGTGCCGGAAAATCTTCGACCAGGCAAACTTGAAGTAGAACAGTATAAGTTGGATGGCACCACAGACGCACTGTTCTTCAAGCGTTGGGATTGGATACTAGACGAAATGATCTGGGCGTTTTCAGAGCATGTTAAGGATTGGGATGAAGCAGAAGGTCGTTTCCACACTGGTAACATTGACATGTTAAGTGTGCCTGTCGACGAAGCAGGCAATGAAGTTGCCGAGGAAGATGCCAAATACTTCCGCATGGATCGTGGTCCCGACGACACCAGCCATTTTGACAAAGCAGGCTACGAAGCGTGGCAGGATCGCAAGCAGAACGGTTTTAGACTGTTTGGCAAGTATTATACATGCCTGTGGAGTTGACTATCACCTTACTGAGGTACTATGAATAAAATGGAACAAGTTTTAAACGAAAAGCCTGAAATTGAACAGGAACATGTTCATGTTGACGAAGACAGCCCACGTATTACCACGCGAGCTACTCAGCTGGCTATGGAGCTTAGCAAAGAGAAAAAACGCCTCACCGAAGAACTCAGTACACTACAAGAAGAATATGATAGTATGGCGCCAACTACACCAGTTGGCACAGTTGACTGGTACATCAAATGGGTAGCTGTGATTGCAGCAGTTGCTGGTATTTTTATTACCAGTGCTGGATTATTTGTAGCTGGCCAAGTGCTGTATTTAATCGGCAGTATCAGTTGGACAGTTGTTGGTATATACTGGAACGACAAAGCAATTATACTAGGCAGTATAATTCCTGCTACTGCGGTAGCACTCAATCTAGTTAGACAATTAGTTGGTTAATTTATGTCAAAAATAATAGTGTTAGGAGATTGTGCCAGTAATGGTAATAATGCTCTTGGCCATTTGGTTTATAATGACAACAATCTAGTAATGACTTTTAGTTTAAAATACCATAAAAAATTTGATGAAGTAGCAAAATGGTTTTTTGAAAGCAAAAAACAAGGAACGATCTCCTATGAGGGTCCACCTATTAATAAGGATAATTTGCACAATGTTGCAATGAAAGCCTTAATTCAACAAGAAAAAGCAATTAGCTGGCCTGCAAAATTAAAAAAAGATACAGTTAATCTTTCTATCAATGGTAATCATTTTGGTTATTATTTGTTGCAGTTAAAAAAATATTTAACAAATAATCCAGCCCCTGACCATCTTTTAATAACAGATTATTCCAGTGACCATATTTTTTTGCACTTTACGCACAAAGGTACACGCTATAATATTTTGCCAAGTTATAGTTTATTGGATCAGTCTTATAAACATGATAATAAAAAATACCCAGAAAATGTACACAAAGTAGTTGTTTGCAAATTTAAAAAAGAACACAAAAAATCTAGCAAATATCTTATGAAAAAAAATCAGCGCATGTTTAAAATTTTAAAATCCTTTTGTAATAACAACAACATTCCCTATACTTGTGTATTATTTAGAAACGAGTTTAGAGAAATATTTTCCAATGAAGACTTTATTGACTTAGTTAATATTAAAGACCAATGGTCCAGTTGCAACAAACATAATTCAGGAGAAATATGCATAAAAAAATTTCAACTTCAGGAAAAATGTGCAGATTTAATAAATCAACACCTAAATTTATCTAGAAGCAATAACAATTAATCATGAATAAAACAATGTATTATTTTGCGTATGGAGCAAACATGAGTCTTCGCAGTATGCATTCAAGATGCCCATTGGCCATACCTGTGCGCAAATTCTCAGTGAAAAACTGGCGTTTAGATTTTGGACATCATGCTACTATTGTTCACGAACCAGGTGCTGTGTGCGAGGGTGCATTGTGGACGATCACTGAACATTGTGAACGGAGTTTGGATGTTTTTGAAGGGTATCCAGACTACTATGACAAATTGTTCTTAGAGCAAGACGGTGTACGCTTCATGGCATACGAAATGGTTGACCTGGATCCAAGAGATATACCCAGTGAAGGATACATACAATTGTTACGCGAAGGGTACAGAGACTGGAATCTCAACGAAGATTTACTGGATCAAGCACTTGACTTTGACCTAGAATGGAACAGTTAGCAGACTTAGTAGTACAAACGGACGAAAGCTTTCAGCATGCTAGAGAAATTCACCGGCCGTTTCAAGGTCTATCACCTGTTCTTGATTGGTGCAAGAGCGAATGTTCGCCAGGATGGAAATGGCAACTTGTGGATACGCCCAGTGACCGTCGTGACGGGCGTTACATCTTTTATTTTAACAACCAACAAGATTATACTAACTTTCTGCTCAAGTGGGGTTGACCTTTAGGCTATCCTGTCGTATTATAATACTAAGAGCAATGAGAAATCGGACCTCTTACTATGATAGTACGGGCAATACCGCCCTTAGATAGGATAAAAAATTATGAGAGCAACTCGTGAAACACGCCGACTTTCTGACGTTATTGCAGAAGTCAAACAAGAACTTGCTGCAGAACACGGTTTCGGGCAAGACAAAATCGACGCTGAACGCCGTCGGGTAGACAACAGCAAAAAAGATTTTCCAATTGGTAGTCATTTAGTACCTATTAGCGAATTGGAAATTGATTACACTGTGCAACGTGATGTTAATCTAAAGCACATTCTAAGCATTGTTAAGCGTTACAATCCACAAATCTGCAGTCCAGCAAGTGCTTGCACAGCCAAGTACGATCATAAAAATCCGATCTATATATACGACGGGCAACATCGCATTGTAGCAACTGGTGTGCTTGGGTTTACAGAAATTCCAATTATCATCAATGAAACAGACGACGAAAGTTTTCCAAGTTATGCTTTTGAAGAATGCAATATGAGTACTAAAAAACTTGGACCCGGTGATATTCATCGTAATCGTCTTACTCGTCACAAACTAGGTGCTACAGAAATTGAAGTGCTGGATGCCAAGACACTACAGGATCAGTTTGATGCTTGCAATGTTGACTTAGAAGACAAAGCAACTCGCAAAAGTGATAATCTTCGTGGGTCGAGTAAACACTTCTTTTCGCACTTCAAGTATGCACAAAAAGGTATCGACATTGACAAAAGTGGTAATACACTAAAAGACATCTTGAGTGCTATCACCACAGCGTACCCAATGGACGAAGAAATCAGTCAGGATTTGTTTATTGGGTTGTATGAAATTGCACGACTAGATGTACGTCAAGAACTGCCAGCAGGCTGGATGACCGAAGTTTTACAAAAGTGTGCAGAAACTTATCCTCGCAGTACAACCATGAAACAAACCAGTTTGTATAAGGACAAGGCTAAACTGCAAGTGGAGCATATTACTCCGGGCCGCGGTTGGGACGCACCCAATATGATGAGCAATTTCCTTCGCGAGTTGTATATTATCAACGGAGGCAGGTTGCCATTGCCATATCACGGTGCAGGCAGCCAGTTGCAAATGGTAACCAATCCAGCCCCTGCATTGTTTCCAAAAGGAGTGTGATATGACACTGCTAGAACGCCTTGAAGGATTTAGAACACCCAAGTACTCAAGGGTGAAACGCAGTGATGCAACGTATCGGGCAACTGCCCGGTATGTTACTGCAAACCTAGAACGTCTTGTTGAGTTATATGATGCAACTCGTAACGATGAGCAAACACTTAGGCTAATTCGTGACGATGTAGACAATGCTCTACGTCGTTACCACGGCTACTGTATCAAAGAAAACATCGGTGCACATTATGTAGAGGTGGGTGCCGAAGTAACCGACTTTGAACACATGCTTCCTGCAAGTCGTATCCGTGACTTGTTATTGTTAGGACGTATTAGTGCAAAAGAAGCATGTAATCCTCCGACTTGCCAACTGAGTCGCGAAAAACATATGATACTTAAAGACAAAGGCTGGGCCAGTACCACGCCAAATCTAATTGACTTTTGGCAACGCTATCGTTTATGTTTTGACACTGTGGGTAAATTTGAAACACACGACGGAACACCAGTGGACACAGAAACTTGGACACTGGACAAACACTATGCATATTACGCAGATCTTTTAACCACTAATTAATACTACGGAGCTAGAATACAATGTTAAAAGAAACAATTTTTTCGCTGGTCACTGCACTAGGACCAGGCGATGCAGAATGTCTTGCACTGAATGCATACTTTGAAGCTCGCAACCAAAGCGAGAGTGGGATGATTGCAGTAAGTCATGTGGTGCTGAATCGTGTGCAAAGTGATCGTTACCCCAACACAGTGTGCGGCGTGGTTAAGCAGGCACGCTACAGCAAGTGGTGGAAGGACACCCACGGCAAAGATGTACCTATCAAACACAAATGTCAGTTCTCCTGGTACTGCGACGGACTCAGCGACTATCCAAAAGAAAAAGCAGCTTGGAAAACAGCACAGCGTGTGGCCATGGAAGCATACGCACTACACAACATAGGCTTTGACATCACTAACGGCAGCCTGTGGTATCATGCAAAAAATGTCAGTCCTTACTGGGCCGATGCATTTGATTACATCATGCACGTAGACGACCACTTGTTTTACGCACCAAAATCATAAAAAAGGTTGACCTTTTTGCTATCTAATCGTATACTATATGTATAGTAAGAAATTAGGAGCACATCATGTTAAAATTTGAGAAGCTAGCAAACGTTGGTGACAAGATTCGTTCTTACGATTTTATGGGCAATCGCGAAGCGTTTATCGAAGGCACTATTATTGATAAAGGCTGGATGCCAAACGGTGCTCTTGGTTATACTATCCAGATTGAAAAAGATGGTGTACAAGAAGATTTTGGGCGAGAGGGCGACATTGGTTATGTTGCATACGAAGTAGCGTTCATGGAGTATGATGAGCGTGTTGAGTTGATCGATTGGGACAACCGTGCCGAAGAAGAGTTGGCAATTTCACTAATGCAGGAATTAGCGTAATGTCCTTCCGTGATTATTGCAACAAGATCTATGGCGAGTACACCCTGGAAGCGGAGCATGAAAATGCTCCCTCACGCCTTGATGTAAAAACCTATTTCAACAGATACAAGTGGTGGTTGCGCAAGCAATACAGAATCCAATGTCAGAAAAACTAACTATCCACACAGGTGACTGTCGCAAGGTGTTAAGCACACTTGAAGCAGACAGCATTGATACCTGTGTAACCAGTCCTCCATATTTTGGCCTACGTGAATACGATCATGAATTTCAGATTGGTACAGAAGCTACAGTAACAGAATTCGTAAACAACTTGTGTGACATCATGGATGGTGTTCGCAGAGTGCTCAAGCCCGAAGGAACACTGTGGCTCAACATCGGAGATGGCTACTGCAACACCAACGGCTATCAACGCAGTAAAAAAGGCTGGGACAGAACTGCCAGGGAAGGCGCACAGGCCAATGACAGAGACCTCAAGGATTTACTCAACGAAGGATACAAGGTAAAAGATGTACTAGGTGTGCCCTGGCGGTTTGCTTTTGAAATGCAAAAGAGAGGCTGGTATCTACGACAGGACATTGTGTGGAGCAAGCCCAATCCAATGCCAGAAAATGTGTTTGATCGTTGTACTAAAAGTCATGAGTTCATTTTCTTGTTTAGCAAAAGTCACAAGTACTACTTTGATTTACATGCTATTAAAACTGAAAGCAAAAGCGGCGACGGCACAAGAAAAAACCCACGCAGTGTGTGGACAGTGCCTGTTAGTAGATTCAAAGGTGCGCACTTTGCTACATATCCACCCGAATTGATTGAGCCTTGTGTGCTAGCGGGATGCTGTAAAGGCGGTACAGTGCTGGATCCGTTTGCAGGGTCAGGTACAACAGCCGGCGTAGCAATCAAAAATGATCGTAATGCAGTGCTAATCGAAGCTAACGCAGATTACGTTGACCTTATTAACCAACGTGTCGACGAAATTGCTGGACTTAAAAACAATCCATTGTTTGAATAAAAAGGTTGACCTTTTCCACTATAACGGCTATACTAGTTAAAAGTAGGGCAAAGAGGCAAATATGTTAAATTACATGGCTCCAAGCAGAATGACAGCAAAGATTCAAGATCTAGCAATTGTTCCAGCTAAAAAAGCATGGGCTGCGGCTGCTTATGCTCAACGCATCAATGGCGAATACCTCAAGCCAGAACGTTCAGGTTACAAAACTGTAGCTGAAGACGATGATCGCATTGCCAACAAGTTTCTTATGGAAAAGGCTATGTTCTACAATCTTCAAAATGAACTCACAGAAGAAGACTACTTGCATGGCGAAGCGGCCCGTGACCATCACAGCAAAAAACTCATGATGGCTAGCTTCAAACGAGAGCTCAGTGACTTTGAACGCACACTAAGCCGTGCAGTTGGCATGGAATGTTTTACACAAACTGACCGTTATGAGCTAGCAGTGGTTGCCAGTCAGATTGCCAGCTATGAGCGTGACTTGCGTGAGCAAAAGATGCTTGACAGTGTAGGCAATCAGCAGCAGGGTTATGTGGCTGACGTAGGATCGCGTGTGGAATTCACTGCAACCGTTATCCGCAAGAACTATGCTATCAACTATGACACTTATCGAGTTGTGGCCGTTACCCGTGATGGTTATAGAATCCAGTTTTATTATCGTCATGATGTAAGATCAGGCGACACAGTGCAATTCAAGGGCACTGTTAAAAAACACCTTGATAACACAACCTATTTTAACAGAGTAACCGAGGTAAAATAAAATGGCAGACAACAAACTATACACTGTCGCAGGCACAGCAGAACAACATGGCATGACCAAGGTACGTTTTGCCAATGACTTTGTGAGCCGTATTAAAATTCTAGACAAGAACGGGTGTACAAACATTCAACTGTTTGAACTTCCAGAACCAATGACCAAGTTGGATGCACTGCGCTGGCTCAAGGAGCAGGACTTGTTGGGCGATGCGGGTTATGCGGTGGATGCTAAACTTGCTGAAAAAATGCGTGAAGCTAGAAAAGGTGAAGTGAAAATGGGCATTGATCTCTCAGAGATTCGTGCACGCAAGAAAGACACAGTACCAGCTTGAACGTGCACTAAATATCCGCATGTTCAACGAAGAAATATCAGAATTAATAGAAGCCAATGATATAGCAGAAGTGGTCATTGATGTATGTGCCACGCTGTATCAAAATGGTATTACCTATGTGCATGTGGGCGGACTGATGAGAATACTAGGCGTGAGCACAGAAGAATGTGCAGAACACGACGAACTATACTTTCAACTAGATGACGAGTTTGCAGAACGTGTGCGCGAAATGTACGCTATCGATGATGCATACGAAGCTGAAATCTCAGTTGAGGACTCAGACTCGGATGTACCACCTACCATACACTAACAGTTTCACAAAGGAGAAAACAATGTCAAATCATGACACACTGAAAGAACAGATGGAAGTCTATCTGGCTGAGAACGAGAAGTTCACAGAAAAAGGCGTGAAAGCCGCAAGTACCCGTGCACGCAAAGCACTGCAAGAAATGGCCAAGGCAATTAAAGAGCGTCGCAAGGAAATTTCTGAAGAAAAGGCTGCTATGGATGCAAACAAATAAGTTTGTGAGACCCATTGCGGAAGACCCAGACCATCCAGGAGAACTGCTCCTGGACCTGGGCAACGAACTCTGTGAACAGCTGGGTTGGGAACCTGGTGACACACTGGAGTGGAAACAACTGAAGGATGGCACATGGACCCTCAAAAAGATTTCATCACAATAAGAGACAACACTGTTGATTGGGCAGACTCTGTTACACTGGATACCAGTTGGTTAGAAAATAATTATGTTTTTAATGAACCTCCGAGTGGTACAATAACACTGGAAGGCGACAATGCTGATATACTAATGGACGGCATGAGTATTCGCAAAACACTGGAAAGCATCAACGACCGTCTTGCAATCTTACAGGTAAATCCAGAGCTGGAAGCAGAGTTTGACGAACTGCATGCACTAGGCGAGCAATATCGTGCCCTTGAGCAAAAAATAATCGAAAAGAAAAAAATGTGGCAAACACTTAACAAACAGTGATAGAAATACGCTATGCTGACATTCCTGACGTGATCAAACATTTGGAAAACAGTTTTGGTCCATTACTGCGCCAACAAAACGGCAGAAGCATAGGTGCAGGCGCTGTAAGCAAAGCCAAGTGGATGGGGCAAGGTTGGATCATGTGGACAGATCATTTTAGAACACCCACTCACGGTACCACAGTTAAATGTTTTCTCAGTTTTAATGATGTTCATCAAGAAACTGTTTTTAGATTAAGGCACACTAAACATATCAACTGTTGACCACACAACAAATATCGTTTATAATAAGAGTTGTATACACGGGAGGGGTGTTATGACCATGCATCTTGAACGAGGCTTGAGCACAATTCGCACTGCAAAGCCTCAACAAAAGTCCTTAACGAAAACACAACGCAAAAAACTCACAGAAGAATTGCGACTTAAAAATCGCAGTCTCAAACAACAGGGTCGTCACAGTGAAATGATGAGCTTTGAACAGTATGTGGAATATGTTTATGGTAAAGCCGCCAAGACACCAGCGCCTGAGAGGCAAATGGCTACACAAGTTAAAACTTTCGAATGGAAAACGCCCAGCTACCTTCGTGAAACGCCCGAATACGCTTCGCACGCAGGCACCGGCTCGGGTGTTGCTGCTAAAGCGGAACGTAAGACGTATACAGGCACGTTAGTTAAAGGAATCGCCACTATGCATAAATCAAATGCTGTGCCTGTGATCAACGACGAAGAAGCTGAGATGATCTCTAAAATGCGTAGAGGCTAAATACTTTTATGCGCAAACACATCGATCTACTAGAAGCCAGCACACGACCTGCGAAACTGGAAACCAACCCACTTCCATACAAAAAAGACGAACTGGAACCAGTCATGAGCAAAGCAACCATTGATTATCACTATGAAAGCCTTGCTCGTGGATATGCTGAACGCTATAATAAAGATCAAGGCAACAAGGACTTTAATCGTGCTGGCAGTTTTTTGCATAATATATTCTTTCCTCAATTGAGACCGCCTAAATCGCCCAACCGTCCTAAAGGTGCAAGCCTGCAACTGATCGAAGAGGTGCACGACGATTACGATGCTTTTAAAAAAGCAGTAAAAGACGAAGCCATGAAGATTCAAGGATCAGGGTGGGTGTACATGAGCACCTCAGGTGATATCAAAATCATCAAAAATCATGCTGTTCGCAACGACATAGCACTACTTATAGACTGGTGGGAGCATGCCTGGGCGTTAGACTACGGTGCAGACAAAGAAAAATACCTAGACAATATCTGGAAGATCATCAACTGGGACGTAGTCAACCAACGCCTTTAACTTATTCCTATAAATAAGCTAATAAAGGAATAAGACACAATGGCTCGACAAAATATCAATCTGGGTACCGATCCTAACGACGGTGAAGGCGACAATCTTCGCAGTGCATTTGACAAAGTTAATGACAATTTTATTGAAGTTTATACCGCAGGTCCTGTAGGATCCAACATTGTTATTTCAGGCAATGTCATCAGTTCAAACGTTACCAATGCCAATATAGAGTTGAGCCCAAATGGTGTTGGTAAAGTTGTTGTCAAAAACGATCTACGCCCGGACAACACCAACCTAAGATATCTCGGCGATACCAATTTGCGCTTTCGTGGGGCTTACATTGGCACTGCTGGTATAAACAGCACCGGTGACATCGTCACAACTGGTAATATTTCGGCCAACAACATTCAATACACCGGCGAAGTCTTTGTGGGTGACCTAAAAGGCAGTGTGTTTGCAGACGACAGCACGGTTATCGTTGATGCCATTGACAACGTTGTAAGTGCAGACAGCGGTGTGTTTGGGACTATTTCTACCTTGGGTAATGTCACTGCTGATTACTTTATTGGAAACGGCAGTCAACTTACCGGTATTAGCAGTACATATGGTAACAGCAACGTAGAAAGTTTTCTAGCATCGTATACAGGCAATGTATCTGCCGGTAATATCAGTGTTGTAGGCGTTGCAACTATCAGTGATGGCATTAGCACCTGGACATTCAATGGTAATTCTATACAAGCACCCAGCGGTTCTCAGTGGCGTAGCGAACCAGATGATGTAGATGACTTTTTTGAAAGTGCACCGGGCGGATTTATCAGTCTGCAAGCACTGTATCCAGACGGAGATATTGCATCAAGAGTAAATTTAGAATTATCTGATGTTCGAATAGTTGTAGCAGACAGCCCAAATAAGACCTGGCGATTTAATGACACAGGAACAACAGATTTTCCAAATTTCACTCTACCGGCAGAAGACGGAAACACAGGAGAAGTTTTTATTACGGATGGTAGCGGAAATATAAGTTGGGGAACTGCTACATCCATTGGCAATCTCTCCGTAAACGACACCACTATAAGTGCCGCAGACGATATGACTTTAACCGCCACTGGTAACCTGGTTATAGATAGTAATTTGATCACTGCCGGCAACATCGAAGCCACAGTGAATGGATTTGACATTGGTTACCTTGAGATTCCACAGGTATCATTGAGTGCAAATAGAATAGCTGCGCCGTCAGACTCGGGCAAGCACTATTACAGCACTGCATCTAGTGATATAACTCTTACTATACCTAGCAATGCCAACGTAGCGTTTCCAACAGGCACGACGTTTACTATTGTAGTACAAGGTCCAGGTAATCTTACCTTGGCAGAGCAGAATGAAGATGTTAATCTTTATCTTGCTGGTAATGCTATAAGTGGCAATAGAATAATAGGTTCATACGGTGAGGCCTATCTGCTTAAAGTTGCTACCAATACTTGGTTTGTTAACGGCATTGTGATTAGCTGATTGAGCGGCATTATAATGGCTAGCATGCACTACGTGGCGATGCTGTACAGCCGCAGAAATATTACAAATTGACAACGCTACCAAGGCAACCTACAGACTGTAATTAACATAAATACTCTATAATATAGAGGATTTCTATGGCACGTCAAGTAATTAATGTAGGCGCAACCGCAAACGACGGTACCGGTGATGGTTTAAGAAACGCTTACATCAAGTGTAATGAAAATTTTGCTGAGCTTTACAGCAAAATCAGAGACAGTGTACCCAGCACAAACATAGGTTCACCTGGTGACAGTGCCGGCGATCTTGCATACGATTTTAATCATCTTTATGTGTGTTTCCAGGACTATGACGGATCCAGTGAAATCTGGAGAAGAACAGGCCTAAGCGCATTCTAGTATGGCACAACCACAGTGGACAACACCAGCAGGCAGTTTAGGCGCTATAGCAGAAGGTTTGTTTTTTAACACTCCTGTGATTGCAGAAGACCCTGATGGCGGCACTGTGGTTTACAGTCTCATTGCAGGCGAATTGCCAGAAGGAATTCAAATACTGCGAAACGGAACTATAGAAGGTGTGCCCACACCATTTGCTCGTGTGAGAGGCGTGCCCACAGAAGTAGGTGAGGATGTAACCAGTCAATTTGCTGTTCGTGCAAGCGTTACAGAAAACGGACGTACCAGAATAAATGATAGAACATTTAGTCTAACTGTCACTGGACAGGACATTCCAGAATTTGTAACGCCAGCCGGCAGTCTCGGCGAATTCTACGACGGTGATCAAATAGACATAGACATTGAATTCACCGACCAAGATCCAGGTGATACTGTTACTGTAAGTATAGAAAGCGGCGAACTTCCGCCCGGCCTAATTATTAGCTCCAGTGGCACAATCTCTGGATACATAGAGCCTGTGGCACCACTGCCTGACACGGCTATTGCAGGATTCGACAATGACACATACGCTGAGTTCCCATTTGATTTCAGCACAAGAAGCATCAGCAAAAACTATCAATTTACACTCAAGATCACCGACGGCAAAGATCAAAACATAAGAACGTATGAAATGTTTGTGTACAGCAGGGACAGTCTGACTGCGGATACCACAGAAATCACTGCAGACAACACTGACATCACAGCCGATGTTCTTGCCAAACGCACACCACTGATTGTTAACTATCCTGCAGCAACAGCAACCACTGCCGCAGGATTTATCGGAACATTCAGACATGATAACTTTTTTGCATATCAAATTGAAGGATTAGATCTGGACGGAGATCCTTTTCGCTACACGATCGAAACTGGTGACAGCACAGATATCCCCCCAAATTTGATCTTTGACAGAGAAACAGGATGGTTACAAGGATTTTTTCCTGACCAAGGAGCTACAGAACTCTCTTATAGTTTTAGCATAACCATTGAAAAACTAAACGATCCAGCTTTTGTTAGTGAGCCATATAATTATAGTATTAACATCATAGGCGATATCGAAAACAGCGTAAGTTGGTTGAATGGGACACTGATACCAGATAGACCAATCACAAGTCCTGTATACAACTTGGGCAGCATAGACAGTGGTGCAGTAAGTTTGTTAGGCATACAAGCCAGTACACCTGGCAATAGACTATTACAATTTAGACTGAAATCAGGAAGTTACCCTGAAACTCCAGGTGTTTATAACAAATTACCGCAGGGACTAAGTTTGTTACCCTCGGGCGAAATTGCAGGTAGGGCAACATTTAACACATTTACACTAGACAGTGGCAATACCACATTTGATCAGGCTAGAGCCACTAGGTTAGAAGAAGATCCGACTACATTTGACCAACAGTTTGACTTTACAGTGGAAGCATACAGCAGTGATGGATTGATCAGCGTGTTTAGAACATTTAGAATATTCTTAAACAGATCTTACAACACACCATACGAAAGCTTGTACATACAAGCAATGCCGCCGCAACAGGATAGAGCATTGATAGACAGCATCTTGCAAAATCAAGATGTAATACCGCCCAGCATACTGTATAGAAAAAATGATCCATATTTTGGAGTAGCAGATGACGTGCGATATGTGCATGCATTTAGTTTGAACAGTGCGACACTGGAAGAATATGTAACAGCACTGGAACAGAATCACTATAGAAAGCAATTGCTACTAGGTCCGCTTAAAACTGCACAAGCACTGGACAACAACGACAACGTTGTTTACGAAGTTGTGTATAGTGAAATTGAAGACACTGGTGTTAATCAAGATGGCGAAAGTCCTCCGCAAACTGTAAGCACTGCATTTCCCATCGTAGCAGAGGACGACAGCACAGAAACAAGCACGGTTTATCCAAACAGTTTAATAAACATGCGTGATCGTGTGATTGATACTATCGGGCAGACAAACACTGTATTGCCATTGTGGATGACATCGAAACAGTCCAATGGTAAAGTGTTAGGATTCACTCGTGCTTGGGTAATTGCATACACACAACCAGGCGAAAGCGAGAGACTGGCGTACAACATCAATAATCAATTTGCAAACACCTTGAACACCATTGACTTTGATGTGGACAGATACATCCTTGACCGTAGCATGACCAAAAACTGGGTGCCAAATGAAGACAGCACAGACGGCGGCAACTGGGTTACAGCAAAACAAACCACATTTGATTATAACGAAGCTACTGGTCCAGACAGTACAAATCTTGAAGACGATACAACCTTTGACAGCGACAGCATGAGATTTACTTCACCAGTGGATGTGTTCGAATTTACAGATCAGTATAACCGGTACTTGGTATTTCCAAAATATAATATACTAGGCGGCAAAGAAGACGCCCAACATAGCACAGGTGATCCAATTGTGGACGGCGGTATCACCATTGACGAGAGTTTGGTCAATTATCGCGGGCCCTGGTATGTGTTTGGAACCAGTGCAAGTGGCTTTACGCAGGGCACCAATGGATTTTTTTATCCTTTGTACACTGTTAGAAGCGAGGCTGATGCCGCAGACGACGGTACTGGGAGTAATACACTAGGCAACGGAACCAGTCATGTGCACACTTTTGTGGAATTCCCAGGCATAATTTTCTATATGCCCAACAGCAGTATGAATCATGGCACAGATACACAACCAAATTTACCAGAATATACTTACAGAGCGGATCTTGCACCCAGTGCCCCTGATTCGGGAACATCCAGTTCTACATCTACTGCCGGCTTTACCTCAAGTAGTAGTGCAAGCCTTGGTGTTCCTACTAGCACTAGTGGGGGAATTGGCAGTGGGTCAACTGTAAGTTATTCTGGTTACTAAACATATACAAATAAATAACCCATACGGAGATAATAGATGGCAAGTAACATCAACCCAAACAACATAGATAACACATATCCAATTGCAGGTCAGGACAACGACTCGCAAGGGTTTCGTGACAACTTTACAAACATCAAGACCAACTTTGAATATGCAGAAGAAGAAATTGATGATTTACAAAGCAAGGTATTATTAAAAAGTGCACTTACAGGCACAACACTGGACAATGATTTGAATGGTGCTGTGATTGAAAATGCGAAACTGCAAGGCACTCGCTTTACAAAAGTAGACACAGCAAACACAACCGGAAATGTGAGTGTGGACTTCAGTGCTGGACAGTATCATAGAATTGGCACGGTAACTGGCAATGTCACACTGGGGTTCAGCAACATTCCCAGTGCCGGTAACTATGCAGAGTGGACAGTTGAGCTTACACAAGGTGCTACACAGTACACAGTGACCATGCCCAGTGCAGTTAGTATCGGTAATGCTGTGATTCAGGGCAATGACGCAAACAATGTTATCACATTTAATCAAGCCGGAACTTATGCTCTTAAATTTAGCACAGTAAATGGTGGTTCCGCAGTTGCTGTAGAAGATCTTTATCGTAACACCGACCCAATTTACTTGCCTAGCAGTGAAGATCTTGGAGACGGTGGTGCAGTTGATCTTTCTACTACAACCAGTTTTGTGGAAACTGGAGCCGGCGGCGAAACTGCAACACTTGCAGCTGGAGTAGAAGGCCAGATTAAAATGTTTGCAATGACCTCCGATGGTGGCGGCGACATGGTAGTTTCTGTAACCAATGCGGCTTGGGGAAGCCAGTTTGTAATGGCAGATGTAGGTGACGGATGTACTCTTTTGTACGTTAACAGCAAATGGGTTTGTGTGGGCAATAACGGCTGCGTATTCTCTTAACCAAAAACATTGACCAATCGACTCCTATACGCTAATATATAACGTGTATAGGAGTTTTTTATGGAACATCCATTAATTGGCAACTTTGATCAGTACACTGACGAACAGTTGCAAGAAAAGATTAACGAAATAAACAACAAAATTCTCATGGCATATAAGATGGGAAATCAGCACTTGATTGGACAACTGCAAATGGCGCAAGAATCATTTCGAGCACATCAAATGCAGCGCAATCAGCAAAATCAAGCCAATGGTGATCACGAAGATAAGATAGATATTTCATGAATGTAAGATTGGCAATAGACTTTGATTTTCTAGCAAGTGCATATCTTGATGCTCAGGTTTTCTGCAATAGATACACCGTACAGTTAGAACTGATTACAAATACAATGGATCACATTGATCAAAATGTAGCATTGGATAGAATACGTCACATGCTGTATCATGAATTTTCCAATACACTGTTTATCAGTGACAGCAAAGCTGATCTAGCAAAAATGTTTAATAAACTAGGTCTGAAAACCTGTGTTATTCCAGGTCCGCCTGTGGACCAGATTCTGGGCATTATGTTGTTTGCAAAACTAAATGCCGTAATGCAAGAAAAACTGTTTGTAACACAACTGAAACTCTCTAGCGACCTTGGCGACAAACTGGTGTACTGTCAAGACAGTGAAGAGGATCTAGGACCATTTGAGTACACAGGTTGGTGGCACGATTCAGACAACAGAATTGCTGATGTTTCTCAAGATGATAACCATGGCAATGTTGTAGAACTGGGGAACAAAATTGATCCTTGGCATCAATTCGGTTTAGAATGGAACAAGGACACAGACACAGAAACAGTTGTAGATTTTGATGGATAAAAACAAATTTGGTGAACTAATTTTTAAAGAAAATGACATTTGTGATTTGTTGTACACCATTGGTGACTTGCCAAGTGCTCCACTGGTTACCAACACTGAAATCAACAGTGATCTAGTAGACACAGTGTTAAACACTGTGGTACCCACTGATGATTCTGTAAGTGTACAGGAGTTTGATCACAACAATCAAAGCAATTGGTACATGCCCGATGAATATAAAGCATTGGATATTGCATCGTACATCTTAGACCAGTGCAAAACTGACGCACAACTACAACGAGTTGGACACGAGCTGTTGCTATATCAGGAACGCAATCTGTTTGATCTGTTGAGATATTTGAAATATCTTGTGGATATCATGAAACAAAATGGCATTATCTGGGGTGTAGGACGAGGGTCAAGTGTGGCCAGTTATGTGCTTTATCTTTTAGAAGTACACAAAATTGACAGCATGTACTATGATTTAGACCCTGAAGAATTCTTGCGTTAAATACGCATATAACTCAAGGAGACAAATGTGAGTAGAAAAACATACAAAACTGCGCAGGGCAAGAGCCTGGATCTTGGTGCTTTGCAGTTACAAAACGAAAGTGTGAGAGCAGTTGGTAACATGGGTGTAAATGCTCGTGGAGACAAGGTCAGCGAAAGCAACACCACAGTGGAATCTCGCACACAAACTGTGAATCGACAGTACAAAAAACAAGTGAATAGAAGTAATGTCAGCGATGATGTTGTAGTTCCTAGCAAGCGTGCAGCAAAACAAGTTGTAAAACACCAAGCTGCAGAATCTGCACCTGTAGAGGATTTGATTTTAGACGCTCCAGTTGCGGAACCAGTGGAAAGTGAATCAGTTGATTATACACCCGAAGTTGAGCAGACAGAACCTGCTACTCAAGTGAAAGCTAATAAACCGAAACCAGTCGGCGGTCTAGCGGATGCTATTGCCAAGGCCAAAAGCGTAAAACAAGAACCATTGAAAACCCCAAGACAACAAGCTCAAGAGAAAAAAGGAGTCAAAAGAATATGAACCTAGATGCAGGCGGATCACAAAAATACCTACGCCCATTGGAAGGATTTAAAACAATTCGTGCACTTCACGACGATGTACTAGTGGTAGACATGAACTTTGAAGCTGGTATGTCAGCCGGCGGTATTTTTCTATTAGGCGATGATGGCAAACAAAGAGGCCTGCGTCCACGTTGGGCGGTAATTTACGAAACCGGACCAGAGCAGAAGCACATGCGCAAAGGACAGTGGATCCTGGTAGAACACGGCCGATGGACTCGTGGTGTGAACTTTATAGATCAAGACGGCGATACACAAACACTGAGAAAAATTGATCCAGACTGTGTATTACTAATCAGTGATGAAGATCCACGTGACAAGATTGAAACTGTAAATCCTGATGAAATTGACACAGGGCCAGGCGTGAATCATAGACCTGAGGATTTTGGCGCAGGTGCATGATGCAGCCGACAACACCAATGCAAAAACGATCGATCAATGCATTTTTACTTTAGCAAAACAATATAATATCATTGATGTTATATATTGTGATCAATACAATAATAACTGGATTGATCTATACAACAGAATACAACAAGTGCATAAAAGTTCTTACAATGCTAACGAAAGAATCTTATTTGTTATTACAAGCGAATTATATAACAAAAAAGTTACAAACGGATTAATTTTACAAAGTATTCAAGCAATTTGCAACGATGTTGATATATCAAATTTTTTCTGTTGTATTCTTTCAACTAATGCAAATGTGTTGACAGAATACAATCGGGTTTTTTCTGAGCACAATATAGATCCAGTACCAATGAATATTCAACTTTGTAAAGGCAAATTTACATCAAATTTTGATGTATCAACGGAACCTTTTAAAAAAATGTATAATATAAAAAGTACTTTACCATCAATCGACCATATAACCGCCCAGCAAAGAAAATTGCTATTTGAAGATGATGTTTTCTGTATTGCTCCTTGGACAAGTATGATGATCAGTCCGGACAACAAAGTAAGACCTTGTTGTGCTTTTTCACAATCTATCGGTGATTCTGGAACACAAAGTCTGTCAGAAATATGGAATTCAGTGCAGGCTCGAGAATTAAGATCCACAATAATGAAAGGAAAAAAACATGACGGATGCCTTGACTGCTATAAAAAAGAAGCTTACGGCAGTGACTCTCTAAGAAATAGTTTAAATCGGAGATTTGCAAAACATATAGATAGATTCGACAAAACTGATGAAACAGGATTTTTTGAACCATTCAATCTTGTGTATTTAGATTCAAGATTTAATAATTTATGTAATCTAAGTTGTAGAAGTTGTAACCACAACTCCTCTTCTTCCTGGCACAAACCTGCAACAACGCTAGGACTTATTGCCAAAGACACTCCTGTTTTTTTGACAGGCGGACGCTATAAAAATGATTTACTGCAACAGATTGTAAAACATGCGAATAGTTTAGAAAGTATATATTTTGCCGGAGGTGAACCTCTTTTAATTGAAGAATTTTATAGTATTTTGGATTATTTAGATAAGAATAAAAAACACAATATTGAGTTAATTTATAACACAAATTTGTCTAAATTAGGACTACCTAAAAAATCAATCTTTGATTCATGGAAAAATTTTACAAATATTAGTGTTGGTGCTAGCTTAGATGCTGAAGGTGCCCGTGCAGAATATTTAAGAACAGGTACAAAATGGCAAAATGTGTTAAATTTTAGGGCAGAAATGTTAGAAAAAAGACCTGATATTGATTTTTATATAAATGCAACTGTCAGTATACTTAATGTGTTACATGTTCCAGATTTTCATCGTAGTTGGGTAGAAAAAGGCTTAATTAATGCAGAGCAGTTTAGCATAAATTTTTTGTTTACCCCAGAATACATGAAGATAGATAGTGCCCCCACTGTGTTCAAAGACAAAATTCAGGAAAAATATCTTGCACACTTAGATTGGCTTAGGCCACAGGATACACTAGGAAGGGCTACCAATGGGTATGAGAGCATATTAAAACAAATAGATAATAATACTAGTTTTGATCGCAAATTATTTTGGGATAATGTACAATTACTTGACAACTACTATAATACAGATTTGTTAACAACATTTCCAGAACTAAGAGATTTAAAATAATGGATATTATTGAATTAACCAGTATTAAAATTAAATTAAATCAGCTTGCTCACGCTGCTCGTGACACTCACGAAACAGGATTTGTTACTATGCAATACAAACGACAACTAGTAGAAATGAAATGGTTCTTGGATGATCTACTCGACACCGTCGGCTATTTTGCCGGCGAAGAGCAGTGGGAACAAGAACGCACCTTACAACTCTTAAAACGCAAAGAAAAATCTCAATGACAAAAACCGAAGAACTATTAGTAATCCTCATGGAGGAGTGCGCCGAAGTCTCTCAAGAAAGCAGTAAAATGATCCGTTTCGGTAGCGAAACATGGGCAGATGTGTTAAACTTTGAGAAAGAAATAGGCGATCTACTGTGCATGATTGAACTGTGTCATGAACAAGGATTACTTAATTCAGACGCAGTTGAAGAGCATATGCTAGCCAAACGTGAAAAACTAAAACGATGGAGTAACCTAATAAATGACTAATCCGTTTCAGGATATTGATCGATTTCAAACAGCCTGTGATCAAGAGCCCAGTGAAGAAAACTATGCTATGTATCTTGAACTTATTCAAGAAGAAATGCGTGAACTTGTAGATGCAGTCAGAGACAATGATCAAGTAGAACAACTTGACGCACTAGTAGACATTCTAGTTGTTACCATGGGTGCTATTCGTGCCGCAGGGTGGAATGGCGAAGGTGCTTGGCAAGAAGTGATGGATACTAACTTTGCAAAGATTGATCCCAAAACGGGCAAAATACGCAAGCGTGAAGATGGAAAAGTACTCAAGCCAGAAGGCTGGTCTGCTCCTAAACTAGCACAATTTGTGGGAGATACCGAATGAAACAACTTTGGACTGAGTTGTATAGACCCAAGACAGTAGCTGACTATGTGTTTCGTGATGAAGAACAACGAGCGCAGGTACAAAGTTGGATCGACAGTGACAGTATTCCACATTTGCTGTTCTCGGGTGCACCGGGCGTAGGTAAAACCACACTTGCCAAGATCCTTATCAACGAACTGGAAATTGATGACTATGATATCCTGGAGATCAACGCTAGTCGTGAAAACAGCATTGACACTATTCGAGACAAAATCACCGGTTTTGTGCAAACTATGCCGTTTGGCAAGTTCAAAGTGGTCTTGCTTGATGAGGCCGATTACATATCACCAAATGGACAAGCGGCACTTCGTGGCGTAATGGAGACCTATCATGCTAGTGCACGTTTTATTCTTACTTGCAACTATCCCAACCGTGTTATTCCTGCACTACACAGTCGCTGTCAAGGATTCCACATTGAAAAGGTTGACAAAGTCGAATTTACAGCGAGAATGGCAACAGTACTGGTTACAGAAGGCGTAGTGTTTGAGTTGGACACTTTGGACACTTATGTAAAAGCCACATATCCGGATTTGCGCAAGTGCTTGAACATGTGTCAGATGAATGTTGTAGACAATACCTTGAGTGCACCACACGGAGACGAAGGCGGAAGTTCGGATTGGAAACTGAACGCAGTGGACCTGTTCAAATCTGGTCGTATCATGGAAGCTCGCAAGCTGATGTGTTCTAGTGTTCGTGCAGAAGAAATGGAAGATGTATTTCGCTGGTGCTATGACAATCTCGAACTTTGGGGTGACACAGACGAAAAACAAGATCAAGCTATTGTGGCAATCCGGCAAGGTCTTGTGAATCACAGTTTTGTGGCGGATCCCGAAATCAATTTATCAGCAACGTTGGTAGAGCTCACACAACTATGAGATACTTCTGCATTACATTTGTTAAACGTCCTAGTGGACAAATTGACGAACAAACACAAACACTTGCCAAACTGCGCACACGAGATTTGCAAGAATGCAATGTTATCCTGGACTTTCT
>Ga0209953_1000084_pt1 | contig 37181 bp, 32 predicted proteins | sample SalPonred_H2O_MG_FD_185713 | JGI IMG/M metagenome (GOLD analysis project Ga0209953, IMG submission 185713) | Salt pond water microbial communities from South San Francisco under conditions of wetland restoration - Salt Pond MetaG... | ecosystem: Environmental > Aquatic > Non-marine Saline and...
GCGACCATGACTCGCTCATGACGCTCGCTATCCGAGTCATCCCGTGCCTGGACGTCGATGCCGGGCGCGTGGTGAAAGGGGTCAACTTCGAGGGGCTGCGTGATGCCGGAGATCCTGTCGAGTTGGCTGCGCGTTATGACTCCCAGGGTGCCGATGAACTCGTCTTTCTAGACATCACCGCTTCGTCTGGCGATCGGGAGACCACCTACGACATCGTGCGTCGTACGGCGGAAACCGTGTTCATCCCGCTGACCGTCGGCGGGGGAGTGCGCAGCGTCGAGGATTTCGACCGGCTGCTGCGATCCGGTGCCGACAAGGTGAGTTTGAACACCGCCGCCATTGCCGATCCGCAACTGCTGACCGATGCCGGAAGGCGCTTTGGTGCACAGTGCGTGGTGCTCAGTGTCGATGCCCGTCGATGCCAGGAAGGCACCTCGACGGTGAGTGGATTCGAAGTCACGACCCATGGCGGCAGACGCGGAACGGGCATCGATGCCATCGCCTGGGCGCTCGAAGGTGTCCGCAGAGGTGCTGGGGAGATCCTGCTCAATTCCATGGATGCCGATGGCACCACTTCGGGCTTCGACGCGGAATTGATCGAACAGGTGCGCGATGCCGTCGATGTTCCAGTAATCGCCAGCGGCGGGGCCGGACGCGCTGAGGACTTCCCTCGTGCAGTGCAGGCTGGAGCCGACGCAGTTCTGGCCGCGAGTGTTTTTCATTTTGGCGACATCACAATTGACCAGGCGAAGCAAGCATTGTCCGGCGCTGGTTACCCGGTACGGAGCTCGGAGGTGATGTCCCGTGGCTAGTGGATTGCTCGATGAATCGCTCGATTCGGTTATCGCGCGGATCAATTTCGATGAAGCCGGCCTCGTTCCGGCGATCGTTCAGCAGTGGGATACCGGTCGGGTGTTGATGATGGCTTGGATGGATGAGGACGCATTCCGGGCAACCTTCGAATCGCGTCGAGGCACCTATTACTCACGCAGCCGCGAGCGGCAGTGGGTGAAAGGTGAAAGTTCTGGCAATACCCAGGAAGTGCGCGAACTTCATCTCGATTGCGATGGAGACACCGTGCTCGTCGTTGTCGACCAGCACGGAGTTGCTTGCCACACGGGTTCCTTGAGCTGCTTCGAGGTCGAGGGAGATCCCGGTGGACGGTGAAACCTCCTTGGATCTTGCCGGCTTTCGCGATGCAGCGAGGACTGATCGGGTAATTCCTGTTTCGCGCACTTTGCTTGCAGATGGGCTCACCGCTGTCGGCCTGTTCGAAGTTCTGTGCGGTTCACGAGCAGGCACGTTCCTCTTGGAGTCCGCCGAGGCTGGTCGGTCCTGGTCGCGATACTCCTTTATCGGTGTGAGCGCCGCCGCAATGCTTGCCGAGGTAGACGGTCAGCCGCGGTGGTTCGGACGGGTTCCGGTTGGGCTTCCGACCACCGGGTCGACCTGGGAGGTGCTGGCCGAATCCACCCGCGTTCTACACACACCGCAGGATGCATCCAGCGGTGGGCCCCACTTGACCAGCGGTTTCGTCGGATTCCTGTCCTATGACGCTGTTCGTAACTTCGAGAAGCTTCCCGACGCGAATCCCCCTGTGGTCGATATTCCTGAGATCGCATTTCTACTGGCGACGGACTTAGCTGTCTTGGATCATTTCCGCGGCACTGTGACATTGATTGCCAACGCCATCAACTTCGATGCCAGCGATGAGCGTGTTGATGAGGCTTGGCAGGACGCCTGCACTCGACTCGATCGTATGGAAGCAGATCTGCATGCCGTGCGGGGGTCGATGGTGACCAAAGTGCCGATCGTGGATGCCCCGAGCGTCGAGGCGCACACCAGTGAGGCTGACTACCTGAGTGCTGTCGCTGCCGCCAAGGAGTACATAGCAGCGGGCGATGCTTTCCAGATCGTGCTCTCGCAGCGCTACTCGTTACCGACGGCAGCCGATGGCTTGGACGTGTACCGGGTTTTACGCTCGGCGAATCCGAGCCCGTACATGTACGTGATCCGAATGCCCGGCACTACCGCCGGTGTCGGCGAAGCACTATCCGAGGAAACTGCTTTCGAGATCGTCGGGTCCTCTCCTGAAGCGCTGGTCACCGTGCGTGATCGTCAGTGCACCGTGCATCCGATCGCTGGCACCCGGCCGCGCGGTGCGGAGCCAGCGACAGATCATGCACTTGCCGACGAGCTGTTGGCCGACGAGAAGGAGCGGGCCGAGCACGTCATGCTCGTGGATCTCGCTCGTAACGATCTTGGTCGGGTCTGCGCCCCCGGGAGTGTCGACGTCACCGAATTCATGGAGATCGAGCGTTATTCCCACGTCATGCACATCGTGTCCACGGTGGTTGGCCGGCTACGTGATGACGCATCGGCACTCGATGCGTTGCGCGCCACATTTCCCGCCGGAACACTCAGTGGAGCTCCGAAGGTGCGCGCGATGGAGATCATCGATGAGCTCGAACCAACCCGTCGTGGTCTTTACGGCGGAGTAGTCGGTTACGTCGATTTCTCTGGAAACGTTGATGTGGCTATCGCAATCCGCACCGCGCTGATCCAAGACGGGATCGCGCATGTCCAGGCCGGAGCCGGGGTCGTCGCTGACTCCGATCCGTTGGCTGAAGCCCGGGAATGCGCGAACAAAGCAGGCGCCGTGGTGCGTGCCGTGGCCACTGCAGATGCAATGTCGCGGCTTGATCGACTCCCAAGTGGGCGTGCGGCCTCGTGAGCCATTCACCTGGTGCGCGGCGGGAATATGTGGCGGCCATAACTGCCGTTGCCGCCGGCTCGCTGCTTTCTTGGTGGGCGATGTCGCAACCGTGGCTCACAGTCACTGAAGCACTTCTCGGAACTGGGGGAGATGGTGCCTCCTTCGAATCTGATTCCACGTTCAGCGCGGCGCAAAGCGTGGAGGAGGTCAGCGGATCGAGTGTCTTACCGGCAGCAGCGGCTATGCCGGTACTCATGTTTGCCGGCATCGCCGCAGTCATCGGCTCGCGCGGCTGGGGCCGTCGGTTGACCGGGGTGGTCATCGGATTTGCTGCTCTAGTGGTCATTGTGAGCGCGATATCTGCTTTGTTCGTTGAAGGTTTGTCTTCCTTCGCTCCCGCAGATGCGCGCGCCGTGGCTACGGCCCCCCTCTCGGCGGTGCTCAGCGTTGCCGGCGGCGCCATTGCGTTTGCGGGTGGAGCGGTGATCGCATGGCGTGGACCGTTGTGGCCTGGTCTCGGTCGTTCCTATGAACGCCAAGCGAAGAAACCCCGGGATGCATGGGAGGCCCTTGATCGTGGCGTCGATCCAACGCTTGAGGCCACCGACACGACCGATGACCACAATCCACCCACCAAGTGATTGGATAAGCAGATGGCCCAGTCCGACGCTCCCGTCTCGCCCGAACACGACGACCACGGTTCAACGCCCGCGGCATGGACCACCGTCGTCATCATCACCCTTGCGTTCACCGTGGGTACCTTGGCCGTGGTCCTCGGGAACTGGCCAATGTTCTGGGCTGGTGTCGGACTCGTGGTCGTCGGCGCCATTGTCGGGAAAGCGATGCAAGCCGCTGGGCTCGGGAAGAGCGCTCCGGCTTCGCCATCGGCCACACTGGACCGGTGAGTGAACGCGGTCTGATTCTCGTCGTCGAAGACGAGAAGCCGATCTCTGATCTCCTCCGGCTGTATCTGCAACGCGAAGGCTTCGGTGTGCACACCGAGTTTGACGGTGTCAGCGGACTGAGCGCGGCCCGAACCAAACACCCTTCCGCGATCGTCCTTGACGTGGGGCTACCCGGAATGGATGGCACCGACGTTTGCAGGGCTTTGCGGGAGGAAGGGAACTGGGTTCCGATCGTGTTCTGCACTGCGCGTGATGATGAGGTCGATCGCATTATCGGATTGGAGATGGGGGCCGATGATTACGTCACGAAGCCTTTCAGTCCGCGCGAGGTGGTTGCTCGGGTTAAGTCTCTGGTGCGCCGAGCGGGGTTAATCAACAGCGGCGACGAACCCCTGACCAACGGTCGGTTGACCTTGGACATTACGCAACGACGCGCCTTTGTTGCAGGCAACGAGGTAGCGCTGACCGCAACCGAATTCGATCTCTTGGCGCGGTTAATGAGCGACCCTGGTCGGGTCTTGAATCGCGACCAATTGTTGTCCGAAGTGTGGGGCTATGCCTCAGTCGTCGGTACGAGGACGGTAGATGTTCACGTTGCCCAATTGCGAGCCAAACTTGGTGACGACAGCCCGATCAGGACGGTTCGCGGAGTTGGCTACGCCGCGCGCACGGAGAGCGAATGAGCAGCCAGCAGGCGCCAGGGCACCGCAAAGGTCGATCTCGAGGCGGCATCGTCATGCAAACTGTGGTGCTTGCGTCGGCTATCGCGGCTATTGCGGTGCTGGTCGCTGGTGCCGCCGTTGCGCCGTTTGTGCGCGCCGCAGCCGAAACCGAAGCTCGCGGATCTTTGGCCACCCTGGCTGACCTAACCACCACCTATGTGGAACGTGGCGAACTTCGCGGGGCTGGGGGACCGCTGCCGCGTCCGCTTCGACAGATTTTGCGTCGCGAGCAAGTCACGGGTTATCTGGTTTCTTCCGATATCGCGCCACCGCCAGGGGTCAGTGAGCAGGATGTTGAAAAATTAGCGGCGGGGGAATCAATCTCCGCAAGCAGCAAGCGTGAGGCTGGCGAGCCGGTATTGATTGAAGGACGACCTATCGGTGGTGGTAGTGGCATCGTGCTGGTGCAACCGTTGGCAGTTGCCGGAGAAGCCAGCGGTTTCTTCTTGATCCGAATCATCTTGGCGTTGGCGCTGGGCTTGCTCATCGCAGTCGTAATCGCATATTTCGCAGCTCGGCGCCTGTCACGTCCGCTACGTGCAGCGCGAGTAGTCGCGCACGAGATGGCCGAAGGGCGTCGGGATCAAACCTTGGAGCCACGAGGTCCCGCGGAAGTTGCCGACATCGCGGAGGCGCTCAACGCCCTAGGGGCTGCTCTGGTGGTTTCCGAAGGGCGGCAACGCGACTTCTTGTTATCGGTCTCCCACGAACTACGCACTCCACTGACGGCTGTGAAGGGTTATGGCGAAGCCCTTTCCGAGGAGATGGTGCCGGCGCCGGAGATTCCTGCAGTCGGATCCATCGTGGCCAGCGAAGCGCAACGGCTCGATCGCCTCGTAAACGACCTTCTCGATTTGGCTCGGCTGGGTGCTGTGGACTTCCATTTCGATCTAGCCGACATCGACGCCCGCGATGTCATCACGGATGCGGGCCTCGTATGGCAGGACCGCAGCGCTCGTGAGCAGGTGACCTTTGAGATTGCAGTGCCCGAGGGGCCGGTAATGGTGCGCGCCGATGCTTGGCGGCTACGTCAGATCATCGACAACTTGGCGGAGAACGCGCTTCGGGTCTCGCCCGAGGGGTCTGCGATCGTCCTTGAGTTGCATGACGATGCATCCATCGCTGGAGGTCCCTTTGCTGCTGTAGAAGTCCGCGATTCCGGGCCCGGCCTGAGCCCCGATGACCGCGAGGTTGCCTTCGAGCCTGGTGCCCTGCACGAGCGGTTCCGCGGAGTCCGCCCAGTCGGCACTGGATTGGGATTGGCCCTCGTGGCGCGCCTCGCCTCGGGAATGGGTGGTTTGGCGACGGTCACGAGCAACCAACCTGGCGGAACGAGCTTCTGGGTCCGGGTGCCGCGGGTGCCCAGCGACGTACAGTGAAGTCATGGTTCGCAACGGTTACGTGGTCGAACAGCGTTCGCGTCGTCGTCGGCTGATTCCAGTCGCAGCCACGGCCATCGGTGCCATCGTCGGCACGGTCTATCTGCGCGCCGTAGATCCGAATATTCCTGGTCACTACCCGGGTTGCCCCAGCCAGACTTTCCTAGGCATCGACTGCCCTGGATGTGGCGGGATGCGCGGCACCTACGACCTCCTTCACGGGGATGTTGCGGGCATGCTCGATCACAACATTCTGCTCATCATCGCCTTACCAGCGCTACTAATCGCGTTCGGCATATGGGCCTACCGCGCCTGGACCGGGCGCCGCCCGACTGCCACCCCGGCACAACAAGCCCAGCGAAGTCGGTGGATGGTCACCGCGCTGATCGCGGTGCTGGTTTTCGGTGTTGTGCGTAATTTCGTCCCGTATCTTGGATCCGGTCTCGGGTAGCCCCGATGGCCGCAGTGCCGACCCCACTTGGCCGGCGTACTGTGGGCACGTGACCGTCCTGGAGGAAATCGTCGCCGGCGTACGGGAAGACGTCGCGCGACGCATGGACGAGACACCCCTTGACGTACTCAAAGAGCGGGCAGGTTCGGTTCCTCCAGCTCGAAATGCCCGATGCATACTCGCTGCCGATCAAATCTGTGTAATTGCGGAAGTGAAGCGGCAAAGTCCAAGTCGCGGACCGCTGGCGGCCATCGACGATCCGGCTCAACTCGCAGTCGAATACGAAGCCGGCGGCGCACACTGCATCAGCGTTCTGACTGAGGAGCGGCGCTTCGGTGGCAGCCTCGAAGACTTGGTGCAGGTGCGCGCCGCCGTGGACATCCCGGTTCTGCGCAAAGACTTCATCGTGGGCAGTTACCAACTTTGGGAAGCCAAGGCGTGCGGTGCGGATCTGGTTCTTTTGATCGTCGCGGCCTTGGAGCAAGACGCCCTCGTTTCACTGGTTGAGCGAACACGCAGCCTGGGCATGACCCCACTTGTGGAAGTCCATGAGGAAGATGAGATTGCCCGAGCACTAGATGCGGGGGCGGATGTCATTGGCGTCAATGCGCGGAATTTGAAAACGCTAGAAGTTGACCGCACGGTCTTCCCCCGAATCGCACACTTGATCCCTGAGTCTTGCGTGAAGATCGCCGAGTCGGGGATTCGCGAACCACACGATCTGATCGCTTATGCCGAAGCCGGAGCCGATGCTGTCCTCGTCGGGGAAGCCCTCGTTACTGGCAAGGATCCCCGGGCCGCGGTGCATGACCTCGTTACTGCTGGCGCGCACCCCGCCCTACGCCACGGACGCCGGAGGGTGATGTGACCGCAACCCAAGAACCTGTAACGCCGAGCCTTTCCGCCCCGGGCCATTTCGGGCCCTACGGAGGCCGGTTCGTTCCCGAAGCCCTGATGTCCGCACTCGATGAACTCGAGGCGGCCTTCGATTCGGCCTTGACTGATCCGCAGTTTGCAGCGCAGTTGAGCGCCCTCGAGCGCGATTACACGGGTCGACCATCGCCACTCACCAGAGCTCACCGATTTGGTGCTGAGTGTGGCGGGGCGCGTATCTATCTCAAGCGCGAAGATCTGAACCACACAGGCTCGCACAAGATCAACAACGTCCTCGGGCAGGCCCTGTTGACCACCCGGATGGGCAAGAGCCGCATCATCGCCGAGACCGGAGCGGGCCAGCATGGAGTGGCGTCGGCCACCGCTGCGGCGCTCATGGGACTGGAATGCGTGGTTTACATGGGACGGGAGGACACCCGACGCCAAGCGCTCAACGTTGCGCGAATGGAACTTCTCGGGGCGACCGTCGTACCCGTCGATACCGGAACGCAGACTCTCAAAGACGCCATCAACGAGGCGATGCGCGATTGGGTCACCAATGTCGATCGCACCCACTACCTACTCGGGACGGTAACCGGACCTGCACCGTTCCCCCGGATCGTGCGTCACTTCCACTCGGTTATCGGACACGAGACTCGCGAGCAGATCCTCGAGGTTGAAGGGCGACTGCCCGACGCGGCCATTGCGTGCGTGGGCGGTGGATCCAACGCGATGGGCCTGTTCGCCGGCTTCATGGAGGATCCCGAAGTCCAGCTGGTGGGGTACGAGGCGGGTGGGGAAGGGGTCGACTCCGGCCGACACGCCGCACGGTTCTCGATGGGTGCGCCCGGGGTCTTGCACGGTGCTCGGACTTATGTGATGCAAGACGAGTGGGGGCAAACCGTGCCGTCGCATTCCATCAGCGCTGGTTTGGACTATCCGGGCGTCGGCCCAGAGCACGCTTGGCTGCACGACACCGGACGAGCGCGTTACGAGGCGATCACCGATGCCGAGGCAATGGAGGCATTCGCTCTGCTCTCGCGCTCTGAAGGCATCATCCCCGCGATCGAAACCGCCCACGCCCTCGCAGGGGCGATGCGTCTCGGACGTGAGCTCGGACCAGACAGCGTCATCGTCATCAATCTTTCGGGTCGAGGTGACAAGGACGTCGAGACCGCGGCCCGGTGGTTCGGGATGCAGGTCGAACAGTGAATTCACGCACCCAGGCAGTATTCGAAGCCGCCCGAGCCGAATCGCGGGCGGCACTCATCGGATATCTTCCCGCCGGTTTTCCGACGAGAGATGCAAGCATTGCCCTCATGGGCGAGATGCTCGCTGGCGGAGTCGATCTCGTGGAAGTCGGACTTCCGTACTCCGATCCCTTGATGGACGGTGCGGCAATCCAAGATGCGGTTCAGATCGCGTTGTCGGAAGGAACCACCACTGAAGACGTCCTTGCCGTCGTAGAGAGCCTTGCGCTGCGAGATGAGCAGGCAGCCGTTGTGATGAGTTACTGGAATCCGATAGAACGATTTGGGTTGGAGCGATTTGTCGACCGCATGGTCGCGGCCGGGGGCAGTGGAGTGATCACTCCGGACCTCACGCCAGAAGAAGCCGGACCATGGATCGCAGCAACCGACTTCGCTGGAATTGACCGCACGTTCCTGGTGGCACCGTCGTCCACCGACGCTCGCATCGAAAAGGTGGCGCGGGCGTGCACCGGGTTCGTCTACGCAGCATCAACCATGGGGGTAACCGGGGCGCGGGATCAGGTCAGTAGCGCTGCCCCCGCACTCGTTGCACGTGTCAGGGATCGCACCAAGGCGCCCATCGGGGTCGGTCTGGGGGTCTCTAGTAGCGACCAAGCAGCAGGTATTGCCTCGTATGCCGACGGCGTGATCGTCGGATCAGCCTTCGTTCGGCGCATTCTCGACGCGGACGACATTGGCGCTGCCCGCGCCTCGGTGCGAGCATTCGCCGAAGAGCTCGCTGAGGGTGTACGCCGACCGGTGGAGAGCATTCCCGCTGCGGCGAATTAGTCTGTTCCTTCGGCGGGTATTAGGAACGGAGAGTCCATGGCAGCGGGAAGCAAGGATCGTCGCGAGCGGGCAGCCGCAGCGCGGGAAGCAGCGCAGGCCGGCGAGAAGCGCCGCGAGCGCACCGTGCGAATCATCGGGGCGGCAGCGGTGGTGGTTGTCGTCGCCGGAATCATTGGTGCAGCCGTCATCGCCCGCAACTCCGATAGCGGCAGCGCCAGTGGGGTGGAAGTTGTCGAACCCGATCCGAATGCCCCGGTTCCTGAGGGCGCATTCGGAGCCGACAGCCAGTGGGCCTACGGCGTTCCCTATGGCACCGGCAGCGAGAACGTACCCGTGCTCGAGCTGTGGGAAGACTTCCAATGCCCGGCCTGTGCATCGTTGGAAGAAGCCAACGGAGCTGGGATGGCCGAGTTGGCCGAGACCGGTGTAGTCCAACTGGTTTGGCGTCCCACCGGATTCTTGGATCGCAACCTCGGCAACGATGCCTCCAACCGCGCCATCGGCGCGTGGGGTTGCGCGATGGATGCCGGTTTCACTCGTGAGTTCCACGATGCCCTCTATGCGAGCGTGCCGGAAGTGGAAGGCGATGGCTGGCCGAATGAAGACTTCATCGCGATCGGTGAGCAGATCGGGATTTCCGGGTCTGATCTAGATACCTTCGAGCAATGCGTGGACGACGGCATCTACCGGCCGTGGGCAGCTAACTCAACTCAGGAGTTCTACGACGCGAACGTCGGCGGCACTCCTTTCGGCACCATCAACGGACAAGAAGTTCCGAACGCGACTCTCGCTGATCGTGCCGCCTTGCTTGCCGCGGTCACCGAAGCAGCCGGCAGCTAAATCATGCCGAGTCCGGATCAAGCAGTCTGGAACCTAGGTCCGGTACCGCTGCGTGCCTATGCCTTGGCGATCATTCTCGGCATCGTTGTTGCCATCTGGCTGGGTAACAAGCGCTACGTCTCGCGAGGCGGGCAACCGGGGCTCATCACCGATATCGCCTTATGGGCAGTTCCTTTCGGCATCGTCGGAGGTCGGCTCTACCACGTGCTCAGCGACTGGCAGATCTACTTCGGTCCCGATGGGCGTGGGCTGACCGCAGCGTTGCGTATCTGGGATGGCGGCCTGGGTATTTGGGGAGCGGTGGCCTTGGGCGGTCTGGGGGCGTGGATAGCCGCGCGACGCCATCACGTGGCTCTGCCGCCGATAGCCGATGCCATCGCACCGGGGATCGCCTTGGCCCAGGCCATCGGCCGCTGGGGCAACTGGTTTAACCAGGAATTGTTCGGACGCCCGACGGATGTGCCGTGGGCCCTGCAGATTGATCCGGCAAAGCGGCCTGAGGGTTACGAGCAGTTTGAAACCTTCCACCCAACGTTCCTGTACGAGTCCTTGTGGCTGGTGGGTGTGGCCGTGGTGGTTATCTGGGCTGATCGACGTTTCACGATGGGGCACGGACGTGTTTTCGCGCTGTATGTGTTGCTGTACGTCGCCGGTCGGGGGTGGATCGAAGCGCTACGCATCGACCCGGTGAATACCGTCGGCGGACTGCGCCTGAACGTGTGGACCTCGGTTCTGGTGGGGATCGGGGCGTTGACCTACCTCGTGTGGTCGGCCCGCACCCGGCCTGGGCGCGAGGTCCTTTCCGGGTCTGATGGGCAGCCCGAAGCGCCCGATGAGTCGGCCGACGAGTCGCAAGAGGACAGCGAGACCACCCCCCGGTAAGGTGGTGGACCCACGGGCCAACGTCGTCCCGTGATCGCTGATGGCGCTTCTTGCGTCCGTGGCGATCATCTGTGGGGTGCTACCCGAAGGCACCAATGACGACGACGAAGGGCCCACTGTGCTGGATCGATACTCAACCGCCCCTGCCGCCCAAGGTCTGTATGACCCCCGCGCGGAAAAGGACGCGTGCGGTGTTGCCTTCGTTGCCACCTTGACCGGGCAGCCAACGCACCAGGTGGTCCAGCAGGCGCTCACTGCGCTAGTCAATCTCGAGCACCGCGGGGCATCGGGCAGCGAGCCGGACAGCGGTGATGGCGCAGGGATACTGCTGCAGGTGCCCGACGCCTTCTTGCGTCGGGTCAGCGGCGTTGAGTTGCCGGCAGCTGGTCGATACGCAACCGGCATTGGTTTCCTCCCGGTGGAGCTCACCGAGCGCGCCGAAGTGATGCGGGCAATCAGCAATGTGGCCGATGATGAAGGGGTCGCTGTCCTGGGATGGCGGGAAGTCCCGACCGATCCCAGTCTCGTCGGGGCCACGGCACGGGCGTGCATGCCGGCGTTCTGGCAACTGTTCCTCGCCGATGCGAGCGGGCAGGCCGAGGGCATCGACCTGGATCGACTCATTTACGGACTGCGCAAGCGCATCGAGCATGAGGTGGGCGTGTACTTCGCCTCGTTGTCAGCTCGCACCATGGTCTACAAGGGGATGCTCACAACGGGGCAACTCGCGCCGTTCTACCCCGATCTCGGCGATCCGGAAATTGCTTCCACGCTGGCGATGGTGCATTCGCGGTTCTCCACCAATACGTTCCCGTCCTGGCCGCTTGCCCACCCGTATCGATTGATTGCCCATAACGGCGAGATCAACACGGTTCAGGGAAACCGGAACTGGATGACCACCCGCGAGGCGATGCTCACCAGTGAGGCGATCCCCGGAGACATGACCCGGTTGTTCCCGATTTGCACGCCCGGCGCCAGCGATTCGGCCAGTTTCGACGAGGTCCTCGAACTGCTCCACCTTGGCGGGCGTTCGTTGCCCCAAGCAGTGTTGATGATGATCCCCGAAGCGTGGGAGAACAACCCCGAGATGGATCCCACGCGTCGAGCCTTCTATGAGTTCTACGCAACGTTGATGGAACCGTGGGACGGTCCAGCGAACGTCTGCTTCACCGATGGCACTCAGATCGGCGCAGTGCTAGATCGCAATGGGCTTCGTCCCGGGCGCTTTTGGGTAACCGACGATGGCCTCGTGGTTCTTGCTTCGGAAGCCGGTGTCCTGAACATCGACCCGGCTACCGTCGTCCGCAAGGGTCGGTTGCAGCCCGGACGCATGTTCCTCGTTGACACGGGGGAAGGCCGCATCATCGAAGACGATGAAATCAAGGCCGAACTAGCCGCCGAGCTGCCTTACTCCGAATGGCTCGACCAGGGTCTGATTCACTTGGAAGAGCTGCCCGAACGCGAGCATGTCGTGCACACCCACGAATCGGTGGCCCGCCGCCAGCAGACCTTCGGCTACACGCAGGAGGAACTGCGCATCATCATGGAGCCGATGGCTCGCGCCGGCGCCGAGCCAATCGGCTCGATGGGCACGGACACCCCCATCGCCGTGCTTTCGAGTCGTCCCAGGCTGCTGTTTGATTACTTCAGTCAGCTTTTCGCCCAGGTCACGAACCCGCCGCTGGATGCTATTCGCGAAGAAATCGTGACCAGTTTGGCGTCTTTGATTGGACCGGAAGGCAATCTGCTCGATTCTCAGCCCGGACACAGTCGCCAGGTGGTCTTGCCGTTCCCCGTGATCGACAACGACGAACTCGCAAAGATCCTGCACATCAACGCCGACGGAACGCTGCCGGAATTCGCGGCGACACGCATAAAGGGTTTGTATCCGGTGGCCGGTGGGGGAGCAGCGCTGGAGAAGCGACTGGGCGAGATATTCAACGAGGTCGACGCCGTTATCCGACAGGGCAAGCGATTCATCGTGCTGTCTGATCGGGACAGCAACGCCGGGCAAGCGCCCATTCCGTCTTTGTTGTTGTGCGCCGCCGTTCACCACCACTTGGTGCGCACCAAGGCACGCAGTCAGATCAGTTTGCTGGTTGAGGCTGGCGATGTCCGCGAGGTTCATCACGTGGCATTGCTCGTGGGCTACGGCGCTGCGGCAGTGAACCCGTACCTGGCGCTGGAAACGGTGGAGGATCTCGTCCACCGGCACGTGATCGACGATTTATCGGTCGAAAAGGCTGTTCGCAACTACATCAAGGCGATGGGCAAGGGTCTGTTGAAGGTGATGTCCAAGATGGGCGTCTCGACCGTGGCCTCGTACCGGGGTGCGCAGATCTTCGAATCGATCGGCTTGTCCCAAGAGCTCGTGGATGCGCACTTCACCGGAACCACCACCAAACTTGGTGGCGTTGGCTTGGATGTGCTGGCCGAAGAGGTCGCCAAGCGACACGCAGTTGCCTACCCACCATCAGGTATCTCGCCGGCGCACCGGATTCTTGCCGACGGTGGCGAATACCAGTGGCGCCGCGACGGAGAACCGCATTTGTTCGATCCCGAGACCGTGTTCCGCTTGCAGCACGCCACGCGCAATAAGCGCTACGACATTTTCCGCGAGTACACCCAAGAGGTGAACGAACAAGCTGAGCGGCTGATGACCTTGCGTGGACTGTTCGCTTTGAAAGAGGGGGTGCGCGAGCCGGTTCCGATCGAGGAAGTGGAATCCGTTGAGTCGATCGTTGCGCGGTTCTCTACGGGCGCCATGTCCTATGGATCGATTTCGGCCGAGGCCCACGAGACCCTTGCGATCGCGATGAACCGCCTCGGCGGGAAGTCCAACACCGGGGAAGGTGGCGAGGACCCCGAGCGCTATGTGCCCATGGACAACGGTGATTCCAAGCGCTCGGCGATCAAGCAGGTCGCGTCGGGTCGTTTCGGGGTCACTAGCGAGTACCTGGTGAATAGCGACGACATCCAGATCAAGATGGCGCAGGGAGCCAAGCCCGGCGAAGGCGGACAGCTGCCCGGTCACAAGGTTTACCCCTGGATCGCGAAGACCCGGCATTCGACTCCGGGAGTTGGCCTGATCTCGCCGCCGCCGCACCATGACATCTACTCCATCGAGGATCTCGCACAGTTGATTCACGATTTGAAGAACGCCAACCCTCGGGCTCGCGTTCACGTCAAGCTTGTCGCTGAAGTGGGTGTAGGGACTGTGGCGGCAGGAGTGTCCAAGGCGCATGCCGACGTCGTGCTCATCTCGGGCCACGACGGCGGCACTGGTGCCTCCCCGCTTACTTCCTTGAAGCATGCAGGTGGCCCTTGGGAGTTGGGACTGGCGGAAACGCAGCAGACGTTGCTGCTGAACGGGCTTCGTGATCGGGTAGTGGTGCAAACCGATGGCCAGCTCAAGACAGGTCGCGATGTGCTGATTGCCGCATTACTCGGCGCTGAGGAGTATGGATTTGCCACGGCTCCGCTGGTTGTCATGGGCTGCGTCATGATGCGTGTGTGCCATCTGGACACGTGCCCGGTTGGGATCGCCACCCAGAATCCTGTTCTACGCGAGCGCTTCCGCGGGACCCCGGAGTTCGTGGTGAACTTCTTCGAATTCATCGCACAAGAGGTGCGCGAGTACCTCGCTGCCTTGGGTTTTCGCAGTCTCGACGAAGCCATTGGTCATACCGAGGTGCTCGATACTCGCCGTGCGGTTGATCACTGGAAGGCCGATGGCCTGAATCTTGCGCCGGTGCTACATATGCCGGAGATTGGTGAAGGTCAGGCACGGCACCGCACTGTTGCTCAAGATCACGGACTCGATCGAGCGCTTGACGTGCAGCTCATCGAACTGTGTGCGCCCGCAATTGAACGCAAGGAGCCGGTGCGCGCTCAGCTCGCCATTCGCAACGTCAACCGCACGGTTGGGACGATGCTCGGCTCGGAAGTGACCCGAGCACATGGCGGCGAGGGGCTTCCGGACGAAACGATCGACTTGACCTTCCAGGGGTCCGCAGGGCAATCCTTCGGAGCATTCGTTCCGGCCGGAATAACCCTCAGACTCGAGGGCGATGGCAACGACTACGTCGCCAAGGGTCTGTCCGGTGGCCGGGTCGTCGTCCGGCCGGATCGCCAGGCAGCGTTTGTGGCACAGGACAACATCATCGCTGGAAACGTCATCGCCTACGGCGCCACCAGCGGTGAGGTGTTCATCCGCGGACAGGTCGGGGAGAGGTTCTGTGTCCGAAACTCGGGTGTGCACGCTGTCGTCGAGGGTGTGGGTGACCATGCGTTGGAATACATGACCGGAGGTATCGCTGTCATCCTTGGACCGATAGGCCGCAACTTAGGTGCGGGTATGTCCGGTGGCATCGGCTACGTCATGGATCTGGCCGTCAGCCGAGTCAACCCTGAGATGGTCGATCTCGATCCGCTGGACGCCGACGATCTCGAGCAGCTGCATGCGTTGATCACCCGACACGTCGAGGAGACTGATTCGCAGGTTGGAGCGCAACTACTCGAAGACTGGGCGCAACAGCAAGCCCGCTTTACGAAGGTGATGCCAAAGGACTTCAAGCGTGTGCTGCGGTTGCGCGAAGAGGCGTTGGCTAAGGGTGAGGATCCGGTTCTGGCGGTCATGGGAGGAAAAAATGGCTGATCCACGGGGCTTTTTGACGACAGAGCGCGAACTACCAACACGGCGTCCGGTCGATGTCCGCATCAAGGACTGGTCGGAGGTTTACGAAGAGTTCGATGCCCGCAGTTTGGAAAAGCAGGCCGGACGCTGCATGGATTGCGGTATCCCGTTTTGTCATCAGGGTTGTCCGCTGGGCAACTTGATCCCTGAGTGGAATGACCTCATCTATGACCGCGACTGGGGTCAAGCAATCGAACGGCTGCACGCCACCAACAACTTTCCGGAGTTCACCGGGCGGCTGTGCCCTGCTCCTTGCGAAGCTGCATGTGTCCTGGGAATCAATGCCGATCCGGTCACGATCAAGCAGGTCGAGGTTGCGATTGTTGACCGAGCGTGGCAGTCGGGGTGGATAACCCCGCAACCGCCGGAATCCCTCAGCGGCAAGACGGTAGCGGTAATCGGTTCCGGTCCTGCTGGGCTGGCCGCCGCCCAGCAACTTGCCCGCGCCGGACACACTGTTGCCGTTTATGAACGTGGTGACCGCATCGGTGGCTTGCTGCGCTACGGCATCCCCGAGTTCAAGATGGAAAAGCGCCATCTCGATCAGCGCCTTGAACAGATGGAAGCCGAAGGCGTCAAGTTCCGCCCGAACGTCGAAGTCGGTGTTGATGTAACTGTCGCCGATCTACGCCGCCGGTATGACGCCATCGTGATCGCCACGGGCGCGACAGCGTGGCGCGATTTACCTATTCCAGGCCGCGAACTCACCGGTGTGTATCAGGCAATGGAGTTCTTGCCGTGGGCGAACAAGGTGCAAGAAGGCGACATGGATGCCTCTCCACTCGATGTTGAGGGTCAGCACGTAGTGATCATCGGTGGGGGCGATACCGGGGCCGACTGCCTAGGAACCGCGCACCGGCAAGGGGCGGCCAGCGTCACGCAACTTGAGATCATGCCCCGCCCACCGCAGGAGCGTCCCTCGAGTCAACCGTGGCCGACTTTCCCGATGACCTACCGCGTTTCGAGCGCGCATGAAGAAGGTGGGGAGCGGATGTTCGCCGTGTCAACAGAGCGCTTTGAGGGCGATGCGGACGGGCACGTGCGTTCGCTGCATTTGCTCGATGTCGAGTTCGTCGATGGCGCGTTCTCGCCCGTTGCCGGTAGCGAACGCAGTATTCCGGCTGACACCGTCCTACTGGCCATGGGTTTCACCGGCCCCGAGGAGGGCCCGCTGGTCGAGCAGTTCGGTCTCGGGCTAACCGAGCGCGGCGCAATCGTGCGAGATGACGGCTACGCCACCGATGTCGAAGGAGTCTTCGTCGCCGGAGATGCCGGGCGCGGTCAGTCCCTCATCGTGTGGGCGATCGCTGAAGGCCGTGCCGCTGCCGCGAGCGTGGACCGGTATCTGATGGGGACCACCAACCTGCCATCGCCCATCCGGGCGTCGGCGCGGCCGCTCATGGTGTAACCGTTTACTAATAGACTGCCCTCATGCGTCGAGCCAAAATCGTGGCCACCCTGGGGCCCTCGGCCGGCACCCCGGAGCAGATCCGGACCTTGGTAGATGCCGGTATGGACGTCGCCCGGCTGAACCTCTCGCACGGCAGCCACGAGGTGCATCGGCAGTCCTACCTCGCGGTCCGCCAGGCTAGCGACGCCAGTGGTCGCGGTGTGGGGATCCTCGTTGACCTGCAAGGGCCGAAGATCCGACTCGGCACGTTCGCGCAGGGGCCGGTTCTGCTCGAAGCGGGAGCCGAGTTTGTCGTCACTACCGAAGATGTGCCCGGTGATCGAGACATGGTCTCGACCACCCACACCGGACTCCCGGGCGACGTCACGCCCGGTGATCTTGTCCTCGTTGATGACGGTCGTATCGAGTTGCAGGTAACCAAGGTCGATGGCCCCCGCGTTCACACCAAGGTCATCGAAGGTGGCCGGGTCTCCGACAACAAGGGCTTCAATCTGCCTGGGGTTCCGGTCAGCGTTCCCGCGCTATCGGACAAGGACATCGAGGACTTGCGCTGGGCCTTGCGGATAGGCGCCGACATGGTGGCTTTGTCCTTCGTCCGTTCGGCCGCCGATGCCAAAGAAGTCCACGCCATCATGGAAAGCGAAGGCATCAGCATTCCCGTTCTCGCCAAGGTTGAAAAGCCCCAGGCGATCGACAACCTTGAGGAGATCGTCCAAGCTTTCGACGGCATCATGGTTGCGCGCGGTGATCTCGGCGTTGAGCTCCCACTCGAGCAAGTTCCGCTCGTGCAAAAACGAGCGATCCAGATGTGTCGAGAGGCTGGCAAGCCGGTCATCGTCGCGACCCAGATGTTGGATTCGATGATTAGCGCCAACCGCCCGACCCGCGCCGAAGCCAGCGATGTCGCCAACGCGGTCCTCGACGGTGCTGATGCGTTGATGCTTTCCGGTGAAACGAGTGTCGGCCACAACCCAGCGCTCGTCGTCCAAACCATGTCGACGATCATCGAACACGTCGAATCCGAAGCCTTGGATCGGCTTCCTTCGTTGCATGAGGAGGTACACGGGTCCACCGCTCGGGCGCTCACCCGCGCCGCAGTTGATGTCGCGCAGTACGTTGCCGGTACCCACTTGATCGCATTTACCGAAACTGGGCGCTCGGCCAGGCTGATCGCCCGCTGGCGCTGCGCCACACCGCTGCTGGCGTTCACTCCAAACCCCCGCGTGCGTAGCCAGCTCGCCTTGGTCTGGGGTGTGGAGACTTTCCTGGTTCCCCAAGTTCGGCACACAGACGACATGGTTCGCCAGGTGGACAAGGCCTTGTTGGATATCGGTCGGGCAAGGCTCGGCGATCGGGTGGTGATCGTGGCGGGTGTGCCCCCTGGTATCCCCGGGACCACAAACGGCATGCGGGTGCACAAGATGGGCAGCGCCGGCCCCGGAGGTGGCGTGTAGGTTGTTCCTTGGTCCTTTAAGCCCGTCCAGAGAGGCGGGGAAGGGGAAGGTGATCTGTGCCTGAGCGCACGGTGCTCGATGCGTCGGATATCCGTCGTGCGGTGCGACGTATGTCGCACGAAATCTTGGAGTCTGCCAAGGGCCTTGATGATCTCGTCATTTTGGGCATACCCACCCGTGGCGTCTACCTAGCCCGCCGAATCGCTGGGGCCATCGGTGAGATCGAAGGCCGTGAGGTGCCGTGCGGATCGCTAGACATCACCTTGTATCGCGACGACCTTCGGCTGCGCGAAGTGCGCGCCCTGGAACCGACGAGCATCCCGGCCGTGGGAATCGATGGGCGTGTGGTGGTTCTGGTGGACGATGTTCTGTACTCCGGGCGAACCATTAGGGCCGCGCTGGATGCCCTCGCAGATGTCGGCCGACCAGCAGCTGTGCGGCTGGCTGCCTTGGTTGACCGCGGTCATCGCGAACTGCCGATCCGCCCGGATTTCATCGGAAAGAACCTGCCCACCTCGCAAGGCGAGACGGTGCGAGTGCACCTGACGGAGATCGACGACGAAGACTCCGTGATGATCCGGCAGGTGGATCAGTGATCAGTCGCCACCTGCTTTCAGCCGCGGACCTGACACGCGAAGACACCATCGGCATTTTGGATACCGCCAGTGAGTTGGCCACCGTTACCGATCGCTCGGTGAAGAAACTCCCTACCTTGCGTGGACGCACAGTGGTCACGTTGTTCTTCGAGGACTCCACCCGGACGCGGATCTCCTTCGAGCTCGCGGCCAAGCGACTGTCCGCCGATGTCATCAACTTCGCAGCGAAAGGGTCCTCGGTATCTAAGGGCGAAAGCCTGAAGGACACGGCCTTGACGTTGGAGGCGATGGGAGCCGACGCGGTGATCATCCGTCACGGAGCTTCCGGAGCCCCCTACCGGTTGGCGAACGCCGGCTGGATCCACGGGTCGGTGATCAACGCGGGGGATGGCACTCACGAACACCCAACGCAGGCACTTCTCGATGCCTACACGCTGCGACACCATCTGCGTGGGGGACAAGGGGACCTTGCCGGTGCACGCGTAGCGATCGTCGGTGACATATTGCATAGCCGGGTGGCGCGCTCGAACGTCGCGCTCCTGCGCACGCTAGGAGCGCACGTCACAGTGATTGCACCACCGACTTTGCTGCCCTACAAAGTGCAGTCTTGGCCGTGTGAAGTCAGTTACGACATTGAGGACGTCCTCCCCCACCTTGACGCCGTGATGATGCTGCGCGTTCAAGCCGAACGGATGGCTGGCTCCTACTTCCCCAATGAACTCGAATACTCCCGCCGTTATGGGCTCGATTCGCGTCGCATGGCGCTGATGCCACCCGATGCGATCGTTCTCCACCCGGGCCCCATGAATCGTGGCGTGGAGATCTCCGCTGAGGTAGCTGATTCACCGCGTGCTGTAGTGGTCGAGCAAGTCACGAACGGCGTGCATGTTCGGATGGCAGTGCTGTATCTGCTGCTCGGTGGTCGGTCCGAGGAACTGCTCGCGGAAGGAGCGGATCGATGAACGCTTCGATCGTGGTGCGTGGTGGACGGCCCTATGGCGGGGACCCGGTTGACATCGTGGTTGACGGCGACCGCATCGCCTCGATCACTGCGGTCGGATCCGGGGTGGGGGAGCGGGTTCTGGATGCGAACGAGTGCGTGGTGCTGCCGGGTCTGGTCGATCTGCACACCCACCTGCGTGAACCGGGTCGCGAGCACGCCGAGACGATCGAATCGGGATCCAAGGCCGCGGCCCTCGGTGGCTTCACGTGTGTGCATGCCATGGCCAATACGTCTCCGGTCGCTGATACCGCCGGTGTTGTCGAGCAGGTTTGGCGCCGTGGAATCGAGACGGGGCTGGTCGATGTTCGCCCGGTCGGCGCGGTGACAGTCGGACTTGAGGGTCGGCAGTTGGCCGAACTCGGAGCGATGGCCACGAGTGCTGCCGCAGTTCGCGTCTTCAGCGACGACGGCATGTGCGTCCATGATCCGCTGATGATGCGTCGGGCGCTTGAGTACGTGAAGGCATTCGATGGCGTGGTCGCCCAGCACGCACAGGATCCGCGGCTGACCGAGGGTGCGCAGATGAACGAGAGTGAGCTGTCGGGCCGGCTGGGGCTCACCGGTTGGCCGGCAGTAGCCGAGGAATCCATCATCGCCCGCGACGTACTGCTAGCCGCGCACACCGATTCCCGTTTGCACGTTTGTCACGTCTCCACCGCCGGGTCAGTTGAGGTGATCCGGTGGGCCAAGTCTCGGGGAATGCCGGTGACCGCCGAGGCGACCCCCCACCATCTGCTGCTTACCGAGGAACTTGTCAGCACTTTCGACCCGGTCTACAAGGTGAACCCGCCCTTGCGCCGTCGTGAAGATGTCGAAGCCCTGCGCGCAGCAGTACTCGACGGCACCATCGACATCATCGCCACGGACCACGCTCCACATCCGCGCGAAGACAAAGATTGCGAATGGGCGGCGGCGGCGATGGGGATGCTGGGGTTGGAAACGGCCCTCGGCATCGCGGCGCAGGTCGTGACCGGCGAGGAAGGCACCGACTGGCATGCGATTGCGCAGTTGATGTCTGTGGCACCGGCGCGTATCGGACGGGTTGCTGATCAGGGCCAGGTGATCGAGCCTGGATCTGCGGCGAACCTAGTCATCTGGGATTCCGCCACCGACACCGTGGTGAGCCCCGAGCAACTAGCTTCCCGGAGTGCGAACACCCCGTACGCGGGCCACACGCTGCCCGGGGCGGTGCGCCATGTGCTCTTCCGTGGTCGCCCGAGCGTGGTGGACGGGCAGATCGCATGATGGGTCTTGTGGCTGCGATGTCGTTCATGACGGTTCCCGGCAGGCTCATCTCCGAAGAGTTCGTCGAGCAGGCCCAGGTGACAAACTGGCCGGCCAGAATCGCTTGGACGGCGTTGGTGATCGGCGTTATCGCGCTGGTCTTGTGGGCGATGCGGCGGGGATGGAAGGCGCGCGTACAGAGGCAATCCGATGTTCCTGCACCGGCCGCGCCTACGGCTGAACCCATGGAGGAGGCCATCCCCGGTCTGTATCTGGGGACGTCTGTCAGCGGCGATTGGCTCGATCGCATCGCAGCGCACGGACTCGGCGTGCGAAGTCGGGCATTGGTCGACTGGTCGGAATCTGGGGTCGCGATGCACCGCCAAGGTGCGCCGTCCTTGGTGATTCCCGCCGCTGACATTCTGGGCGTACGTGCCGATAGCGGGGTGGCAGCCACCGTGCGATCCAAAGACAGCGTCGTCGTCATCACTTGGCAGTTGGGAGAACGTGTGGTGGATACCGGGTTCCGGGCGGATGACGCAAGTGGTCATCGCACTGTGTTGGATGGGCTCATGGACACCTTCTCGCGCGAGGCTGGCGCATGAGCAACTCCACTGGCGCGAAGGTCCCAGCAGTCCTGGTTCTCGAGGACGGCACCACCATGGCCGGCCAGGCATACGGCGCTGTCGGTGAGACCTTCGGTGAGGCCGTCTTCTCGACCGGGATGACCGGCTACCAGGAAACCTTGACCGACCCCTCGTACCACCGTCAGGTGGTCATCATGACCGCGCCGCATATTGGAAACACCGGGGTCAACGACGAGGATCTCGAATCCCGGCGCATCTGGGTGGCTGGTTATGTCGTGCGTGATCCAGCGCGAATCACCTCCAACTGGCGCGCCAAGCGCAGTTTGGACGACGAACTACGCGAGTACGGAATCGTCGGTATCAGCGGAGTCGACACCCGAGCGCTCACGCGGCACTTGCGCGATGCCGGTGCGATGCGCGTGGGTGTTTTCAGTGGCCCGGCGGTAGATCGAACCCCCGCTGAGCTCCTTGAAGCCGTCCGCTCCAGCCCTGCGATGGCAGGTGCAGACCTCACTGCCGATGTCACAACCGACATCGCCTACACGATCGAGCCGATTGTCGATCACCGTTTCACGGTGGTGGCGGTCGATCTGGGTATTAAGTCCATGACCCCGCACCGGATGGCAGAGCGTGGAATGCGCGTACATGTGGTGCCGGCGACCTACACCTGGGAGCAGATCGCGGCGCTGAAACCCGATGGGGTCTTCTTCTCCAACGGTCCAGGGGATCCGGCCACGGCGGATCACGCTGTGGCGGTGATGCGCGATGCGTTGGCGGCCCGAGTACCGGTATTCGGGATCTGCTTCGGTAACCAAATCCTGGGTCGTGCTCTCGGGCTTGGAACCTACAAACTTCGCTTCGGTCATCGAGGCATCAATCAGCCGGTGATGGATCTCACGACAGACAAGGTCGAGGTGACCGCGCACAACCATGGTTTCGCCGTGCAGGCGCCTATCGGGGAGGAGTTCGAAACTCCCTTCGGGCGCGGTCGGGTGAGTCACGTGTGCTTGAACGACGACGTCGTGGAGGGCCTGGAGTTGGTGGATGCGCCTGCCTTCAGCGTGCAGTACCACCCGGAGGCGGCAGCTGGTCCGCACGACGCGGCCTATCTCTTCGACCGGTTCGCCGCCCTCATGGACCAGCATCAGGCGGGGGTGCAGGGCTGATGTCTCGTCGCTCGGATATCGCTTCGGTGCTGGTAATCGGATCTGGTCCGATCGTCATCGGTCAGGCGTGCGAGTTCGACTATTCCGGCACTCAGGCATGCCGGGTACTAAAAGCCGAGGGGCTGCGGGTCATCTTGGTCAACTCCAATCCGGCCACGATCATGACCGATCCGGAGTTCGCCGACGCCACGTATGTCGAACCCATTACTCCCGAGTACGTCGAGCGGATTATTGCCAAGGAGCGTCCGGATGCGCTCTTACCGACACTTGGGGGGCAAACGGCGCTGAACACCGCGATTGCCTTGCATAAGTCAGGGGTCCTTGCGAAATACGACGTCGAGTTGATTGGCGCCGATGTAGATGCCATCGAACGCGGGGAGAACCGGGAGAAGTTCCGCGAGATCGTGCAACAGATCGGTGGATCGAGCGCACGATCGATCATCTGCCACACCCTCGAGGAATGCTTATCGGCAACGGAGGAGCTTGGGTATCCGGTGGTGGTTCGTCCCTCGTTCACGATGGGTGGAGCCGGCTCAGGCATCGCCTATGACCCTGATGACCTCGAAAGGATTGCCGGTGCTGGGTTGCAGGCGAGCCCCACGACCGAAGTGTTGCTCGAGGAGTCCATCATCGGATGGAAGGAATACGAACTCGAGTTGATGCGCGATCGCCGCGACAACGTTGTGGTCGTGTGCTCTATCGAGAATCTCGATCCGATGGGCGTGCACACCGGAGATTCCATAACTGTCGCACCGGCACTGACCCTCACCGACCGCGAGTACCAACACATGCGAGATGTCGGGATTTCGATCATCAGGGCGGTGGGTGTCGACACCGGCGGATGCAACATCCAGTTTGCGATCAACCCTGATGACGGTCGGATGATCGTGATCGAGATGAATCCCAGGGTTTCACGATCCTCAGCACTGGCTTCGAAAGCCACCGGCTTCCCGATCGCCAAGATCGCTGCCCGGTTGGCGATCGGGTACACGCTGGATGAGATTCCCAATGACATCACCCAAGAGACCCCCGCGTCTTTCGAACCCACACTCGACTACATCGTTGTGAAGGTGCCTAGGTTCGCCTTCGAGAAGTTCCCGGGCGCCGACACCACGTTGACCACCACGATGAAGAGCGTCGGTGAAGCGATGGCTATCGGTCGCAACTTCCCCGAGGCGTTGCAAAAAGCTCTGCGATCGATGGAGCGGCCCTCGGCGGTGTTCGACTGGCCTACAGATGATGCAGCCCCGGACGTGGCGGATCTCCTCGAACGCATGCGCCGACCGCACGACGGACGACTGTCCCTCGTTCAACAGGCGCTGTGGCTGGGTGCTGGTATCGACGCCGTCTACGAGGCAACCGGAATTGATCCGTGGTTTCTTGATCAGATCGAACAGATAAACGAGACCGCTGATGCGCTACGCGCGATGAATGCCCTCGACCGCGATTCCGTTGTCGATGCCAAACGCTTGGGTTTCAGTGATGTGCAAATTGCACGGCTGCGCGGGTTGAGCGAGGACGAAGTCCGCGAGTTGCGACACGAGTGGGGGATCAGGCCGGTCTACAAGACTGTCGACACCTGCGCTGCGGAGTTCGAGGCGAAGACCCCGTATCACTACTCCGCTTACGACTCCGAAGACGAGTCCGATCCGACGGATCGCTCAAAAGTGATCATCTTGGGATCGGGGCCCAATCGCATCGGCCAGGGAATCGAATTCGACTATTCGTGCGTGCACGCTGCGTTGGCGCTGAGCGATGCCGGTTTCGAAACCGTCATGGTCAACTGCAACCCGGAGACCGTGTCCACCGACTACGACACCTCTGATCGGTTGTATTTCGAACCGCTCACCTGCGAGGACGTACTCGAGGTGGTGCACGCGGAGAGTCGACGCGGAACTGTGGCCGGGGTGATCGTGCAACTCGGTGGGCAGACACCGCTCGGCCTCGCCCAGCGGCTGGCCGACACCGGTGTCCCCATTGTGGGTACCAGCCCTGCGGCGATTCACCTCGCGGAGGAACGTGGTGCGTTCGGACAGGTGCTGGCCGATGCCGGACTGCCAGCGCCCGATCACGGAACGGCTCGATCTTTCGAAGACGCCCAGGCGATCGCGGCCCGGGTGGGGTACCCGGTCCTGGTTCGGCCCAGTTACGTCCTCGGGGGCCGTGGCATGGAAATCGTCTACGACGACACCATGTTGGCGGATTATTTGCGCCGATCGACTGATGTCACGACCGAACATCCGGTACTCGTCGACAGATTCTTAGATGATGCAATCGAGATCGATGTAGATGCATTGTTCGATGGCGAACACATGTATCTCGCGGGCGTGATGGAGCACATTGAGGAAGCTGGCATCCATTCCGGGGACTCAGCCTGCGCACTTCCTCCGATCACGCTCGGCATCGCTGACATCGAACGAATCCGCCAGTCCACCGAGGCAATCGCTCGCGGCGTGGGCGTGATCGGTTTACTGAACGTGCAATTTGCCCTGGCGCAAGACACGTTGTTCGTGCTCGAGGCGAATCCCCGGGCTTCGCGCACTGTGCCCTTCGTGTCAAAGGCAACCGGGGTACCGGTTGCCAAGGCCGCTGCGCGCATCATGCTGGGGGCGAGTATCGAGCAATTGCGAGTGGAGGGCATTTTGCCCAAGCACGGAGATGGCGGTGATATTCCCGTAGGTGGAGCGATCGCAGTCAAGGAAGCCGTGCTGCCATTCGGTCGGTTCCACGGAGTTGATGCAGTCCTCGGCCCAGAGATGCGCTCCACAGGTGAGGTGATGGGTATTGACGAATCTTTTGGTATCGCATTCGCCAAATCCCAGCAAGCGGCGTACGCGGGTGGATTGCCGCTAAGCGGCAGTGCATTTGTCTCGCTTGCAAATCGGGACAAGCGCGCGGCAATTTTCCCCATCAAGCGGCTAGCAGATCTTGGCTTCCGGATCTATGCAACGGCCGGAACCGCTGACGTCCTGCGTCGCAACGGAGTCGATGCCCACGTGCTCCGCAAGCAGCATGAAGGACCAGGCGAGGATGGCACCCCGACCACGGTCGAAGCCATCATGGCCGGGGACATCGACCTGATCGTCAACACGCCGTACGGGGTTGGGCCGCGAGTGGATGGCTATGAAATCCGCACCGCTGCGGTGATGAAGGGCATCCCCTGTGTCACAACGGTTCAGGGATTGAGCGCCGCCGTGCAAGGCATCGACGCCCTATCCGATGCAGACCCGGGCGTGCGCTCCTTGCAAGAGCACGCAGTCGAGATGCAGCGGATGCGTATTGCGCAGTCACCAGAATCGGAAGGCATGATGCCCTAATGGCTGAGCAAGTGACATCCGAGGTCTTGGATAACCGCCGTTCCGGCGACTACCACGTGCTTTCTTTGACGGCCCCGGGCATTGCCGACATCGCGAAGCCCGGACACTTCATCACCTTGGCTATGGGTGGCGACGAAACCAGCATGGTGTTGCGTCGCGCGTTTGCGATCCACCAAGTCCAATCCCGCGGCGTTTACGGCGGTACCTTGGACATTGCGGTGTCTGTGCAGGGTCGAGGCACCGAATGGCTTGCCAGACGCCGCCGACACGACGTCGTTGATCTCGTTGGTCCGCTCGGTAAACCCTTTTCCTTGCCGCGGGCGAGCGTTTCGTGCGTTCTCGTTGGCGGGGGATACGGGAGTGCCCCCCTTTTCATGCTGGCTCAAGAACTGCGCGAACGCGGATGCCGCGTCGACATGGTGATCGGGGCAAGCACAGAGTCGAAGCTGTTTGGCGTTTTGGAACTCAAACGGCTTGCGTCGTCGTTGACGATCACGACCGATGATGGCTCGGCCGGGGCTCGAGGTCGGGTGACCGATGTTCTGGATGACGCCTTGGACCGAGCAGGCGCTGACGTCGTCTACGCCTGCGGTCCTATGCCCATGCTCGCTGAAGTAGCCCGAATCGCCACAAAGCGCCGCATCTTCAGCGAGTGCGCGGTCGAAGAAGCGATGGCGTGTGGCATCGGCGTGTGCATGACCTGTGTACTTCCGGTGATCGGCGATGACGGCGTCACCCGCATGGTTCGTTCTTGTGTGGAAGGTCCGATTTTCCGTGGCGACCGCGTGCGCTGGGCAGATGTGGACACCATCCCCGCTGATGCCTGGGGTGCCCCCGGTAACGACGAGCGTGGAGTGGGCCGATGAGTCGAGCGTTGATCACGCAAGGTCCTCGAGGCTCGGGGGATAACCGCCCTGGCGCCGGAGTGGATACGGGAGTTGATCTCGCGGGTATTGCTCTCCCGAGCCCTATTTTGACCGCTTCTGGATGTGCCGCAGCCGGGCGCGAGTTGGACGCGTTTGTCGACATAACGACGCTCGGCGCTGTCGTCACGAAGAGCATCATGATGCGTCCACGCGCAGGCCGGGCGACTCCACGAATGTCGGAGACGCCTAGCGGCATGCTCAACTCCATTGGTCTGCAAGGACCGGGAGTGGAGTCCTTCATCGAGAATGATCTGGCTTGGCTCGTCCAACGCGGCGCCCGCACGGTCGTCTCGATTGCGGGGGAGAGTGTTGACGAGTACGCCAAACTCGCCGCGAAGTTGCGACCAGTGGAAGGGATCACGGCCATTGAGGTCAACATCTCCTGCCCCAATGTGGCAGATCGGGGTCAGGTCTTCGCGTGTCGTCCGGAATCAGCTGCGCAAGTGGTTCAAGCGGTTCGACGCGGTAGCGATGCGCGCACCCCGATCTTTGCGAAGCTCTCGCCCGATGTCACCGACATCGTCGAAATCGCAGACTCCGTGATCAAAGCTGGGGCCACTGGCTTGTCACTCATCAACACACTCCTGGGCATGGTCATCGATACGACCACGATGCGACCGGCCCTTGCGGGTGTCACCGGAGGGTTGTCAGGGCCGGCGATCCGCCCGGTTGCGGTGCGGTGCGTATGGCAGGTCAGAGCTGCGTTCCCCAAGGTGCCGATCATCGGAATGGGTGGCATTCGTAATGGATCCGATGCGATGGAGTTCTTGCTCGCTGGTGCAAACGCGGTATCGGTCGGTACATCGGTCTTCAACGATCCGAGCGCACCAGCGCGCATCCACCAGGAACTCGCCGATCTGGCTGCTGCGGGGGGCTTCTCACGGTTGTCGGACATCGTCTCTCGAGCACACCGTGAACCCGATCCCATCGTGCTCGAGGAACCGACCGAGCTCGACGACTGGGACTTCATTACCGAGGAGCGTTCGTGACCGGTGCCTCGGCGCACTCGTCTGCGTTTGCACCGGTGGCTGTCGCTTTGGATGCCCCCGATGAAGCGATCTTCGAATCCTGGGTGCAAGACATTGCACCGAGCGTGCAGTGCTTGAAAATCGGCTTAGAAGTTTTTTGTCGCCAGGGACCGGAATCCGTCCATCGAGCGCGTGCACAAGCAGCCAGTGTCGACCGGGCTGACATTGAGATCTTCTGCGATCTGAAGTTGCACGACATTCCCGCCACCGTGTCAAAAGCGGCGCGTTCGCTGGCGTTGTTGCAGCCCACCTATGTGACGGTGCATGCTGCCGGTGGCCCTGAAATGGTCGCCGCTGCGGTTGATGCCTTACCGGCTACTCGCGTGACAGCGGTGACGGTGTTAACGAGTTTGGATGCCGAGCAGCTCCGAGTGCTTGGCATTGATGGTTCGCCGCAGGAGGTCGTGCTGCGCTGGGCACAGTCCGCTGTTGAGGCTGGTGCTTTGGCCTTGGTGTGCTCCCCGCAAGAGGTAGCAATCGTGCGTGCGCACGTTCCGGCGAACATCACCCTCATCACGCCTGGCGTGCGGCCGGCGAACTCCACATCAGACGATCAGCGCCGAACGGCCACGCCCGAACAGGCGCTCGCCGATGGCGCAGATCTCCTGGTGATCGGCAGACCCATCACCGGCCAGAACGATCCGGCGGCGGCGGCACGCGCGCTCGCAGCGTCCTTGCTCGCATGACCGGGCCACCGGAGCGCAGCCCGCAGCAGCGTGCCTTGGCTCAGGAACAGGCGATCGATGCTCGACGGCGGCGAGCGGAAGCTCGAGCGGCAGTGAGCGAAGGACGCTGGTCACTCATAGATTTGCTGGATCGCGGAGCGTTTGACAACCACTATGGACGAATCCGGGTACGTGATGCGTTGAGTGCGTTACCGGGCATCGGTGAAGTGCGCTCGATTGAGATTATGGAAGACATGAACATCGCTCCATCGCGCCGGCTGCGCGGGCTCGGTAGCCGACAGCAAGCCGCCTTGCGTTCGTGGGCGGAGGCTTTTGTGCAGCGGCAGGATCGTTCGTGACCGCGCCGTTGATCGTGGTCAGCGGACCCTCCGGAGTCGGCAAGAGCACGGTGGTTGCCGAAACCTTGCGGCTCAACCCCGATATCTGGCTGTCGGTATCGGCGACTACCCGCCCGCCACGACCAGGGGAGGTCGAAGGCGAGGACTACTACTTCCGCGATTCCCAACAGTTCGCTTCTATGCGCGATGCCGGGGAACTGTTGGAGTGGGCGCACTTCGCTGGCAATAGCTACGGCACGCCCGGGGGTCCGGTCGCCGAGCACCGGGCAGCCGGTCACCCGGTGCTGCTGGAGATCGAAGTGCAAGGAGCACGCCAGGTCCGTCAAGCCGTCCCCGATGCCACCTTGGTCTTTCTAGCCCCGCCCAGCGAGGCGACCTTGCGAGAGCGGCTCACCGGTCGAGGCACGGAGGACCCTGCGGCCCTCGAGCGGCGGTTGCTGGCCGCGCAAGAAGAACTCCAGGCTGCCGGGGAGTTCGACCATGTGCTGGTTAATGCCGACGTCCAGCAGTGCGCCCGAGCCTTGCTAGACTACGTCGGCTTGGCATCCCAACCCTGAGTTTTTGGGGGAAGGCCCGAGAAAAACACCCAAAGAGCAACTGACCAGTGAGGCAACCCCTGTGACTTCGCAACCTGAGGGCATCACGTACCCCTCCATCGACGATCTGCTCGAGAAGACCGACTCCAAGTACTCGCTGGTGAGCTACGCCGCCAAGCGGGCCCGGCAGATCAACGCGTACTACTCCCAATTGGGAGAGGGCTTGCTGGAGTACGTCGGGCCGCTGGTCGAGACCTACGTGCAAGAAAAGCCGTTGTCCATCGCGATGCGCGAGATCGACGCCGGGCTGCTCACTTCCGAGCCGTTCGATCCGGCTGAGGAAGCTGCAGCCCAGGCTGCGCCGGGCGGCGACTCTGCTGAGCCGCCTGCTGCCGTCGATCCGTTCGCTGCGACCGAGGAAACCGAGTAGGCGGGTCGGTCTCGTGCCATGACCCGGGTTGTCCTCGGCGTCACCGGAGGTATCGCCGCTTATAAGGCGGTGGAAATCCTGCGGCTACTGCGCGAAGCTGACCACGACGTCACCGTCGTCCCGACCTCTGCGGCGCTCCGTTTCGTCGGTGAGCCGACTTGGTCGGCGCTATCGGGGCATCCGGTCGCCAGCGAAGTTTGGTCCGATGTTGCCTCAGTGCCGCACGTAGCTATCGGACAGAACGCCGATCTTGTACTGATCGCCCCGGCCACTGCGGATTTCCTGGCGCGCTCCGCGCACGGCATCGCCAGTGACCTGCTCACCAATGTGCTGCTGACGGCTCATTGTCCGGTGCTCATCGCTCCCGCGATGCATACCGAAATGTGGCAACACCCTGCTACCCAAGCGAACGTGCGCCTGTTGCGCGAGCGTGGAGTGATCGTGTTGGAGCCGGCTATCGGGCGCCTTACCGGTGCTGATTCCGGACCAGGACGTCTGCCCGAGCCCGCGGCAATCGTTGAAACAGCGCTCGAGGCGCTGCGTCGTGGCAGCACAAAGGGAACCGATCGCGTGCGCGACCTGCAGGACCTGCGTGGTCGACGCGTACTGATTAGCGTCGGCGGCACTCAAGAGCCATGGGATGACGTCCGCTTCCTGGGTAACCGAAGCAGTGGTCGGCAAGGATTTGCTCTGGCGCGCAGTGCGTTAGTCCGCGGTGCCCAGGTAGATCTCGTCGTGGCCGACGTCGATGCGCAGCCCCCGGCCGGATGTTGGTCGGTGCGTGCTGACAGCGCCGAGGAGTTGCGCGAGACGATGCACGCCGTGATCGCTGAGCGCGAGCCCGACATCGTTGTGATGGCGGCGGCCGTTGCCGATTTTCGCCCCGCGGAGCAAGCGAGCGGCAAGATCACGAAAGAATCCCTTGACCAGGAATCCCTCGACCTATCGGCACCCGAACTTCCACTCGAGCGCACGACCGACATCCTGGCCGAGTTGGTCGAAAAGCGCGGTCCGCGGCCCACGCCGGTGATCGTGGGGTTCGCTGCGGAAGCACCCAACGAGAGCGACACCCTTGAACAGCGGGCCCTCGCCAAAATCGAGCGCAAGGGCTGCGACTACCTCGTTGCGAACGAGGTCACCGGGGGGGCAGTTTTTGGGCAGGCCACGACGTCTGTGGTGATCGTTGATCCCCAGGGGGTTCGTTCGCGCCTCGACGATGTGGACAAGGCGGCTGTCGGGCATGCGCTGTGGGACACGATCGCCAGCGCCGATCCCGCAGCCCACTTCTCGCTAGACTGACGCGACCTTTGCGGGGGGAACTCCCCATCGCCCCGTGTTGACGATCTAGGGAGTGTTGTGCCGCACCGCCTGTTTACCTCCGAGTCCGTAACCGAGGGCCATCCGGACAAGATGGCCGACCAGATCAGCGACGCCATCCTCGATGACCTCCTGCGTCAAGACCCCCGCAGCCGGGTGGCCGTCGAAACGATGCTGACGACCGGTCAGGTACACGTCGCCGGTGAAGTGACCACCGAGGGCTTCGCCGATGTCATGAGCCTGGTGCGGCAAGCGGTAATCGGAATTGGGTACGACTCTTCGGTTAAGGGTTTCGACGGCGAGTCCTGTGGGATCAGCGTCTCGATCGGCAAGCAGTCCCCAGATATTGCGCAAGGAGTCGATGACGCTTACGAGGAGCGCGCGGATGGCAGCGAGGATCCGCTTGATCGCCAAGGCGCTGGTGACCAGGGGCTGATGTTTGGCTATGCCTGCACCGACACCGCGGAGTTGATGCCATTACCGATCTCGATGGCGCACCGACTCAGCGAACAACTGACCGCTAAGCGCAAGGACGGCACACTGGACTATCTGCGCCCGGACGGCAAGACCCAGGTCACCATCCGCTACGACGAAAATGACAAGCCGATGGGTATCGACACCATCGTGGTCAGTAGCCAGCACGCCGCGCATATCGACCTTGATAAGACTCTCGCCCCTGATATCCGTTCCCAGGTGGTGGAGCCGGTCTTGGAGACCTTCGATATTGATTCTCGCGACTACCGGCTCTTGGTCAATCCGACCGGGCGTTTCGAGGTAGGTGGGCCGATGGGTGATGCGGGTCTGACCGGACGCAAGATCATTGTCGACACCTACGGTGGCATGGCCCGTCACGGTGGCGGTGCATTTTCAGGTAAGGATCCCTCCAAGGTGGACCGCTCGGCCACTTATGCGATGCGCTGGGTTGCCAAGAACGTCGTTGCCGCCGGTTTGGCGACTAGGTGCGAAGTTCAGGTGGCCTACGCCATCGGGGTCTCCCATCCCGTTGGCGTTTTCGTGGAAACCTTCGGCACCGGCGTGATTCCCGACGAGATGATCCAAGATGCCGTGTTGAAGGTCTTCGACCTGCGCCCGGCCGCCATTATTCGCGATCTAGACCTGCTGCGTCCGATCTATCGAATCACCAGCGCCTACGGCCATTTTGGGCGTCCGCAGGGCATCAATCAACTGCTCGACTCCGACGATCCGGAGGCGCGCACCACGGTTGGCCCGACCTTCACCTGGGAGAACACCGACCGCGCGCAAGATCTGCGTGCCGCTGCGGGTGTCTAGCGAGTCCGATAATGATCGGCCCGATCCTGGGCCGGTGGACCCGATCGCTCGGGTCCGGGTAGACCTATCGGTCCGTCACCTTGACCGGGACTTCGACTACCTAGTTCCGCCCGAATTCGACGCTGCCGCAGTCCCGGGTGCTCGAGTTCGGGTGCGCTTTGCCGGCCGGTTGCGCGACGCCTACGTACTTGCCCGCCTGCCGCACGCCGATGTGGCCGAACCCCGACCTATCGAACGCGTCGTCGATGCCATCGCGCCGTTGACCGAGCAGACGTTGGAATTGGTCCAGCACACCGCCGAGCGGTACGTCGGTAGCTTCTGGGATGTCGCCCGTGCTGCTGTCCCTGCCCGGCACGCACGCGCTGAGAAGTCGGTGACAGCCCTCCTTGCCCAGCCGACAGAACCAGTTGAGGCCGTTCGCGAGCCGGTCGGGTTACCAGAGCGAAACCTGAGCGTGTGGGAGAACTACACATGGCCCTCGCAAGAGACCTCACCGAGACGTGTGGTGTGGTCATCGGCCCCCGCGAGCGATGCAGGCGCCGAGATCACCGACCTGGTGCTCGCCGCCCGTCAACGAGGTGTTGGTGTGCTGGTCGTCTTGCCAGATGCTGCCGATGTCGAGCGGGTTCATGCACGACTCATCGCTGCATTCGGCAAACACGAAGTTGCTGTGCTCGCTGCTGATCACGGACCCGAGCGCCGCTACCGGGAGTTCTTGCGGGCGCGTACCGGTTTGGCTTGCGTGGTCGTGGGTACCCGTAACGCCGTTTTCGCTCCGGTTGAGGACTTGGGTGCGATCATCGTGTGGGACGACGGCGACGATGTCTACCGCGATCCACATGCGCCGTATTGGGACGCGCGCGAGGTCGCGGCCTTGCGCTCCCACCTGAGCGGCTGTGAACTGTTCGTCGGGGCACCGGCCCGCTCGGTTGCCACCCAGTGGTGGTGTCGATCCGGGTGGGCACTTGGTGTGGAGCCGGTGCGGCCTGCCTGGTGGCAGGTGCAGGCGATTGATGATCGCGAGGTGGCTCGCGACCCAGCGGCCGGCAGCGCCCGCATCCCGACTGCTGCCTGGCAGGTGGCCCAACGAGCCCTGGCCGATGGTCCGGTGCTGTTCCAAGTGATGCGCCGTGGGTACGTACCGATCCTGGCGTGCCGAGACTGCCGCCAGGTAGCCACATGTGTGCGTGCCGATTGCGCGGGAGGATTGCACGCGACCTCCGGTCACGCGGTTCCCTCCTGCATTCGCTGCGGGGCACTCGCCGGTGGCTGGGCGTGTCCGAACTGTCAGGAGACCAGGCTGCGTGCGGTGGCGGTCGGCGCTGGCCGAACCGCTGAGGAACTTGGCAAGGCCTTTCCAGGTGTGCCGGTCGTCTGGTCACAGGCCGAGCGAATGGTCCGCGAAGTGGGCGAGGAACCGGCCGTCGTGGTTGCCACGCCGGGTGCCGAACCCGCTACCGCACACGGCTACGCCGCAGTAGTGCTACTTGATGCCCGAGTGTCGCCCGCCACACTGACCGGGCCCGAGCAGCAAGTGCGCCGATGGTTCTCGGCGGCTGCTGCGGTACGGGAGGGTGGGCAGGTGTGCATCGTCGCGGAACCCGATGGCGCGGGGGTGCAGGCGTTGATTCGGTATGACTCTCGTTGGTTCGCCGACCGGCAAATCGATGAACGTCGAGCCGTTGGTCTACCGCCGGTCACCAGGGTTGCGGAGTTGACCGGTCCATCTGTAGGGGTGACGCGTTTTGTCGAATCGCTGGGAGTCCCGCACCGTGTGTTGGGACCGGTGGCGCTCGATGACCCGTCGGGTCGACGCGATGTGCGCAGTTTCGTCATCGTTGATCGCCGATACTCGACCGCGCTCACTGCCGAACTGGGGGCCGCTGTACGCACCGCCTCTACCGATGAGGGGCCGGCCCGCGATGTGCGAGTGCGGATGGACCCGCGGGATATGTGAGGTGCTCATCCGGACTGCCTAAACTAGGTAGCGATGAGCGTTATCCCGATCCGGCTCTACGGAGATCCGGTCCTGCGAACTCCGGCTGCCGAAGTTGTCGATTTCGACAAGGAATTGCGCAAGTTGGTGCAAGACCTCACCGACACCATGCAAGACGCCCCCGGAGTGGGTCTGGCGGCGCCCCAACTGGGCGTCTCGTTGCGGGTATTCACCTATTGGGTGGACGACGAGCTCGGTCATCTGGTGAACCCGGTTTTGGATCTGTCCGACGAAGAACAGGACGGCGAGGAAGGCTGCCTGTCGGTTCCTGACCTCTCCTTTGAGTGTAAGCGCGCCAAGAGCGTCGTCGCTAAGGGTATGAACATGCATGGAGAGCCGATCACGTTGGAAGGCAGCGATTTGCTGGCGCGGTGCGTGCAGCACGAGACTGATCATCTCGATGGGATCGTCTTCATCGATCGACTCGATCCGCAAACTCGTAAGGCAGCCATGAAAGCGATCCGCGAATCGGAGTGGTTCGGCGCCGATCCACTTACGGTCAAGGTGAGTCCGCACCCGCAATCATCGCGGTGGCTGTGACGTCTTTGCGCGTTATCTTCGCGGGTACTCCGCAGGTGGCAGTACCGGCGCTGGAAGCCTTACTGGAATCGCAGCATCAGGTTGTAGCTGTGCTCACCAAACCCGATTCGCGCGCCGGACGCGGTCGTTCACTGCAGCCCAGCGCGGTTGCACTAGCTGCTCGGGACAACGGGCTCGATGTGCACACCCCCGAGCGCCTCGACGGGTTTGTTGACGCGTTGCGTGCATGGGAGGCAGATGTCGTCGCCGTCGTGGCTTACGGATTGCTGGTACCCGAGGATCTGCTGGAGATCCCCCGACTGGGATGGATCAATGCGCACTTCTCCCGACTCCCGCGCTGGCGCGGCGCGGCGCCGGTTCAACATGCCATCGCACACGGTGATGCGACGACTTCGGTGACCACCTTTCGTATCGACCAAGGCCTCGATACCGGACCGGTGTTGCTCACCTCACCCGATGTAGAAATTGGTGAGCGCGAGGACTCCGGGCATTTGCTCAACCGGCTTGCACCGATAGGAGCCGAACTACTTGTGGACACCATGGATGCGCTGGCCGCAGGGAGCGTTGAAGCAACCGCTCAGTCCAGTGAGGGGGTTTCTTTTGCGCCGCGACTGAGCGTGGATGACGCCCGGATCGACTGGCAGCGCTCCGCTATCGATATTGACAGGAGTATCCGGGCTTGCACACCTGCTCCGGGAGCGTGGACCACATTCGGCGGTGAACGACTACGCATCGGCGTGCCGGCCGCGGTGGCTGCTTCCTCTTCGGAAGGATTCGGCGAACCCGGATCCATCCACCTCGACGGCAAGCGTGTCGTGATCGCCGCGGCCTCGGGCCACCTGGAAATCGATCAGGTGCAACCGGCCGGCAAGAAGTGGATGGCGGCCGATGCGTGGATCCGCGGGCTGCGCACCGGTGAACTACATGTCCACTGACAGCAGGCGCGCCGCACTCGAACTCCTCGAAGCGGTGCGCACCGAAGACGCATACGCGAATGTGGTCTGGCCCCGCACCCTGGACCGTTGGTCCCTCAGTGGGCGCGATGCCGCCTTCGCCACCGACCTGGCGTACGGCACCTTGCGGATGCGCGGGCTCTATGACGCAGTCATCGCGGCCTGCTCCACCCGGCCTACTGGCGAGATCGACCCACAGTTGTTGGACATCTTGCGTTTGGGTACCCACCAGATACTCAGCATGCGGGTACCCGATCACGCTGCGGTCGACTCATCCTGCGGCCTAGCTCGCGCGCTTGGCATCACCGATACTGGTCGGGTCGGATTCATCAACGCTGTATTGCGCAAAGTCGCGCAGCATGACCTTGAGCAGTGGCAACGCATCTGCACCGAGCATCTCACCGGAGACGCGGCGGTAGCCGTTGCCACCTCGCATCCGGAATGGATCGTGCGAGCCGTTCGCGAAGCGTGGTCCGGCCATCGAGAGCAACCGGTAAGTGAAGACGAACTAGTCACGGTGCTCGCTGCGGACAACATCCCGGCGAAACCGACGATCGCTCTTCGCGGGGAGGTGGTGGACGCCGATCTCGAGGGGACATCTCCTGCCCGGTGGCTTCCCGGCGCCCGGGTGCTGGACACGGTCATCCCGAACCGGTCCGAGCTGCTGCGCGACTCCCGCGCCATCGTGCAGGACGAAGGCAGTCAACTCGCGGTGCAAGCGCTCCTGGCCGCCGCGGTCGACCCGCCGGAATCGGCTTGGCTGGATATGTGCGCCGGCCCGGGGGGTAAAGCCGCGTTGCTAGCCGATGCTGCCCGCCGGGAAGGGGTGGGACTGTTGGCGGTTGAGTTACACCCGCACCGCGCGGACCTCGTGCGATCC
>Ga0209953_1000085_pt1 | contig 37164 bp, 53 predicted proteins | sample SalPonred_H2O_MG_FD_185713 | JGI IMG/M metagenome (GOLD analysis project Ga0209953, IMG submission 185713) | Salt pond water microbial communities from South San Francisco under conditions of wetland restoration - Salt Pond MetaG... | ecosystem: Environmental > Aquatic > Non-marine Saline and...
GGCGGCGGTGGTGGTGCATCTCATAACAGCACTGCAAACGGCGGCGCAGGCGGTAGCGGAATCGTAATCGTGAGGGTGGAGATCTAATGACTATCAGTAAACTTTCCACCATTCAAGGATTCAACACTCCCGCTCGGGTAGGTGGAGCGACGATCACTACCGCTGCTACAGGTAACTACACGGTGGGGGATGTGACGTATGATTATTGGTCTTTTACGGGGAATGGTTCGCTGGATGTTGTGACCGCTGGGTACGCGGATGTGCTTGTCGTCGGCGGAGGTGGTGCTGGTGGTCGTTACCGATCCGCTGGCGGCGGTGCTGGCGGCCATTTAGAACTTACTAACGCTTATTTTTCTGCTGGCACGCACACAGTTACAGTTGGTGCTGGCGGGACTGGTTCTACTGGTAACGATGTTGGTTTTGGTTTATCTGGTATTGCTTCACGCTGTGGTGATTACATAGCGCCGGGTGGAGGCGGTGGAGCCTCAATCTCTTTTGCGTATAACACCACGACAGATTACAAAGGAACGGGTCTAAGCGGAGGCTCAGGTGGCGGTGGCTCAGGTGGTAGCACCGGAAGCAACGCTGGCGGTGCTGGAATAACCGATTTAGGGAATAGCGGCGGCGTTGGAACCACCAACCTTGACGGCGGCGGCGGTGGCGGCGCTGGAGCCGCTGGTGGGGACGGCGCTGGTGGGACTGGTGGCGCTGGCGGTGCAGGTGCAGCGTCAAGTATTACTGGAACAAGTGTTACTCGTGCCGGTGGTGGCGGTGGTCGTGGAGGATCAACTGGCGGCTCTGGCGGTTCTGGAGGCGGCGGTGCTGGCGGGACGAGTAGTGCTGGAACTTCTGGTACAGCGAATACCGGCGGCGGTGGTGGCGGCGGTCAGGGAAATGTCACAGGCAACGGCGGTTCGGGTGTTGTGATTGTTCGTGTTGCCCGCCCTGTGAGCGTTGCTGCTGGTGGAGCGGTTGTGTCGAACACAGCGACGGGTACTTACACTTCTGGTTCAGCGACGTACAAGTTCTTCTCGTTTACGGGTAATGGGTCGTTGGATGTGGCTCGTGCTGGTTTCGCTGATGTGCTGGTTGTCGGCGGTGGCGGTGGTTCTGGTTCTTATGTTTCTGGCGGCGGCGGCGCTGGCGGAATGAAAGAAATAACCAACGCATACCTCCCTGCTGGATCTTTGAGCGTTGTCGTAGGTGCTGGTGGAACTGGCGGTCCATCTGGGAATGCTGGCAATACTGGTTATCCTGGCGGCAATGGTGGAGCCTCTTATGTTTCAGGCTACTTAGCCCCTGGAGGCGGCGGTGGCGGTGCTGGAATATTCCGGTACAACACTAACAGTTACTACACAGGACCAGGCTTGGCTGGCGGCTCCGGTGGCGGTGGCGGTTTTGGTCCTACTGCTGGAGTTACTGGCTCAGGTGGAAGTAACGTATCCGGTTATGGAAACATCGGCGGTGCATCAACTACGATTTACGTTTCTGGCGCTGGTGGTGGCGGCGCTGGAGCCGCTGGAGCCGATGTAAATAGCACAAATGGTGGAGCCGGAGGAAATGGAGCGGCTTCCTCTATTACTGGTTCGTCTGTCACTTATGCTGGTGGTGGCGGTGGGAACGGATACATTGGCACTGGTGGCACTGGTGGTTCCGGCGGTGGTGGTGCTGGCGCTTCTGGCAATACAACTGGTACTGCTGGAACTGCTAATACTGGCGGCGGTGGCGGCGGTTGTGGTGGTGTATCCGTAGGTGCGGCTGGTGGTTCCGGTATCGTCATTGTCCGAGTCAGAGTTTCATAAACAACGAAAGGAAATATTGTGGCTCACGTAGCACGTATTGATGAGGACGGCATCGTTCGGGAAGTGCATGTCCTGAACAACAGCGACCTGCCTGATGATGGTGCTTTCACCCCTGAGGTGGAGGCAGCGGCTAATGCTTTGCAGCACTCGCTCGGGTTGGATGGTGTTTGGAAGTTGACGAGTTACAACGGTAACTTTCGTGGAGTGTATGCGGGTATTGGTTACAAGTACGACAGCGATCTTGATGAGTTCGTTGCTCCTGAGGCTCCGGAGGAAGAAGTTGCTGAATAAGTTGATGTCCCGTGAGGGACGTAAGTGGCTGTACGGGATCGCTCTCACTTTGGTTCCGCTGCTGGTCGCTTACGGTGTCATCGCTGAGGATGCTGCCCCGCTGTGGGTCGCTCTCGTGGGTAGCCTGTTGGCTCCGACGTTGGCGCTCTCGCATTTGACTCCTGACCTCCCGCCAGCGGGTGAGGCTCCAGAGGACTTGTAGCGTGTCATGATCCTCCCCGACTCCCATATTGATGAATGGGTTATCGCTGCCGCCGCCCTCGTGGTGGCGGTTGGTGTTATCAGTAAGTTCGCTTACGCCACCTATAAGGCGATTCATAGGATTGATATGACGCTGGGTGTGGATAAGAAGGGCCGCACTATTAGTGAGCGGTTGGAGCGGGTGGAGTACCAGTTGTTCCCTAATGGTGGTAATAGTCTGGTGGATCGCGTGAATCAGATCGCGTACGATCAGCGGGCTATTGAGGGTGAGTTGCGGGTCGTTAAGGACTACATGGGGTTGGTGAGGAACGATGACGCTGTTTGAGCGGCGGCTAGAGAAGTCTGCTGTGAAGTGGCTTGGCGCTGAGAATGTGACGTTTGTTGATGGTTGGAAGACTCGTAAGAATGGCCGCTGGCGGTATAACCGTAGGAACACGCCGGTCATGGCTATCGCGCATCACACGGCGGGTGGGGACTCGAAAGACCCAGGCGGGAACCCGGGCGTGGTTCGATATGTCATTCACCGAAGCACAAGAGTTCCTTACGCTAATGCGGTAATCGACTCTGATGGTCATACGTATATTTGTTCTGCTGGCCCGGTGTGGCACGCTGGCCGTGGCTCGTTCAAGGGCACTCGTTGGGGGCGTTGGGGTATCCCGGACAACATGGCTAACTGGGCGACTTGGGGCACGGAGGTTGTGAGCGCCGGGTTGAAAAAGGACTTCTCGCTGGCTGAGAAGAAGGCTCTTCGCAGGTTGCATTGTGCTGTGCGTGAGGCCGCTGGCTGGAAGGGCTTTAAGTACAGGCTGGCGAATCACAAGGACTGGACTAGCAGGAAGATAGACACGCAGTATTCGTGGAAGTGGTTGTTGCGTGGTGCGCGTAGGGTATGGTCTAGAAAGTCCTACGGTTTATAGTCTAGTTTAGGAGCGGGTGTATGGGCCTCGCTGATCGTTTCGCCACGTATGAGAAGCCTGCTTTGGGTGCGAAATGTGCTACGTGCACGTTGCTGATTGACTTGCCTGAGTCTGAGTCGGTTGCTTTGCAGTCTGCTTTGGATGATCCGTCTGTCAGTAATGCGGCTATCAGCAATATTTTGAAGGCTGAGAATCACCATATTGGTGAGACTTCGGTAAGGCGTCACCGCAAGAAGATTTGTCGCGGCGATGTCACTTAAAGATAAGTTCAGTGAGGAGTCGCTGGTCGCTCAGCAGGAGAATGAGGATCTGCGGGCGGCGCTGGTTAGGGCGCAGAGGGATTTGCGGCGGGCTAAGGCTAAGACGGACGCCTTGGCGGAAGCAACCATTCACGCAGCCGCTGACGCTGTTTTAGGTAACTACCCTCCGAAGGTACCTAAGAAGCCTAAAAGAGCGTCTAAGGCTGGTTCTGAGGCCGCTATCTGGCATTTGACGGACTGGCAGGGCGCGAAACTGACGCCTTCCTACAACACTGAGGTTATGCACAAGCGTGTCCACAGGTTCGTGGATAAAGCCTTGAAGATCACCGACATTCAGCGGAAAGCCCACCCGGTGAACGACTGTTACATCTTGTTCGGTGGGGACATGATTGAGGGGTTGTTTAATTTCCCGACGCAGCCGTTCGAGATCGACGCCACCCTGTTTGAGCAGTTCGTGAACGTGTCTAACCTCATGGTGCAAGTGGTGACGAGGGCGCTGGAGATATATCAGTCTGTCACGGTGGTCGCTGAGTGGGGTAACCACGGACGCCTCGGCTCTAAGAGAGACGCTGTACCCAGGTCGGATAACGCTGACCGGATGACGTACGAATTGGCCCGTCAAATACTTCTATCTTCGGGTGCGAAAAACTTGTATTGGGAGGACTCCGGTGAAGATATACAGCGGGTGCAGATCGGTAACTACCGGGCGTTACTTATTCACGGAGACGAGATCGGACGCAGCGGCTTCGCCTCAACGAACACCATCACGAACCACGTTAATCGCTGGAGGTCGGGGTCGTACCCGTGGCACTTCCGCGACGTCTACGTCGGCCACTACCACACCCACTACCAGTCAAGCCTCGCAGATGGAGCAGGAGCGATCTATGGAACAGGAAGCACAGAGTCAGACAACCGGTACGCCTCCGTTGGGTTGGCTTCATCGGCGGTCCCATCCCAGCGCCTTCACTTCATCGACCCCGAAGAAGGACGAGTCACAGCGCAGTACCAAATCTGGCTTGACCACTGACCCCACAGTCGCTGTCGATGCGCTGCGCCTGGTCGATGAGGAACGGCAAGAGTCGTATGGGGACTATGAGGAGAACCTGTCTCGGATCGCAGGCATGTGGTCGTCGTTCCTGAACGTGGATATTTCGGCCATGGATGTGGCGCTCATGATGGTTCTGTTAAAGACTTCACGGGCGAAGGCCGGGTACGCTCGGGATAACGCTGTGGACGGGGTAGCATATTTCCTGATCCACGATTCTCTAGCGAGGTACGATGGCCACTAGTAACCGAAGTCTCATAGCGAAACTTCAGTATGGTGATCTCACGGTGACGCTTACCGCTGAGGGTGCCTCGTGGAACCCTGACGTTGCGGATGATCTAATCAAGCGAGTCGGGATGCTGTGGAAAGAGTCGCTTACGTCGATGCTGGAAACAAATACGTGGATGGCCTTCGATACGGACCATGACGACGACTAGAGTCGCGTATCTTTCTGGGGAGTGGACGAACCTCCCCAACGGTGAAGTCATCCCTGGAGGATGCACCTACTACCGCTGCTTCCTGCCGATGCACGCTGCTCGTTTCGATGCGGTGATGGGGCGGCCAGCGTGGACCTCGCAGTATGGGTTCGGGGTGAACGAGAACAACGGTAAGGCTACGTTCGGCTACAAGGTAGTCGTGTTAAAGCAGTTGATGGATCGCTGGATACCGCACCAGATCGAAGTCGCACAATCGCTGGGGCAGAAGATCATTGTGGACGTGGACGACTTCTATCACGGGCTGCACGAGTCAAACTCTGCGTACGAGAAAACCGACCCAGCGAAAAACAAAGTACGCAATAGAGACGTATATGAACAGATCATACGTAGTGTGGATATGGTCGTTGTGTCTACGCCGACGCTGCAAGAGTTTTATGGGCAGTGGAATCCGAACATTCGTGTGGTGCGTAACTCGGTGTACCCGTCTCAGTTTCAGCGGCGTCAGGTAAAGCGAGACAAGCCTGTTATTGGTTGGGTTGGTGCGTTGGGATATCGCAGCGGTGATATCGAAACGCTCAGGGAGTGGCTGCCCGACTTCCTAGAGGACAACGATTTGACCTTCCAGCATTCGGGGCACGTCCCTTCGCAGGGGGACTTCGCTGAAGTGTCTGGCATAAATCCGCAGCGGTTGCGTACTCTGCCAATGCAGCCAATGAACCGATACCACCTGCTTTTCCAGATGGACATTGGCTTAGTGCCATTAAACGACATACCTTTTAACAGGGCTAAATCGTTCATTAAGGGTTTGGAGTATGCGGCTAGCGGTATCCCGTTCGTCGCTCAAGCGTTACCTGAATATCAGTTGCTCGCTGATGATGGGGTGGGCCTGGTCGCTGACAGTCCCGACGACTGGATCAGACAAATTGACGGACTTTTATCTTACAAAACGCGGAAACGTCAGGCAGCGACTTCGTTCCGTAATGTGGAACAGAAGCACACGATTAAGCAGCGTGAGGATGAGTGGCGTCAGGTAATCCTTGACGCGATCTCCATGTAAAGCCGCTCCGCTGAGTCACCTAGTTCCATAATGTGAAACAAGTCGTACAGGTCGTCAAACGAATACGCCTTGATCGCGTACTTGTTCGGGAACCACACTTCCGGTAGTTCAGCGATCTCGCTGTCTGTGATTTTTATTAGGTCGGTGTAGTGGGATCGCCAGGCCGGATTGACTACTTGGACGGATTGTTTGCCTAGGGTGATGGCTTCCACGATTATTGATCCGAAGTCACCGATCACTGTGTCGGCCCATTCTAGGTTTTCCGTCGGGGTGTGTTCGGTGTCGTGAACGGGATAGTTCGCTGCCAGGTCACGGTGCACCTGCTTGCCGGGGTTTTGTAGATACATGTGCAGCATCACTCGCACGTTGGGGAGTTCGTAGATGCGGTCACCGATGACCGGTATCGCTGATAAGCGGGGGTTGTGGGTGGGAGCGAACAGGATGTTCCTACGGAAGTTGGTCAACTTGGTCAAGCCGATGACCCAGATCCGTTCGCCGGGCACTCCGAGGTTTTTAAGTAGATTTGCGTAGTAATAACCTGGAACAGCGAACACGGTATTCCCGGTTAAGAACGCTTCCTTCCTCGCTGTGGAGAACGCTTGGCCTTTGGATGCTAGCCCGTGGAACACGCAGATGCGTAGTGGCGCTTGGGGTGCAGTGGATTTCTCATCGCAGCAGATAACGATGTCGTAGGAGCCTGTGGGGGCTTTGTTGTATCCGGCGTAATCTATTTCCCAGTCGGGATTGTTTCGGGCTATGGCGTCTTCTACGGGCTTTAAATAGGTGCTGGCTAGCGGCCAGTCCATGTAGAGGCAGACTCTAAATGTGTTCATAGCATCCACAGTCACATACTCCTGCGTCTTTCTCAGCCATGAGATCACGCACGTAAACGACCCTGCATCCGTCGCACACGCAGCGGTCGTCATCCATAGTGGGAACGTTCGGGTACTTCGCTTGGAAGTCTGCTAGCGGGCTAGATGTGTTCATAGCATCCACACTTACATTCACCCGACTTGTGCATATGTGAGCACGCGACGCAGCCCTCAGGCTCTTCTTGTACAGGTTCCTGTACAGGTGGCACTACCTGTAACGCTATCGGCTCGTCTGTTTCTGGTGACCAGCATTGGTCGTCGTTCCACGAGACGGTGATCGAATGGTCACCTGCGTGGCCTGCTGGCATGTCACAGCGAGCCTTTAATGCCGCGCTGATAGCCCAACAAGTCCTGATTGTCTCAGTCATGTGTCCTCCAATAATGGAGAGCGGCCCCCAGGAAACAGGTGAGAAACCGGGGGCCGCTCTCTGATCCTAGCACCGCTTCCCCTCGGACGCTAGGAACGCTTAGATCGTACGTCAAGGCGTTCGTTGCCTTGCACTTGCACCCAGCGAACTTGGTGGGTGTCGGTGACGCCGCTGACATTAGCCAAGCGAGACGCGGCTTCTTTCTTCATCTGCTTGCCGACAGACTCTTGGTCACGACCATCGACATACATGCGTACGGCTTCCACTAACTCACGGTCAGTAATAACACCGTCGCTATCGTTGTCTTCTAGCCCGCCACGGCAGACCGTGAAGAACTCGCAGATTTTTTCGCACACAGCAGCCGGAATATCCCGCGCTGAGTCCTCGCCGTTCTTGACTGCGTAGATCACGTCGCTGACCCATGTGTCGATCTCTGCTGTGAGATCAGGGTCGAACATGTCGATGTAGACGAGCGGTTCGGTTTGTGCGCCGCTGCGGTCTAGGAAGATGTTGCCGACGAGCACATCTTTGGATGAATCTAAAGTGCCATCTTGGATTAATCCCAATGCGTACAGGTGACGCTGGTATAGGTGGGATTGGGATGGTCCATTGCGTCGGGTCCACTCAAAGCCATTGACAGTCTTGATGTCAAGTACAGCGTTGATGTCAGGGGCAACGATGTCAGGGTGACCACCGATTTCTGCACCGCTAGGCAAGGTAGCGACTGTCTTGATGTTGTCGATACTGCCCATGCCCCATGTGGGGTGTAGGTCTTTGATCGCTGCCTCAACGTACGAGTGGATTGCTGTGCCTACCGCCGCTGACCAATTTGGTGGATGGTCTGTTGGCTGCACTTGCCGTGTGACGAGGACGGCTTTTTGGCGGCAGAACCCGATGTCGCTGGGTCCTAGCCTGCCTTCTCGTGACTGGCGGGTGCGTGCGCTGCCTTCCATGTAGTCATAGAGGGCGAGCGACACGTCGGATGCGACTATCTCATTCAGATTCATCGGGGTTCTCCGCTTCTACGAGGGTCTTGACGACGACGGGAGCGACGGCTCCGTTGTTGTACAGCGACAGCCCGAACTGATCGCCTAGGTTGATTGCTGCTCGCTTGAGCGCGTCGGACTCTGCTGTCTTGACGGCCATATCGTGTGCCTCGCCACGCTGACCTAAGGTGCTGGAGCCGACGGCTGCCTCAGTGTAGGTCGCTCCTGTGGCATGGATGCGAAGTTGTCCGATGACTTTGTAGCCGACGTTGTATTTGCCGCCGTTGTCTACGTCGAACATGAGTTCTGCGGAGAGTACGTCCCATGACCATTCACCGAATCCGAAGATGCGGATGAGGTGCGCTTTGACGTCCCATGCTTCTAGATAGGACAGGGACTTGCCGCCGCCGCCTTGCCTCTTGGCGATGCGGGTGGGCTTGATGCCCTTGAGGAGGATGTCGTGCTGTTGTTGCGAGATCATTCGATCACCTGTTTCTGTTGTTGGTTGTAGGTACTACTCTACTCGGTATGTATTACTATGTCAATCACCATGCCATGCGTGACGTGTTCGCTCCTGTTGAGGCTGAACTAGACCCACAGGTCAGATCAGAGATGATGCTTAACATCCAAGATCGGTTCGCTGAACTTCTCGTGGAACAGATCGAACGAACCTGCTGGGAACTGAAACACAAACGGCAATGGAACACGGGCCAGATAGCCGACACTCTGAACATCAGCGAACGCAAAGTGAAGATGTTTATTCGCTGGTACTCAGAGAGGACGGGAGAGTGGAATCCTCTGGATCGTCCGAAGCCTGCTGAGGTGATTGATATTTCTCATCTAGTGCGGAAGCAAGGAAATCAACCGACCCGTCAGCGTTTAACAGAACCCACCCATAGTGAAGGCGAACCGGCTCCTGTTGAGGATCACCCGACTGCCTGACAAGCCACCCATACGCAAGTGACTCTTCCCTGTTGCGTTCGATTTTCTCGTGGCATCGGAAGTGAACGAACAAGCCATTGCAAGCGAGCCGTGACGCTGGGTCTTTGGTGCCGCCCATGCCTCGTGGCTTGCGGTGGTGTATCTGGGCGTCGATAGCGACCGGTGTGCCACATAACTCGCAGCGACCTTTCGCTCGTTCTCGGATTACTTGCCGCGTTTTTTCCGTGAACCGCATGTGCTCCACACTCCTGCCACTAGTCCAGCGATGACGCAAACACCTAACCCTGCATAAAAGATTACCCACTCAAACGGACTGATTAAAGAGATCACTTGTAGCCTGCTTGCGTGAGGAGTTGCACCAGCATCCATAGTGGGAGACTGGCGTACTGCTGTTCGCTGTCGGTGACTCGCTGGCGTTTGTGGACCACCGCACCAAGTCCTCCGCCGTTGGCTGCACGTTCGCGCTCAAGTTCCGCGAACCATGAGGAAAGCGTGAGTGTTTTGTGGTTTTTGCATTCGATGGTGAAGTTCCCCAGGACAGGGTGACTGAGGCCGTGTATGTCCCCACGGTCATCTGCCCAACCAGCCCGCGTCCTTTCGACATCGAACCCTTGTAGGGTGAGATAGCGAACGATAGCCCGCTCATACTCTGATCCTTTCTGTTTCTGTGGGTTGCTCATTAGAAGTACCTGCCGCATTCGTTGTCTTGGCACCGGTACAGATAAAGGTTGCTTGGCTGGCCTCGTGTTCCACAGTGTGGGCAGAAGTGGTATTCAACTGATCGTGGTTGCGGATTTGGTTTGTAGTCGCTGGGTGAGACGTACTCAGCCATTGCATTTGCTCCCTGTTAGATGCCAGTGCTTCGCGCCTTTCCCGTTGCGCCAAGCGATGTAGAACGCTGCGTCTTGCCAATAGCGATTCCACTTGTGGATAGGTTTCTTACGCAGTGCCAACAATACTTTCTTTTTGTCGGCGTGCTCAGGCTTAAGCATATGTGTCAGCGATACGCGCCACTGCGAATCTAGAAACTGATACGCCCCACGTGCGGAGGATGACTTGTTTGCTGCCCGATAGTTGTAGCGGGACTCGCGCCACATGATGCACTTACGCTTCGACTCCCACTTCTTGTCGTACCACTTGCCCTGATAGAGCGACTGCTCAAAACCTTTCATGTCTAGGGCGGCTCGTGAGTCTGCTGGGTGTGCTGCTGGTGTCAGGGCTAACGCTCCTGCTAGTAGTGCTGCGGTGAGCATGATCCTCCTAGAACCTGTGGCCACATTCAGGGCACTCGTGTCTGCGTCCCTGCTCGTCGGTTTCACGGCCAGCCACGTATTCGGGCGTCACGTACACGCGGCATCGTCCGCGTTTCTCTGTCAGCCTAGCAATACGCCCTGTCTTATGGAGAACCGACAAGGCTCCGCTGACGGTGCCGTGATGCCAGCCCGTGATCTCAGCCAACTCTTTCCACGTCATGCCATTCTCACGTTCAAGGAAGATGTGGCCGAGTATCTGGTTTTGTGTGCTTCGGGTGGCGCCGTTGGTGTCGGCGGAGTCAGCGCGTTCTTTGCTTGTGTCTGTACCTGACCATCCGCTACTGCCGTTGTACGGCAGGCTTACGCTTACGTCGTCGTCGCTTGGGAGCAGGCTCCAAAGAGTCTGACCGTTGCTTGCTGTCTGTTGCTGCTTGTTGTCCATATGTTTTCTCCCGTTTCTTGTCGCAATCGCATTGGCACCACCAGATTTGAGCGACTGGCCCGATGATGTACGGCTTGCATTGTTCATGATGGCTGGTTGTGCACCATCCGCACTTCACAGCATTCCTGCTCTTTTGAAGTTGCGTATCGCCCACACGATTTGTTGATCGTTGATTTCCTCTGGTGCGCAGTGCTCGCAGTACGCTTCACCGTTGCCTAGTTCTACGCTGACGGGTAGGCCGCAGCGTAGGTCTGTGATGTGGTTGCGTGCGTCGCATCCTGTGATGTCTGGGTTCACCTGTTTCTCCCTTCCAATAACCCAATACTATCAAATAAATAGGATTGTGTCAATCGGTGTCGCCATACAAAGCCTCCCACTCATCAGCCATAATCCCCTGCCACGGCAACACACTGCCCCGACGCAAACCCGTAGGCCACAAGCGATCATCCGACCGGTGACCCCGCCAGTTCTTTAACAGGATATTGCCGCTCGCACGATGCTTCACCATGCCAAACCCAAACTCAGGCCACCGCATCCACATAGACGACCCATACGGGCGCATGCCATTGCGGTCGTTTTGCAACCCGTGACCAGCGTGCGCCTCCAGCAGCACCGACGAGCCTGTCTCAGCCCTAATCCTGTCCACGGTGCGCGACACAGAAGTGAATGCTGTGTCTACCTTGTCGCCCTCTGGAGCGAGCCGATACAGCGAACCCATGTACATCAAATCAGGCTGCGTTTCCTTGGCTAGTTTCACCACCTGCTGCTGCTCAACAGGGTTGGACAGATCAATGTCCTTTATGTCTACCCACGTTATCGACGGGTCAATATGGCGCTGTTCACGCAGATACGGGTACACCTTCCGCATGTTGTTACGCACCTGGAGCCGATCATTCTCCACATCCAACATGAGCACGCGCATCGGATCATGATGCGTCAGTTCAGGATGCAACGTGTTCACACCCATCGCTGCGCCAAGACACATTTGCGCAACTAGAACGGACTTGCCGCCACCCTCAGGGCCAGTCAAGATCATGCGCTCGTTCGTGCGGAGCATGTCAGGCACAATCCACGGGCGAACATCATCAGGGGTGTCAATGATTGTGTCGAAGTCGACCGTGCTCAGTCCACTGGATAGATGCGCCTCATTGACGGACAAGGCTTCTAAGACGTTCGCCATGATCTCATCGACGGGTCGCTTGGTGTCTAACTCAGCGAGTCCACGAGTCAATGTCTCTTGCATGCGGCGACGATTGGCCTCCTGACGTACAGCGTTAGCGCAATACGTGGGCGTGGAGTAATACTCCTCCTTCACGTTCAGGAGGAACCACTTGTACATGGACGGATTGGCTTTGCTCACTTCATCAGCGACAGCCATCTGCTCCACTTGACCACGAGCCATTAGCGTCGTGATCGCGGAAGCGGTGTCTTGCTGATAGCCAGGCTCAAAGTCAGCGACATCACAAATACTGAACACTGTCTCAGCGTTCTCTTGTGTTGTTGATGCGTGATACAGAGCCGCTAGTTGTAACTGCTCTAGAACTTCATTCACCCGTTTCACCTCTCTTTGGGAATACTTACCCTACCTGTGTGTGTCTTGGCCTTCACGAGACAGGTGCTATTTCCTCCGTCATTCCTGTCAATCGTCTCCCCAGCACAAACCACGCCAGTCTGGGTATGCCTTGGCACGCATAGAATCACACGAATAATCACCTGTTTCTTGTTCGTTGGGAGGACCCTAGATGAAAACTAGAGTCCCCCCAACGCTATGTCAAGATGAGTCAATGACACGCTTCGCTTCTTCGATGCGATGCAACGCTGCTTGCCTACGTGAGCGCCGTTTCTGAACTGTCAAGCCCCACTCTGCATACACTTCTTGCAGGATTTCGTGGAACTCGTTGTCGTGGCGGCGACGCAAGCGAGCAGCCGCCTCCTGATATGCACGCGCTGTACTAGATGCTGCCATTAGAACGGCTCTCCAACCTGCGACTCTTCACCGCTGGGAGTGTTCGCCATGCCAGCAAGGAACTTAGGCGTCTTAGCGGGCGTGAACTGAGTAGACACACCAACCTCGCTCGCGCGAATCGAATACGCCTTCTGCTTCTGGCCTTCCTTGTTCGTCCACTCGCGCTGAACCAACTTCCCACTGACAACTATCGCATCACCTTTCGTGACAGATTCAGCGAGATTCTCAGCATTCTTACCATTGACGATGATGTCGATGTAGGTCGGGTCACCGTCCTCCCATTGCCCATCCTTAGTCCTACGCCGGTCTTTAGCGACGCCTCGTAGTTTCACCCACGCTGATCCGTCGTCACCGAATCGAATATCCGGCGCATCTACGACACCGAACATGCCACTAATCATTGGAAGACTCACGAGTCCACCTTTCTTTGTCTGTTTCGATAAATGCTTTCAGCATCGGGGCGAACGTGCCCATACGCAGCACTACAAGAGAGTCGTCAACACTGTCACCGTATCCACGGTTCGTGACAAACACGACAACCTGTTTCCCATCTGCTAATCGCTCGTATTTTTTAACATATTCGGGCATGCGAGTCCAAACAGCCTCATTTTTGTTTGATTTAGGGTTGAGGCGGGCAAACTCGTGCCCAGCGATGCCTTGGAAACGCTTACGCAGCCCTTCCCAACGCAGCGGTATGCCCACAGCAGCGAAATATCTGCTGATTGTCTGTTCCCAACTAGCCTCCTTGACTGATCTCACTGTTTCCGCCTCATAAATAGATTGGCGCGGGTACGGGAGCCGTCAATGCCTTTTGTCCAAACCTCATACTTGTTTGGATCAATGTAGGCAAAGCGGCCCTTACGAATGTGCGTACGCATCGACTGATCTACGTCAGCGATCATCACGCATTCGCCATCGGACAGCGCATCTATTTCTTGGATGACACGCTGCCAGTCGATGTGTTTTACCCGTGGTCTAGACCTGCCAACTGTTGTGTCAGGTTGTCCCATAGGTCGCTGTTCACCTCCGCCCTGTCAGGCGGCGGCGGTTCTTTACTAAAGAAGCAGATCATTGTGGGGTCGGTGATGATGTGTGAGAACCGTGGGAACTCACTAACCCATTGATCTAGATTGCTTCGTTGCTCGGCAGATAGCATAAATCACCTCTTTCACGGTAATAATACTGCCACACGGATACTATGTCAAGTAGTACGATGCGTCAATGCCATACGCACCCTTGACACTAAACAGAGCAGAACACGCCCGCCTCAACCGCCTCATCCACATCAAAGACACCGGATGCTGGGAATGGCAAGGCAACCAAACCACCAACGGCTACGGCAAATGGCAACGAGGCCCAGGCCACCCCGAACGAGCCGTCCACAGAATCGTCTACGAACACTACAAAAACGAGAAAATCACAGACGGCTACCAACTAGACCACCTATGCCGCAACAGAATTTGCTGCAACCCAGAACACCTAGAACCCGTGACCGCCAGCGAAAACACACTCCGCCAAGACCATTGGGAGCGACGCAAAACGCACTGCCCCAAAGGACACGAATACAACGAAGAAAACACCCGATACACCCCGAAAGGTAAACGAGTCTGCCGCGCATGCGACCGCTTAAGAAAACGCGCATAAGACTTTTGCCACACGTCGCGCGTGCGGATAGAGGAAACCCCCCTACCGCGTGGGGGGCAGGCGGTAGGGGGGCCGAGCGCCGGAGACAGGTGGCGCTCTGGTCTATTAAACCTCTTCCGTGTCGATCACATCATAGCGATCCATGGAGTACTCCTCGTCTTGTGTCTCCCAATCGTCAATCATCGAGTCGTTAGCGATGTCGTACGCATAGTGGTAGTCAGGATCTTGTCCACGAGGCACTTCGATTTCTACTTGCATCGTCTCGCGTACCGTGCGGTCACGCTGCATGGTCACACGCATGGTAGTTGTGCGGCCCTCAAAGTCAAAGAAGTTGTAGCCCTCCTCTGAGAAAATGTTGTTGAATGTTTGCAGGGCTTCCTCGTACGAGTCGCAGAAGTTGTTGTCATCTGCAAACTCATTCATCCCAACGTTGATGCGGCCTAGCGCACGGATAACAGCCTGGTTGTTCTTGTTGGCTACGGCGAGTGCAGCGACGGCTTGCAGGTACAGCGCCCACAGGTGGCCGACGGTAGCGGGCGGGTTCTCTTGCAGCCTCGTGAGTGCCTCTTTCTGCGCTGTGCTCATGAATACGAGCCGCTGATAGTCAGCGAACTTGTCGCTGAGCGTGTCTAGTTTGAGTGTGGGGTCACCCGATGCGCTCATGGTGATTTCGGGCATTGTCACGCGGTCGGTGTAAAGCGACATCGGCGTGAGGCGTGGTTCGGTGGTGGTTTCCATGACTGTCTCCTTAGATGTAATGAGAGCGATGCTCTCAACCTGTTTGATAGTGCAATAATACCTTATTTATGTAGTTATGTCAATTAGCGGTAACGGCAAGCCCGACAAAGCAACTCGTCACCACACGGGTTCTCGTACGAGCACACATGGATCAGCGCCGTCCCATCACTCTCTTCATGCTTAGTGATGTAGTAGTCGTCGTCTCTCATGATGCCTCCTCTTGAGACGGGCAAGGAGAAAGCATTACCGCCAAAGCAACGGCCCGCTGCCCCTTCGCGGTTTTGTATTCTTCTTCCATCCATGCCCTAGTTTCAGGGTCAGTTGTGTGTTTGATGATGCAATGACATTCACTCATGATGCCTCCTTGTGTCTTTTCTCAAGCCAACCGATCCAATCGGAATGGCAGTCCTCGCACAGATCCCACTCTTGGGTGATAAGTGCCTCGCAGTCACGGCAGCGATGCGTGTCAGTCATTGTGTCTCCTCGTGTGTAGTGCTACCGCACAGCGAACAGAACCACGGGTCGCTAGACCCTGCTGGGCGGTGCGTGTATGTGTCTATGTCTCCGTAGTTGCAGTGAACAATCGAGCCGAACTCAACGGATAGCATCACAGGATCTCCAATGTCTCAACGTCGTACACGGTGTTCCTGAGAATGTGCATCATGCGCTCGTGCGCGTCCTCCTGCGATTCCGCTTCGATCATGATGCGCACTGTTGCTAGTCCTTCGTATGTGTACATGCTGTCTCCTACTTGTTGGGGTTGGTGTGTTCTATCGTCAGGACAGGGATCTTGACCACGTATGAGGCGCTTTCCCTGTCCACGTAGATGTGACGTTCCTCGCGTGCCAACGCTGGCACAGACTCAGACAGGATTACGTCTGATGCGGCGTTGAGGCAGGCCTCGTTGATCGCGTAGTACACGCACGCCTGGATGCGATCTTGGATGTCCTCAACCCCGAACACCATGTCCTCGAAGGAGCGCACGTAGTCGCTGTCCAGCCATAGAGAGTTCTGGTGGTGGTAGTAGATGGTGTATTCGCAGCCGTCAGCGGTTTCGTGAGCCCAATCGTCGGCGGTGTCTGCGTCGTAGTCGCCAGAGCGCCAGTCGTCTTTGGCCCATCGTTGGATGGCTTGTTCGACTTCGTACCAGGTGGTGCTCATTGCTGTCTCCTAACTGTTGCGGATACAAGTATCCTATCACCTTATTAGTCTTGTGTCGAATCAGGCTCCATCGCAGCGACAGCAGCATCAAGAGCCTCAAGCCAAGGCGTCTGACGATCCTGAATCTGCTGAATAGTTGTAAGAAACAAAGCGGACTTCTCATCGACAGCAACGCCACGGTGACGCCGCAGCCAACTCAAAACAAAATCGACGTTGTTCTCCTCCATCTGATCCCACTCGTCGTCATACAGAAAGTCATGCTGATACAGCCAGTGACCAACGATGCACACAGGCTGCTTGTTCTCGTCCCGGTACACGCAGTCAGCGATATTGTCGGGCTGATCGGTCGCTAGTTGCTTGATCTGATCGAAAACTTGATCGAATGTGAACATGTTTAGTCTCCTTCGTTGAAATGGATACAAGTATCCTATCTAATAGATAGTGTTAGGTCAAGAAGCGAAAACACCACTAATCGTGTATCCGTTCGGGTGAACGTCAATAACAATCTCGTCACACACCTGGAGTGTCTGCGGATCGTCAGTCTTACGCGCAATCTTGATCGCCTGGACATAGTGAATGTCCTCACGAACCTTCGTTTTCAGTTCGTCGTCAGTCAAGCGATGCCAGGCATCACCGTAATCAGTAACGGAATACAAACCGGAACCCAGGTATGCCTCAACGAACGTCTGCTCACGATTGGCGCGGGTCACACGGAACGGCAGGCCACGAGCAACGTCGTCATCTACCTGGTCGCACCAGGTTTCTTCCGCGTACTCGCGCCATTCGCCATTGCAGCGATTGCATGTAACACGGATAGAGGAGTCGTAAACCTTCCCCGAACCGTGACATTTACGGCAGCCACGCTTGCCGCCTCGTGGCCCGTCGCCAGAGCCACCGCACTTGGGGCATTGGTGCGAGCCGTTCATGGTGCCGTCACCGCAGTAGCAGTCTTTGCGGCCCAGCGTGAGCGTGTGTGTGTCATGGTTGTATCGCATGGCTATGCCTCCACCTTGTAGAGAGCACCGATCCAAATGTGCTCAGTTTTCATCGTTTCCGTGTACGGCCTTGGCCCGTCCAGCACGCAAACCTCAGCGATCTCGTCTGCGTAGTTGATGCCTTCTACTACGGCTGTGTGCCAATCCACGCTGGTTGGCTTGTGGCCTTGCTTCCATGTGACCACATCCTCAAGGCCATAGTTCATGGGTGCTGTCGTGGGCTTTGGGTCTGGCCTGTACTCGAACTCGCACTCGCATGCGTGTCCACCGTGGCCGCCTCCGTGGATTTCGATGGCTTCGGTGCATGCTGAGCAGAGTGGGCTAGTGCGTTTCCACATAGTTGTCTCCTAACTGCTTGATTGATGACTCAATACTATCAACTAAATAGTGCTGTGTCAAGTCCATAAAGACACACGCCAACCCACACCAACACCCCACTCATCCACAGACAAGACATCATGTCTCACCTGTGGATAACCCATATACCCAGCGCATGAGTATTCCCACAGCCGTCCACAACCAAAGTTATCCACACCACAAGACATCATGTCTCGCCTGTGGATAACCCTCGCCCATCAGTATTCTCACAGCCGTCGCAGGATCGCCCCTGCACGGCTGGTACCTGCACTCACCGGAGGGCGGGGCGCGGGGCAGCCGCAGGCTGGGGCGCTAATGCAGCCGAAGGCTCGGGAGGCGGGCGGGTCAGCCAAATAAAAAAAGAAAGGGGGGCCAGACCACGGATGGCCTGACCCCCCTCAGAACTACACCGTGTACGGCGTAGTGTGATACACGATGTCGTCGTACTGCGCACGAGCGCGAGACGAAGCGAGCACCGAGAACACCGTGTCGCGTGGAAGCGAACGGTTGTAGTACGACCACGACTCAGACAGTGGCTCAGAGCCATGCTGCCACGTCAAGTCGACGTAGTCGCTGATGCCATTGTGGGTTGGGAAGATGTGAAGTCTCACCAAGCCACCACCGCATCGATGGCAGCCTTGATGTCCTCGTCCAAACCTGACTCGGGCATTAGGTACTCCACCAGTGACAAGAGTGCCTTGAGGTCATGGGCAGTGGGCACATATGTCGCACCGTCGTTGTCCTTGACGATCTTACGAACGTCAGCCAACGCAGCCTTGAGGTGGAACTCAGGCTGCTGAGGCGCACCATCACCTGAACCGCCGGTAGTTGCGCGCTTCTGTTCCTTGCGTACGATCTCGTGATCCTCGGACACGAACGGCACAGCCTTGATTGCAGACTTAGCGTTGTACGGCTCACCATCTGCGCGTACCACGTCCGGAAGCGAGTTGACGACCTGAGCGACAGCCTCGTCGCTAAGTTTCGCACCCTTATCCGTGACGTAGTTACGCTGGACCGCAGTAGACACAGCCAACTTCTCCAACGCCGTCAACTTGTCCTCGGCAGTGCCCGCACCCTTGGTCGCTGCGTCAACATTGCCCTGAGTCATGTACCCATTGGACTCAACAGCAGCGAGAGTGCGAACGTACTCACCCGTGCGCAGGATAGCGACACCAGCGATGCACCACCGACTGACGGTCTTTAGCGCCACGCCGAGGTTGTGAGCGATAGCCTCCTGCTCGTGGCCACGCTGCCACAGAATGTAAGCAGCGACGGCATTCTGCGCACGCAGCAAGTCAGTCTTAGAGTTGTTGGTAACGATCATCTGGTACAGGTCGTTGTCCGACTTGACCTTGTTGACTGACAGTCCGACATGCTTGAGTTGATCTGCTTCCGGGGTGAACTTTGGATCGTGTACTTTCTCAGACATACTGTCTCCTTATTTGATAGTTACGGTGGCAGGTAGCCACCCCCCCGACCAGCGACCAATGTCTACTGGGCGAGAGGCTAGTTACCTAGTCTTTGCTGAGAAGCCGAATGGCCACATCCAGTGCATCGTGCGCGCACCGGAAGTGATGGTCAATGATCTCCTCATTCGTAGTCAGGTTCATCTTCGTTATGTCGGTCTTGGCCTGACGAACCAAGTAGAACAAAGCGGGATCGGTGGACTCAGACATCCTGCACCACCTGAAGGTGATTGTGCAGCGACTCAGCCAAGTCGTCAGGCAGCGACGAGAGTGCTGGTGATGTGCGAGAGTAGAAAACTGGATGGTTGTAGTTCCAAGTCCTACGTCGCAGGATACGAAGCGTTTCTTTGTGCGTGTTCATACTGTCTCCTTAGTACCTAACCACCTGTCTAGGTGATACTCAGACCAGAGCAGCCCAGCACGCAACGGCGAGCGACGAAGGAGCGACACCGTGGAGTGCGACAAGCCCACTAGTCAAGCCTGCCCCGAAGGGGGTTGGGGGGGAAACCGCGCTGTGGGGTATCCCACGCCGCAGTTTGGTGTGGGATAGCGCATGGCGTGGGGGGGACCCAACGAACAGGCTTTACTCGGGGGCGACGGCTGCTACGATCGAAACACCCTGAGTCATAGTCGTATGCAATCGCACCAAGGTAAGGCAGGGGGCTCAAGTGGGGAACGCTAGTTCCCCTTTGCGGGGGGAGGGGGCAGAGCCCCCATCATACGACACCAAGCCACAGTCAAACAACCAACACAACCGCAACCAAAGCGATACACCCACACACAGCGACATAGACAGGTACCCGTAGTAGTGAACAAACAGGTACCGTCAGGGTAACCCCCCCAAGCCACACCCCCCACAAAAACCCACCAACGCTGGCAGTGTGCAGCCTTGAGTGGGGTTGTTGGTGTGGTGTGGAGCCGGGTGGGGTGGTTGACCGGGGGGCTGCCGACCCACCCACAGTGTATATAGGTATATATACGCTCTGTTTGTTTGTGTCATTGGTGGTGTGGAGGGGGTGCGGTAGGGTTTTGGTGTGAAGAGGGTGGAGTTGGGGCGGTGGGAGCGGTATTTTACTGCGAGGAATAGCGGGTTGGGGGTTGAGGCTGCTGCTCGTAAGGCTAGGTTGGGGGTGAGTAGTGCGTATCGGTTTGAGCGTGGGGATCAGGGGTCGTCTGGGTTGGTGGCTGCTGCTGAACTTGGGGTGAGTTCGGTGGGTGGGTTGGTTGTTGCTGAGCCTTTGTCGGAGGAGGCTCGTAAGGCTCTTGATGATTTTGCGTATTTTCGGTTGAGGTTTTTTGGTCGGAAGAGTACGCCTTGGCAGGAGCGGGCTGCGTATGAGGTGTTGCGTCGGTTGGAGTCTCGTGATCGTGAGTTTGTGGTGATGAATGAGCCGCCGGGGTCTGGTAAGTCGACTTTGTTTACTCATGATATTCCGTGTTGGTTGATTGCTAGGGATCGTACGATTCGGTTGCAGATTGGTTCTCGTACGGAGCGGCAGGCTCGCATGTATGCGGGTCGTATTAAGAAAAGCCTAGAGAGAGACGCACCTTTGCGGGCTAACGCTGACGATCTTTCGCTGGGGTACGCGTTCGACGCTGAGGCATGCTTACAGGACGATTATGGACCTTTTAAGCCTGAGGGTCGGAGTGATAAGTGGCGGGCTGAGGAACTTGTTGTGAGGCAACTTGATGGCACTAGTTTGGATGATAAGGAGGCGACGGTTTCTGCGTGGGGTCAGGATAGTGGTTTTCTTGGGGGTCGGTTTGATGTGGTGGTGTGGGATGACTTGGTGGATCGTAAGAATGTGAAGACGCAGGAGTCGAAGGATAATATTCGGGAGTGGTGGGATACGGAGGCTGAGACTCGGTTGGAGCCGGGTGGTGTGTTGTTGTTGCAGGGGCAGCGGATCGCTAACAACGACTTGTATCGGTATTGTTTAGATAAGAAGAATCTGGATGAGACGCCTAAGTATTCGCATGTGGTGTATCGGGCGCATGATGAGGAGCGGTGCACGGGGAATCATGATGATGTGAAGCCGTGGCCCGACGGTTGTTTGCTTGACCCGTACAGGATTCCGTGGAAGACGCTGGAGCAGGTGAAGTTTCAGAACCCGCGTCATTATGATCTTATTTACCAGCAGCAAGAAGGTACTGATGTTGGTGGCTTGGTTGACCCCGCGTGGATCGAGGGCGGGGTCGACTCTGAGGGCTATTACGCGCCTGGCTGCCGGGACACCGAACGCAGCATTGGCGAGATACCGCCGCATCTTGTCGATTCGGATGCGTGGTCGTTTCTTACGGTGGACCCGTCGCCTACGGAGTTTTGGGCGGTGATCTGGTGGCTGTATGACCCGGACACGGACCGTCGTTACATTGTTAATTTGTGGCGGCAGCGAATGAATCCAGAGGATTTTTTGTCGCTTGATCTGAACTCGTTTGATTGGTCGGGTCTGATTCCACAAGTGACGCAAGAATCAAACATGACGGGCGTCCCTATCACGCATGTAATTGTGGAGGTGAACGCTGCCCAAAGGTGGCTGCTGTCGCAGCCGCATGTTCAAAAGTGGATGGAACAAACCGGACAAGTGTTCGTGCCACACACGACAACAGTTAACAAGCGTGACCCTAAGTTTGGGTTTGAGTCGATTGGTGACTTGTTCCGTCAGGGCATGATTCGTATCCCGTGGGCAACACCTCAGTCGCGCCTACAAATGGGTTACTTAATACAAGAGGCTGTTTCTTATCCAGATGGGGACACTGATGATACGCTTATGTCTACTTGGTTTCAGAAACTCGCGGTGGAGAATCATTACACTCCGCGTCAGGAAGGCATGTATCGTATGAGTCGTCCGGGCTGGATGTCTACGTCGCGTAGAGGAATTGCATGAAAACTGTGGAACAAATCATTGATTTGTATAAAACCCGCGCGAAGTATTATTCGCCGCTCCAATCAAAGATGCGGCTGATCCAGTCAATTTACAACGGCACGATGGAAGTGCCGCTTCCTGATCTTGAAGAGTCGTCTATGCCGTTTGCGCCTAACCTGATGGCGCAGGGCATCGACCAAATGGCTGGACGTATCACGTCTACTAGCCCGCAAATTAATTTTTCGTCAGCGAAGCCGGGCACTCGCACGTATGATCGTCGCGCACAGAACGCTGAGCGAGCCGTTTCTGGCTGGTGGCAGAAAGACCGCCTGCCGTTAAAGATGCGGCAGCGCGGTAGGCACATGATTGCCTACGGCATGGCTCCGTGCGTTATTCGGTGGGACTGGAAGAACAACCGACCAACGTGGCACACACGCCACCCTCTAGAGGCGTTACCGTCTACCGACATCATCCCGGGCCAGGTGCAGCCAAATGACGTGATTTTTGCTTACAGGCGTTCTGTGGGGTGGATGCGTGCTACTGGCTACGGCGACAAAGTGGTGGCGTTGACGAACGATTACGACGTTGCACCGGACACAAGCATTCTGATGATTGAGTATGTTGATATGTTCGGCACTCAGTTGGTTGCTGCCGGTTATCAAACTGCTGACCCGTACATGCCTATTAGTTTGCTGGAATCAGATGGCAGCACCTTAAAGGGTGTGTTGTTGGAGAACATTCCTAATCCGATTGACATGGTGCCAGCGACCGTTCCTATGCGTATCACGTTGGATGGTGCGCAAGGACAGTTCGACAACATGATTGGCATGTACTACCAGCAGGCCAAACTTATGTCGCTTGAGGTGATTGCTGTTGAAAAGGGAATCTTCCCTGACACCTATCTGGTTAGTCGTCCGGGTGAGGTGGGTCGCTTCCTTGACGGACCCCATGACGGTCGCTCAGGAATGGTCAACATCGTATCTGGTGGCGACATCAGAGAAGTACAGTCGCAGCCGGGGTATCTCACTAACCCCACAATCGACCGGCTGGAACGTAACCAGCGGGTTACTGCTGGGATACCCGCAGAGTTCGGCGGGGAGTCCAGTAGCAATATCCGTACTGGCAGGCGAGGTGACGCTGTTCTTTCCGCTGTCATTGACTACCCGGTAGCGGAAGCGCAAGAAAACTTTGCTTACACTTTGGAGCAGGAAAACCGTATCGGTATGGAGTTGGCGAAGGCGTACCGTGGAGAAGAAAAGACCACAATTTATGTGGGCACGGGTAATGCTGCCCGCCCTGTGACGTATACGCCTAATGAGACGTTTGAGCATACGGATCATGTTGTGTCGTATCCCGCTACCGGCAGCGACCTGAATCAACTTATTTTGGGTATTGGGCAGCGGGTCGGCTTGGGCATTATGTCTAAGCAGACGGCAGCGAGCCTTGACCCCTACGTTGATAATCCTGAGGTTGAGAAAGATCAGATTGTTGCGGAGGGACTGGAGCAGGCTCTTGTCGCTGGCATGCAGCAGCAAGCAGCGAGCGGTCAGATACCGCCGCTGGTTGTGTCTAAAGTTATGAAACTTGTGCGTGACGACAAGATGGAACTTGCGGAAGCGTTTAACAAGGTAACTGAGGACGCGATGAAGGAGCAGCAAGAATTACAAATGGGAATGGAAGAGCAGTCGATGGATCAGTTGACTGCTGATTCGACTGTTGCGGCTATGGCTGGCCCGCAGGCAGCAGTACAGGGTCCTAACCCGTCGCAGGAAAATCTTGGTTCGTTGTTGAATGCGTTGCGTAGGGGAGCGAGTGGCTGATGCCTAGAGGCCGTGGCGGGAAACGTCAAGGAACACCGGGTAAGGGTTATTCGAATCGGACTGATTTGATGACGAATTATGACGCATCACAGGGCAGTCCTGCTGCTGGCGGCGTAGAGGTCGGGCCAATGGAGCAGGCGGGTCCTGCACCGGAAGACAGCCCTAATCTGCTTGATCCGACTAACTACCCTGAAGAACCGATTACGTCTGGCTTGCCTGTGGGTGCTGGGCCAGGGCCACAGCGCGATACGCGCATGCAAGAGACAGCGAATCTGCGTAAGTATTTGCCGCTGCTTGAGTTGTACATTGATAGGCCGGAAACACCGGACAGTGTGAGGACGTTGTTTAAGTTTATTAGGGCGTCGTAATGGATATGTTTATTCGTAATCTTGCTGCGTTTACGGATGCGTTAGGTGTTGATAATGCTCCGACGATTATGGAAATGTCGCTAATTCCGTGGCCTGATGACACGACTCGTGATGAGTTTATTAAGGAGTTGACGGGCTACAACATGGGGTTGAATCCGTAATGGCGCAAACACCTGAAGGTTTACGTTTACTTGAGGAGCAGCGGCAGCGTAGTATGCGGTCGCGCCGTCAGGCTGAGGTTCGTGGTGTTTCTCCAGAACGCAACCCGTACTTTGGCACGAATCCGTTTGATCCAAATGCGTATGACCCTACGGTTGACCCGGATGCGGCTAACCCGATTCCTACGGGCCGGTTCGCTGATCCTGCGTTTAATAGTCAGGCTGCGCTAGAGCGAGCGACTGAGGTTCAGGAGTTTCGCAAGGACCCAGATCAGTATGCGGATGAAAACCGCATGAAGGTTGTGCAAGAAGACGGCTTAATTGATAACGCTAAGTCGCTGATGTCGCGGCTGTTCGACTATGAAGACGATCCGGACCTAGAGATTTTCGGTGTCTCTCTCGCACCTGTGGAAAGCGTCTGGGATAACACGATCCGCTACTTAACAGGTTTCTACGATGTTGTGAATGTTGGTTTGGGTGGGTTGATTAGTGCCGCGCCTGGTGGCGTGCGCACTTTGTCGGGCGAAGAGTTGTCGGGCGGCAAATCGTTCATGGAGGTTCTGTCCGGAGAAATGGAACCGGATTCTGCTCCTTCACCTGGCCAGATCGCTATTGCGTCTATCGGTAAAGAGGCGGCGCGTATCCGTAACGGTGAGGGCCGGTTGACGGACGTCTTGTTGGCTAACCCGGCTACGGGGCCGTTTTTGTTGGCGGCGTTGGCTGCTGACACTAGTCCGGTTCAGAAAAAAGATTTCGACATTATGGATCGGGAGCAGCGAACTAAGGCTTTCGGTCAGGGCTGGGAACAGTGGATGTCCGGCATTACGGACGCTGGGTTGGCGTTCGCTGATCCGTTGATTGTTGCTGGTGTTGGTACGAAGGTTGCTCGCGCTGGCGCGTTGGGCACAAAGTTAACGCCGAAGAATAAGCAGGCGTTGGAGCAGGCTCTTGATGAAGCCGTTGATCTTATTGACGAAACGCAGTTTGGGGACAAGCGTTCTTTGCAGCGTGTGGATGAACTTGTGCAAAGCGCTGACGAGCGAATCATTGAGTCTCCTGCGCAACATATAAGCAACGCTGAAAAAAATATGCCGGTTAATCCACCAGACACAGAGTTTCTGCCGCGCATCCCAAATGGTGTTCAGGCTGGGGATTACGACGGCAACTTTTTTGCTCGCTTGCTGCATCAAGTTACTGAGACAGATGCCGACGGCAACAAGGTTATGTCGGTAGAGCAGATTAGTAGTCAGTTTCTGGGGGCAAAGGCGAGCACGCGGCGGGCCGATGTAGCGACGTTGCTGCATCAGTCGCAAAGCCCGGCTGAGGCTGCTCTAGTGCTGAAGATGTTGTCGGGAAGTCACACGGCGCAGCAAAAGTTGATGCGTCTTGCGCCTGCTTTGGCTGACTATGCGTTTCGTGTTAGGCGGGATGAGATCGGTAACGCAATGATGTTGGCGTCCGATCAACAAAAAGCAATCACGTCCACGTTAGGCCGCATGAAAGAAAACGTGGAGACACGGGTTAAAGAAATTGATGATCGTTTAGACGAACTTGGGGATGTTGCTGAGGATGCGTCTAAGCAAGAGATCGCTGTTAAGTTGCGGCAGCGGCGTGAGAATCTTGTGCAGACTCTTGATTCTGTCGATGAGTTGGATCAGGTTGCTAGAGGTCGTCCGACGGACAATCTTGATGGTGCTAGTCCTAATGCTGATCCGGCTATGGCGCGAGCGATTATTGACGATTTGGTTAAGCGTGAAGGTTTCTATGCGCGTGCAGCAGACACGGGCCTTGTTGGTAGCGAACTAGGTAATCGTTTTTGGCTGCCGTCTAAAAACAATTGGTACAGCCGTATGACCATGCGGTCTCGTGAGCGTCGTGGACGCGCAGCGTACGAGTACGCAATGGAAGGCGCAGGAATCCTGCCCACAAAGGTAATCGTGGGTTATGACAAGGCTTCTAAGGCTCCTATTTATGAGCAGGCTGGCTGGTTTAGCGAGTCAATGTTTAAGGATCAAGGCACGGGGCGTTTGCGTCGCGCTGTTCGCGCATGGCGGTGGATGGGGTCAGAAAACCCAAGCGGGTTCATTGGCTTGAAGGGCACTGCGACTGTTGGCGCGGAACGTGAACTAGACGCTGCACTTGATCTGGACTTGTTCAAGGGTGAGGGCCGCGTAGTCACTATCAACGGTGAAGATGTCGTTGTTGGTGGGCAGGCTAAGAGAGAAGAGTTTGTTGGCCGGGTTATGGCCGCTTTGAACGACGAATCGCAAGACTCGTTGGCTGCGTTGAAACAGGTAGAGGATGAAGTGGGCGAAGAGTTGTATCGCGCCTATTTCTCTGTGTTTGATTCGTCTGCTTCCACTGCCGAGAAGGGCATGAAGGAAGTTATTAACCGCATTCGCCGCTCTAAAAATGTGCTTGAGGAGCAGTTAAAGGAAGGCTATTGGGTTGATTCTGACGGGACGCTACATGTTGTCCCGTACTTGGACACTCAGATGGCTAACGGTACGTACATGTTGCCGTTCCAAGATATTGAGAAGCAGTTGCAGCGAGAGGCCCGCAAGCAAGGCGGTATTGGTGCGCTGCATGAGAAGTTGGCTACGTCTGGTCATTACATAAGTCGGTTTGATGAGTCGTTCCAAGCGCTGTGGCGTCCAGCGACGTTGTTGCGTGCCTCGTATGTGCAGAGGAACACGTTTGAGGGTGTGATGCGTGCTGCCGCGTATCAGGCGAGTTTGGCTCCGTTTACGTGGCCTGTACGGGGCACGTTTAATGGTGTCCGTAATGCGATTAATAAACGGGTTACGGCGCGTCGTGCTGAGGCTGCTGAGGCCGCGTTGGGTGAGGTAGCGAGTATTCAGGCGTCGCGGCAAACGCTGAATCAGGCTCGTAGAGATCAGCATTTCTTGAAGAACGCGGTGCCTGCTCGTGTTGTCGATGACGAGGTTGTTGAGTTTCGTGTGTTCGATCAAAACGGCGAGTCACGTATTGTGAGCCGCGCTGATCTAGATGCCGAGATTGATGGTGTTGCTACGAGGGTGCAGACGCAAGAGCAGCGTCTTAAGACTGAGGTGAAAGATAAGTTTGATGTTGCTGTAAAGGGCACGAAGTTTGGTAAGTGGCGTGAGCGGCAAATCGCTGCGGTGAAGGAGCGGCAGCAGGAGAATCAGCAGTGGATTGATGCGTACATGACTGAAGCCTCTGATGGCTATGGTGATGATTTGTTGCGCACAATGGACGACGATCAAGTGAATCAGTTGGCTGAGATTATTCGCAGCGATTTGTATGAGGATTTGCAGTTAGAGATTTTGGAGTATGACCCGGCTCGCGCGTTGGCTGCCTATCGAACTATTGCGGGTCGTCAGAAGCGTATTGGTAGTGGCACGTCGTTGGGGCCGGATGGGAACCGTTGGGGCGACGCTTTCTATGGCCCGCTAGAGCAGATTAACCGTAACTTGTTAAGTGCTGATAAAACTACGCAACAGCGGTTGCAGGTGAAGTTTGATGCGTTGTCGTCGTTGTTGCAGGACACGCAACGTCGTCGTTATCGGGCGGTTGAGTGGAATCAAGGCCGCAATCTAGAGGCATGGTCGGCTGGGTTGGCTGGGTTTATTGAGGAGGCGTCGTCGTCGCCTGCGGTTCGTGCGATTGTGAACGCTGACGGTGACACGGAGTTGGCGTTGGCTCGCCTTGAAGCCTCTGAGGAAGGTCAAGCCTGGATCAAGACGATCAGTAATTTGTTTAGCGAAGACTCAAGTATGCGGGATGTTCCTTCTGGCAATTGGTCTTTGCAGCCAGACGTTCGCATGCCTGCGTTCGCGGAAGTAAACATGGAGCCGGTTACTGGCTTGTCTGTCGCTACTGTTGATCGTAAGAACGCGATGCTTTATCTGGAAGAGGTTAAGCGTCGTATTGATGTGACTACTCAGCGCACTGTCGCTAGCCCAGATGGTGAAACTAGTGATGCGTTCTATCGGTTGCTTCAGCAGCGGGTAGATGAGAAGCAGCGGCGCGTTGAGCCTATTCAGGCGGGGCGTGAGGTGCCTGAGACTGAAGTTTCTGTGACAGCAGAGAATATTCGTACTGTCGTTAATGGGTTGCCTGAGGAGATTCGGGAACAGTTTGGTGCTGTTGCTGGTGACGAGATTATTCAGATGGGGCAGTCTAGTGTCGCTAACATTTACCGCAAGGTAGTCAACCGGCTCTTTAACGCATTAGGGACAGTGCCAGAAGACGCGCTGGTGCGTGCACCTTTCTATAACGCACGGTTTAAAGAAACCCGCAATCTGTTGATGCGGAACTACTTAATTGAGTCTGGTCAAGAGGCTGCACTGCGTAAGGGCGCGGCTAAGGATTCTGCTGGGCGCGATTTGGGTAATTCGTTGGCGCATGAGCAAATGCGTGTACCGGCAAATGTAATGAGCGACATCATGGTTAACGCTCACCGTCGCGCATTGTCAGACACTCGTGAATACCTGTACACGATTGAACGACGAACGAACTTGGGCAAGTTTGGTGAATACTTGTTCCCGTTTATTAGCGCGTCGCAGAACTCAGTAACGGTTATCGGCAAGTTGCTGTACAAAGAGCCGTGGCTTGCACCGTTTGTCGCTGACTTATGGCGCATGCCGACCCGCGTGGGTTGGGAAGATGAGAACGGCAATCTGCAAATGCCGATGCCGAAGAATTGGGTCACTAAGACTCTTTCAGAGAACCCAAACATTCCGTTTTTGGGTGGCGTGATTGATAGTGCCGATAACATAGTTATCCCTAAGGATGGGTTTAACTTGTTCTTGCCGGAAACGGGTTTTGGTGTTGCGCCCCGCCCGGCCCCGCTTGTGCAGGTGAGTGCGAGCGAGTTGATGAAGGCGAACTTTATTCCGCAGGAAACACCTAACTTGTTGAAGGCGACGATGGGTGATGCGGCTGCTGAGGACTTTTGGAAGTTGATGCAGGATTGGGTGTTTGGTGAGCAAATGGGTATGAGCAGCGCGTTGCTGTCTTATGACCGGTTGCTTCCTGCCGCGTATCAGAAGGTGTTACGTAGTAAGCAGGAGTTGTCGTCGCAGTACGGATACAAGTACACGCTGCATTGGCATACGCAGATGTCTCGGTATTGGGCGCGTGAGCGGGACACGATGCCGACTGAGGATGAGATTAATAAGCGAGCAACGAATAGTTTGTTGTTTGATTTCATTGGCAATATTGGTTTGCCAACTCCTTACACTCCGTACCCGATTGTGACGCGGCCTCAGATAGATAGTCCTATTAACGTGTTGCAGGATGAGTACCGTCGGTTGCAGCAACTTGATCCGGTGAACGCTAGCCGCAACATGGACATGTTGTTCGGTGATTGGGCGTTGCTGAATGCGAACACGAAGATCACTCGCAACATTGGTGGTGCTGACCCGTCGGCTGCGACGATCAGCGATATTAATGCTTTGGATTCGTTGATCCGCGATGTGACGGATGAGATTCCCGATACTGCTTTGGATGTGTTGGGGATTCTAGTGAATAACCGGAATGCGCCGGGTGAGTATGAGCAGTCGGCTTATGCGTGGCAGAAGGCGCGGAAGATTCCTGGTACGAATCGTGAGTGGCGTGAGGTTCAGGCTCCGATGCAGTCTGTTGCTGAGCGGCAGCGAATCGCGGGGTGGACTAAGTATCGGCAGGGCATGGACATCATTGAGGCGCGTATGGAGAACGCTGGCGTTGAGTCTATGGAGGCAAAGGCTGGTTTGCCGTACAAGATGCAAAAGAAGGTTTTGGTGACGAACATGTCAGCGAATCCTGATTATGCCGGGTGGTGGGTTGATTATCAGGATCGTGGTGGGGCGAACACGTTGGCGGCTGTGACTACTTTGCAGAAGGCTACTCAGAACGAACAGTTCCGTAAGTTGCTGATCGATGCTGATAAGACTCAGTTATTGAGTGTTATGGATCAGTATGTTAATCAACGGTCTAACCTGTTGAATATTCTGCAATCAACGGGTAAGAGTATTGAGCATGATGACAACATTCTTTACAAACTAGCGTGGGCTAAAATGCGTCAAGAATGGAAGAGTCAGGACCCTCGTTGGGCTGAGATCGCTAACCGTTATTTGGCTAACGATGACAACCCGCAAAATCCTGGTTTGATGAATGAACAGTTAGAGGCTATGCAGGTACAAGCGGAGGCGAGCAATGGCTAACGGAGCACCAGGCGTCGGCACTCCTGGTTCGACGCCGGATCAGGCGCTGAATCAGGTTGAGTTCCTTCAGGGCGCTGGCATGTACGGCAGCATGGGTTTCCCTGTGCCAGAGAACACTGGCTTGGTGTACATGGGTCCCGCTTACGCTGGCACGGCGTATTTCGGTAGCACGTCTACTGCTGCTACTGCGTTGTCGGATGATTCGGCTTACAAGACGCGGGATCAGGCGTTGAGTGCGTTTTGGGATATGGGCGCGAACGAGCGAGCAGAGTTCGATTCGCTTGTTTCGCAGTTCGATGGGAAGGCTCCTAGCCAGTCTCGGTCGAATCAGGTGTGGCGCACTGTTGTGGGGTATTCGCAGGAAACCTATAACGCTGATCCTAATAATCCGAAGTCGCCTATGGATATTATGCGGCAGCAGGCGCAGTATTCGATGGCGATGCGTAAGCAGCAAACCACGGGTGGTGGTGCTGGTGGCATCGGTGGCACTCGCCGGATTGTTAATTTGACGAACGAGTCGGATGCTCAGTATTTGATCGATCAGACGTTGCAGCAGTATTTGGGGCGAGTTGCTACGGATGATGAGCGTTCTGAGTTTTACAAGACTTTGAATAAGGCGCAGCGTCAGAACCCGATTATTTCTACGCCGACGGGTACTCGTGGTGGTGTGAGCGAGGCGCAGGTTGCGCGTGAGTTTGCGCGTAGCCGGGATGAGGCGGCGGAGCAGCGTGCAGCCGGTCAGTACATGGATTGGTTCATGGAGAAGTTGATGCAAAACCCGATGGAAGGACTGCAAAGTGGCCTCTAAGAAAGATGAAGAGAACACGACGGTCACGGGTTATGATCCTGACACGTTAGATATGAAGACGCTGCGGCGTATTGCAGCGAATATTGAACGCATCCTGGGTCAGGACAAAGACATTCAGGATTTGTTCGCTAAGGCGTATGCCGGGGATTATGACGGCGCGTCGGGCAAGGATCGTTTCGAGCAGGACATGGAGCGGTTGGATTGGTGGAATAACAACAGCGCCAATCTGCGTCGCTACATTGTGTTGAGCGCGAATCCGAATAATGAGGATTTTAAGCAGCAGCAAGAGGATTCGTATGAGGCTGTGCGGCAGTTTGTCATGCAGTACGGCGTTAATTTGACGGATCAGCAGAAGCAGGATTTGGCTGAACAGAACCTCATGTATGGGTGGCTTGCTGAGGGCCGCGACTATGAGTTGATTGAAGCGATTGATGAACTAGAACTTGAGGACGGTCAGTACGGTGGGGACATCGCTGCGAACGCTAATAATCTGAAGCAGTTGGCTTTTCAGAATGGCGTGTATTTTGATGACCAATGGTATGACTCTGCGGGTAAAAGTATTGCGTCTAGTTTGTCGTTGGCGGATTCGTGGGAGAAGCAGATTCGGGATCAGGCAGCGAGTAAGTTTCCTGTTTTCGCTGAGCAGATTCAGATGGGTGCGAATGTTGCGTCTATCGCGTCTCCGTATGTGCGGATGATGGCGGATACGTTGGAGTTGAATCCTGCGGCGATTACTTTGGATGATCCAACGATCATGGGTGCTTTAACTAACTATGATGACGCGGGTAAGCCTAGGGCTGTGAATCTGGGTGATTTTGGTCGCCAGTTGCGTAATGATCCTCGTTGGGAGAATACGGATAAGGCTCAGAATGAGATCACGGGCATTGTTGGTCGTGTCGCTCAAATGTTCGGGATCATGTGAGGGTGATTTAGATGCAAGAATGGCGTAGGCGGATGAATGAGCGCCTGGGTACTGCTCGGGCGCTTGCGGAGTCTAATCCTGTTGCGGCTCAGAATTATGCGCAGGCGGCGGCGAATATTGCTGCTCAGCGTGGTAATGCGCAGACGCAGGCTGCTGTTGCGAATCAGATGAATGAGATTCGTTCTATTAACACGCGGCCAACTACTCCGTCTAATCCAAGTGGTGCTACTCCTACTGGTGGTGACCCCGCTCCTGGCGGCGGCGATACTGACGTTGCTAATACTTATGATCCCGATGCGTTTGCCCGTGCTCAGGCTGATGAGGCAGACAGGCGGCGGCGCATAAACGCTATCGCTGCGATGCGCGGGATGATGGAGGACTTTGGTCTTGGCTCGCTGATGGGCAAGATTGAGCAGTACGTTAAGGACGGCTACACCGATCCTGATGCGATTATGGCTTTGATTCGCCAGACCCCTGAATACAACGCCCGGTTCCCCGCTATGAAGGAATTAGCGAAAAAGAATCGCACGATTAGTGAGGGCGAGTACATTGCGTTTGAGCGTCAGGCGTCCCAGTTGGAGCGAGCGTATGGTTTGCCTTCTGGGATGCTGGATCAAGACGCTGTGACGGGTCTGCTGGTGGCTGAGGTGAGTGGCCGAGAGTTGGAGGAGCGGGTGACGCTGGCGGCGTCTAATGCGTTTCAGACGACTTCTGAGGTGCGTCAGACGTTCCGTGATTTTTACGATATTGATGATGGCGGGTTGGCTGCGTATTTCCTTGATCCTGACCGCGCACTTCCACTCCTTAATAAGCAATTTGCTGCTTCTCGCGTTGGTGCTGAGGCGCGGATGCAGGAAATCAATATCCAAAGCGGCTTGGCAGAACGCCTCGTGGAATCTGGGATCGACCGTGAGCAGGCACGGGCCGGGTTTGGGCGTGTCGCTGGGATGCGTGGCCTGAGTGTCGGGCGAGGCGATGTAGCGACTCAAGAGCAGTTAGTTGGCTCTCAGTTGCTGCAAGATGCCCAAGCGCAGGAAGCCGTAGAGCGTGCACAGTCGGCCCGCACAGGGCGGTTCCAGCAGGGCGGCGGAATGGTAGCCGCACAGTCTGGAGTGACTGGCGCTGGAACAGCCGCGACACGCTAACCCCCTATTGTTGCGCTAAGCGGATAAATGCTATTGTTCTAGTAGGAAGAAAGTTGGCCCCACTGAAAAGTGGGCGTGCTGGCAGATTCCGTTTCCGGCGCAGGCTGGCCTCTGCGTTCGTGTAAATGTGCTATCTAAACCAATCCGAGCGCATGCTCCCGTGTGTTCGCGTATCTGAAAGGGAAGAGCAATGTCTGACAACTACACAGATGAAACCTTGACTGAGGACAACGACCAGGACTCGCTGAAGAATCTGCGTGCGGCTGCAAACCGCGCGAAGAAGTTGGAAACCGAACTGAATCAGATGAAACGGCAAATGGCTTTCTACCAGGCGGGCATCCCTCAGGACGATCCCAGAATGCAGTATTTCATTAAGGGTTACGACGGCGAACTTGAGCCAGATGCAATCCGTAGTGCGGCTACTGAGGCTGGGTTCCTGAAAGCGCAGGCAGAAACGCAGGAGTCTCCGCAGGAGAACCCTGTCGCTGCTGCTGAGCAAAGAGTGATGGCTGCTTCCGCTGGCGCGGTGGCAGAAGATAACTCTGAGGCTGCTGCCCTGGCGAAACTGGAATCGGCCCTCGCTGAAGGTGGAGTCGAAGCGATGTTGGATGTTGCTCGTTCTTACGGCGTACCAACAACTACCGATTAAGTGAGGAAACAAAATGGCTACTGGTACCGGAACCGCTGGTTCTAACCAGAACGGTGCTCTCGTGGCACCGGCTTACACCCCTGGTGAGATTGTTACCGCTGCTGGCCCGTTGAGCATCAACGCGTCTGCACCGGCTATCGACATCACTTTGGGTTCGCAGTTCGTTACTAAGGCGTACGACCTTGCGGTCTACCCGGCCCTTCGCCCGCAACTGATCTTCGATCAATTTGCGACTGTTCGGGCTACCCGTCTGACCCACCGTGGCTCCAGCGTTCGGTTCTCGTTCGTTGATGACATTGCGGATCAGACCACTCCACTGTTGGAGAACCTGGATGTCGATTCGGTGACGATGACCTCTAAGGCACTGTCTGTGTCGATGAGCGAGTACGGCACCGCTGTGACCACCACTAACCTGCTGCGTGGCACTTCGATGATCCCGATTGATCCGATTGCTGCTGAGCGTGTGGGTTACAACGCTGGTAAGTCGATTGATCGTCTGGCTAAGACTGCGCTGGATATTGCGTCGGTTACTTACGATGACGCTACGACTACGAGCATTCAGGAGATTGGTTCCTCTACGGAGTACCTGAACTCCTACCTGCTCCAGGAGGGTGTGAGCCTTCTGGAAGAGGCGAACGTGCGTCCGATGGGCAGCGATGCCTATGTCCTCGTTGTTTCTCCGAGGCAGGCTCAGCACTTGAAGGCTGAGAACACCAATCAGGGATGGCGTTATGTCACTGCTCGTAATGAGGGCATGGGCATGAACTCCATCTACCGTGGTGAGATCGGCATGTACGAGGGTGTTCGCATTGTTGTGAACAACAACCTCGGTGCCTCTACCACGGGCTACCTGATGGGTGCTGAGGCGCTCGCTAAGGTGCACAGCGACGCTCCCGGCTTCGGCCCCAACCCGCGCACCGTTGTGGCGCCTGTTGTGGACAAGTTGCGTCGTTTCGCCAGCATCGGCTGGTACCACCTGGTTGGCTACTCGGTGTTCCGTCCCGAAGCGTTGATTCGCGTTGAGACGGCTGGCACGCTGAAGCCCGCGTCCTAAGATGGGGTTGGCCCCCTCCCTGCCGATACGTGGGAGGGGGCACTCCCTCACTATTTGAGGAGTTGTAATGGCGAGCAAGAGTCAATCTAAGTCCGATTTCCGTGCGAGAAAAACGCAAAATAAGGAAGTTCGTCACGGGACTACGCGGATGGGTAAGGGCGGCAAGGCTCTGCGTACGTGGAACGCTAATACTGCGCGGTGGGAAAAAACGAGTCCTTATGGAAATAGGGGTACGTACAGTCCTCCTAAGACAAGTAATGGTGTTGCGAAAACTAGTAATGCGACGGGTACTTTTACTCAATCGTATGCACGGACTAGTAAGCCTAAGAGTCAAGCGTCTATTCCTGATCGGTTGTCTATTGTGAATCAAGCGAATCGTGAGCGTAGGCGGGCTGTTCGGGCTTCTAGGATTAGGTCACGGCCTGGTTTGGCTAAGCATCGTAAGCCGTATGGTCTGACTGCTAAGTACAGTCCTAAGGGTCTTTTTTAACAGAAAGAGGAAAAAGTAATGGCAGCACGGAAGAATATGGGCGCAGAAGGCCCGAAGCGCAGTCAAAGCACGGGTCGTCAAATGTATTACGATCCAGGTGCAGGAGAATTGTGGGGTTCTTATGACAAAAACAGCCCCATCGTTAAGCGGTACAAGTTGAAGCCCATTAAGAAGGCGTCAGCGGCCAGGATTGCAAAGGCTATGGGCGAGGCTCGCGGAACGTACAAGTCGCAGTCTAAGACTTCTCGCCAAGTTAAAGGCAAGACCATGCGTGGTTCCGGCTCAAGTGTTGGCGAGCGAAAGCGCAAAAAGTAATGCCTAAGGTGAAGCCTAAGAAGACCGATGGCGCTTCACTCCAACCACGGGTGAAGGTCAGTAAGCGCACCGTCAAGAAGATGAGCGCGGAAGGTCCGAAGCGTCGTATGCGGCGTACGGGTGAGCCACCGAATCGGTCTATGGCTGCTAAGGGTCGCGCTAAGCGTGCGGCTCGTGCTGCTGAGATTCGTAAGGGTAATCCTGGTTCTGCTCGTTTGCAGCAGCCCAAGGGCCGTCGCGGTAATGGCTAAGTCTCCTGCGTGGCAGCGGAAAGCGGGCAAGAACCCTAAGGGGGGTTTGAACGCTAAAGGTCGTGCGTCTTATAACCGGGCTACTGGTGGCAAGTTGAAGCCTCCTGTGTCTCGGAAAAAGGCTGCTACCTCTAAGAAGGCCGCTGCCCGCAGGAAGTCTTTTTGTGCCCGCATGGAGGGCATGAAGAAACGGAATACGTCGGCTAAGACGGCGCGTGACCCGAACAGTCGTATCAATAAGTCGTTGAGGAAGTGGGATTGCTGATGTGTATGTCGTGTGGTTGTGGCTATAAGAATGGTGCATGGAAGTACGACATGCAGCATATGACGTTCAGCGATAAGGACGTTAAAGAAGGTCCTGTGGTGGTGCAGCCTAATGAAAAAAACAAGTAAGGCGTTTTGGGATAAGCCGAATCCTAAGCGGAAGTCTAAGCCTTTGACTTCCGCTCAGAAGGCTGCGGCTAAGCGTCGCGCTAAAGCAGCGGGTCGCCCGTACCCGAACCTTGTCGATAATGCGGCTGTGCGTAGGTCTGCGAGGAAGAAGAAGTAATGGCTCTCGCTGTGTTGAGCGGTCAGGGCACGTATGGTCCTAGCGTTCCTTGGGGTATGGGTATTAGCCCGTTGTGGCAGTACATGAGGATGCCTCCTGCTCAGAACAGTATTTTGATTTATGACGATGGGACTGTTGTTGAGGGCGCTCATCTTGAGAATGACACGATTAAGGGCGCTGACGTGTACTTGTATATTTATGGTGGTACAAGATTCACGTGTGAGGTTGGGTCGTTTGAGTACGATGCTTTGGTGGCGGCAGGGTACACTTTGACGGAACTGCCCGAACCGGATACCTATACGGACGATTATCAGGATGTGTACTGATGGCTCTTAATCTTCCTGACAGCAATAAGGTTCCTGGTGACGCTAATCAT
>Ga0209953_1000087_pt1 | contig 36513 bp, 52 predicted proteins | sample SalPonred_H2O_MG_FD_185713 | JGI IMG/M metagenome (GOLD analysis project Ga0209953, IMG submission 185713) | Salt pond water microbial communities from South San Francisco under conditions of wetland restoration - Salt Pond MetaG... | ecosystem: Environmental > Aquatic > Non-marine Saline and...
CCCTAGCATTATTGATATGATGGAGCAAGGAATCTGTTTAGATGCTATTGGAGCTAGTTATGGAGTATCTAAGCAAAGGATATATCAGGTACTGACAAAGTACGGTATTGATACACCTGCAAGAAAAAGAAAAAACTTTTTAAGGGATAAGCCACCAAAATATTATTGGCTAGATAGGATGCTAAGAGCAAAAGGCATCGAGAACGAACACAGAAGGCGTCTATTGAACGATCTCGATTTACCTGACCATTGCCCTGCCTTAGGGATAGAAATCAACTATGGCGGCGTTGCTGGGGCTAAACCCGGATGGAAAGGAAGAACGGATAACTCACCAAGCATTGATAGAATTAATTCTTCAGTAGGGTATGAGCCAGACAACATTCAAATTATTTCTTGGAGGGCCAACAGAATCAAAAACGACTCTACTCCAGAAGAATTGAGGTTGTTAGCAGACTATATGGAAAAGAAGGTAGGTAATACTACTTGACGTAAAGTTCTTGACATTATAATACATTTGTGAGATAATGGTGTTGTAAGGTTAAAGAAATAACCATTGACCCCTCTGGCCCGGAGGATGGGTTGACCCACTAGATAGGGATACCCTGTAAACAGAGCTAAAGTGGAAACCTCATAGGATATTAAACTTTAGATTAAAAGTCCGAGACTACAAGGAAGTAGTTACATGACTATAAACTGAAAGGTATGACTAGCCTTTAGATATATAAAATAGTGCTCTGATAAAGGTCAGTATCTAGGTATTCTAGTATAGATAGTAGAGTATATAGTAGATAAAGTATATATACTATCCTATAGGAATACACTATACGGGCAAGTTGTATCTAAAATTTAGAAAAAATTAGAAATTATGGCTACAACAAAGAATGTTAAAAAGAAAGGTAGTAAGCTAGAGTACAGAGGTGAAACCTTCTCTGGGTATAATAAACCTAAGAGGAATACCTCTGGATCTAGTAAGTTCACCGTCTTGGCTAAAAAGGGTGACGAAGTTAAGAAGGTTAACTTTGGTGACCCTAACATGTCTATTAAGAAAGACCAGCCTAGTAGAAAGAAATCGTACTGTGCTAGGAGTGGTGGTATCAAAGGTGGCTCAGACAAGTTCTCTGCCAACTACTGGTCAAGACGTAAATGGGATTGTAGTTAATGGATATTATCCTCGCAGCAGCACTTGCAGTTTGTGCAACAACTCCTGAGAACTGCGTAGTAGAAACTACCTCTGAGGTTACACAAATCTCTGTCTGTGGCCTAGCGCCAGAAGAAGATGGTAGGCCTATTGAACTATCAGCTACTTTACCTAAAGGTGAGTACACTTTTTTGTTAGAGCCGAGCTGTAACTATTTTTAATTCAAGGTAAGTAACAATGGGATCATGGGACAATAGAGGAAAGGCGGAGACGTCTAAACCTACCCAAATTCAACCCGGAGAGAAAAAGTCAGCAGGTAGGCCTAAGGGCAGCAAGAACAAAAAGACTTTAATCGAAGCAGCAGTGCAGACTGCGCTAGTCAATGAACTAGAACAGGATGCAATGGAGATCTACCACAAAGCTGCGGAGATGGCCAAGGAAGGCGACAAGACAATGATTAAGTTGTTTCTACAGCGTCTTCTTCCAGAGCTTAAAGCAGAAGGTGGCTCTGATGGTAGTAAGTCTATTGGTGGTATCCAAATCGTAGTCAACCAGACAGACTCAGCACCTAAGGATATTTCAGGGGCTGTAACTATCAACCAGATAGAGGCGAAAGAAGAAGATGCCAGCTAAAAAAGGACTATATTCTAACATTGCTGCCAAACGTAAGCGCATTGCTGCTGGCTCTGGCGAGCGCATGAAACGTAAAGGTGAAAAGGGTAGACCCTCTGCTAAAGACTTTAAGCAAGCAGCCAAGACAGCGAAGAAGAAATAAAATATGGCTGATTATCTTACAAGGTCTGACTATAAGGTAATGTACCCTGCTGACTATCAGGATATTATTTTACAAAAAATAGCAGAAGGGCAGGCAGCTTTTGGTTGGGCTGACTTTACCATCGCATCAGGCAGCTCTGTGTACTTTCAGTTAAAGACTAACGGAACGATTACACACATGTTTGGCCGTGATGTCACTACTGACTCAACAGAGTTGACTTACAACCTTTACGAAGGCGGTAGTTTTACAGATGGCACAACAGAAGTCAGTCTTGTAAACATTAACAGGATTCTTTCTGACACAGTTATCCCAATTACTGTTTATTCAGACCCAACTTCAATCGACTTGTCTTCTGCTGTACAAATAGACCAGAACGAGATTTTTACACAAAATAAAAATACTATTGACACAGAAAGCATGGCAGGTGTTGATAGATGCTTGGCACCAAACACAGATTACATTTTTGAATTTAACAACCCTAGCAACTCTCAGTGCAGAGTGTTTGCTAAATTTTTCTTTTACTTCTGGAACGATAAATATCCCCAGAGAATTTCAGACCGATAGGAGCTTATAATGGCATATTCATACGGAAACAAGATGGGCAAGACTGGCAAAAGCGGTATGGGCAATGATGGTATTGCTAAAGCTGGTGGAAAATCACCTAACGTACCAAAGGCTGCCAAACTAGCCAGCCCCGGCAAAAAGCCAATGCAGCAGGCTTGAGGCTAACTTTTGTTTGACGTAGGTCAAAAACTAAATTTTAATCTACACACCCGCCAGTTCGAGGTCTTTAACGACCCCGCCCGGTTTAAGGTTGTTGCCGCCGGGCGTAGATTTGGTAAGTCCTACCTAGCTAGGATAATGCTTCTGATTGAAGCAATGAAAGAAAAGAACGAAGAAGGGTACGACCTAAAAAACAGAGCAGTGTACTACATTGCTCCTACGTTTGAGCAGGCAAAACGTATTATGTGGGGCGAGCTTAAAGAGATGGGCCGCCCTGTCATAGAATCAACGCTAGAAAACCAAGGTATTATCAAACTCGTCAATGGGCGAGAGATTCACCTTAAAGGCGCAGACAGACCAGACACACTTAGAGGCGTAGGCCTCTCATACGTTGTGATGGACGAGTATGCGTTTATGAAACCAGAGGTCTGGGAGTACATTGTACGCCCGACACTAGCTGACTGTAGAGGTGGTGCCCTTTTTATAGGTACCCCAGAAGGTAAAAACCACTTTTTTGAGCTCTACGAAGACGTCAGAAAGCACAAAAAACAGTGCGAAAAAGAAGATAAACAGCCAGAATGGTCTTGTTTTACGTTTTCATCAGCAGAAAACACTTTCATTCCCATTGCTGACGAGATTCAGCGGTCAATTGACCAAGGCACGCCAGCCGAAGTAGTACGACAAGAGTATTTCGCGTCATTTCAGGCTTCTGGCGGCAGGATTTTTAAGGAAGATAATCTTAAATATCTTGATGAGGAGCCAAAAGAAGGTGTCTACTACATCGCAGTTGACCCAGCAGGGTACGAAGAAGTCTCTAAAAAAGGTGCGAGGGAAGACAGGCTGGACGAAATGGCTATTGCCATCGTCAAAGTCGGTTCTTTCGGATGGTACGTTGCTGAAATTCGCACTGGCCGCTGGAATGTTAGGGAAGCATCCATACAAATTCTAAAAGCAGCCAAAGATTATCAGGCATTGACAGTAGGCATCGAACGCGGTGCACTTAAAAACGCTGTCATGCCCTACTTGACAGATCAAATGCGCCGTTTAGGCGTTTTTCCGCACGTTGTAGACGTTACTCACGGCGGTAAAAAGAAAACAGAACGAATTGCTTGGGCATTACAAGGACGCATGGAGCACGGAAGATTGTTTCTTCCAGAAGATACTAGCGATTGTGAAGATCGCAGGTGGACAAAGAAGTTTATTAACCAACTATTAGACTTTCCTAACCCACTTACCCATGACGACATGCTAGATGCCTTAGCTTATATAGACCAGATTGCCACTACATCTTACTTTAACGAAGATGACTTCGAAGATGAGTGGGAACCTATGGACGCAATTGCAGGATACTAATATGGCAGTGAATCCTATCGTTGAAATGGAAGATGGCCCAGAAGGTGAAGAGTACGCCCGCAATGGTGACTCACGTCTTCTAGGCTACTGCCTACAGCGTGTCGATGAAGGCGAACGCTATAGAGATCAGAACTACGCTGAAAAATGGGAAGAGTATTACAGACTCTGGAGAGGCATCTGGGCTAGAGAAGATCAGCAGAGAGCCTCAGAGCGGTCTAAACTTATTTCCCCTGCTTTGCAGTCAGCCGTAGAGTCTACGGTTGCTGAGTACGAAGAGGCAGTATTTGGTCGTAAGCAGTGGTTTGACCTCGTAGATAACTACGAAGATAGACTAGCTGGTGAAGATAAAGACCTGCAAGTTCTTAGAATGTTCCTGATGGATCGTTTTGAAGAAGCAGACGTTCCTTCAGCTATGTCAGAGATCTTCCTTAACGCTGCACTGTACGGCACTGGTGTTGGTAAAGTTATTACTGACACAATTAACAAAAAAGAAGTTGAACGTCAGATTGACCAAGCCGTTATTCAGCAGATTCAGCTTGCTGCACAGCAGGGACAGATTGCCCCTGAGCAGGCACAGCAGCTCGCACAGCAGGCGATCAGTTATGATGTAGTAGACAAGGACAGGTTCCTTGTAAAAGTCGAAGCAATCTCTCCTAGAGACTTTGTAATCGACCCTGCTGCCAGAAACATTGAAGAAGCTGAGTATTGCGCTCACGTTTGCTATAAGCCTCTACACCAGATCATCGAAAAACAGATGGAAGGTATCTACAACGCAGTAGATGTTGGTGAGCAGAGCGCCAATGAACGCACATCTGGTGAAGAACACGACAATTCAGACGCAGTTAAGATTACTGAATACTACGGCCTTGTCCCAGAAAGCCTTTTAGACGTTGATCTTGATGAAGGCGAAGAGCTGGTAGATCTAGGTGTAAATGACAGAGAGGGCGAGGACTCTACTGCGTTCGATCTTTACGGAGAAAACTTGGTTGAAGCTATCGTTACGATTGCTAACGACTCTGTTGTTCTTCGTGCTATTCCTAATCCTTTTTGGAACCAAGACCGCCCAATCATTGCCTACCAGCACGACACTGTACCTAACAGTTTCTGGGGCAGGGGTGTTTGTGAGAAAGGGTACAACGCACAGAAGGCACTAGACGCAGAGCTACGCGCTCGCATGGACGGCCTAGCACTCACAGTCCACCCGATGATGGGTGTTGATGTCACTCGTATGCCAAGATCCGGTAGCTTTACAGTAAGCCCCGGTAAGTCTGTACCAACTAACGGTAACCCAAGAGAGATCTTGAGTCCGTTTAACTTTGGTCAGGTTGACCCAGCCATCTTCCAGAGCACTGGTGATCTTGAACGTATGGTAGGTGTTGCTACTGGTACTAACGATCCTTCAGCACCACTGAACATTTCACCGACTAACAGCACAGCGTCTGGCATGTCCATGGCGTTGTCATCAGCCATCAAGCGTTCTAAGAGAACACTGGCTAACATTGAAAGAAACATCATCAAGCCTTTCCTTTACAAAGCTACATGGAGATTCATGCAGTTTGACGAGGAAAACTTCCCAGTGCGTGACATTAACTTTGTCACACATTCATCACTGGGTATTACGGCTAGGGAGCTTGAGCAGCAGCAGCTAATTCAGTTGTTACAGACTGTACCTCCAGAATCCCCAGCCTTTATGGTAATGCTCAAAGCCATTTACGACAACTCAAGCCTTAGCAATAAGGAAGAGCTTGTAACGGTTATTGAGCGGATGATGCAGCCTGACCCACAAGCCCAGCAGATCCAGCAGGCTCAGGCGCAGCTAGAGTTCCAGAAGGAGCAGGCAGAAATCCAAGAGAGAGTAAGCAGAACCGGAAGGAACGAGGCTGACAGACTGAAGACTCTGGCAGAGATTGAGCTAGGTCAGGATAAGTTGGATGTAGAACTCCAAAAAGAGATTCTAGATCTTTTAGCCGCCCGCGCTAATAAGCAAAACGGGAGTGAGAATGGCGTTACAGAATCAAGAGAACGAGAAGTTTTATCAAGACCTGTTCAATCTAACCAGCCAACGGGAATGGAAGGTATTTAGTGAATACTGCGAGGATATCTTAAAAACTAAGATTGATTCGGCACTTGATTTAGACACCCTAGAGGATCTGCACAGATCCAAAGGACAAGTAGAAATCCTCCGAATGATCGTTTCTTTTAGAGATATCCTTGAATCACAATATCAATTCATTGAAGAAGAAGAACAGGATTATGAAGATTTTTGATATTAAGTGCAAGTCGTGCTTTTACACTTGGGAAGATATGGCAAACGACACGTCAGACATCTTTAAGTGTAGAAAGTGTGGTCAACTTGCACAGCCAATTCTGAGCACTTGCAACTTTAGTTGTGATGGCACAGACCCCGGGTTTCCTACTGCATACGAGCAGTGGGGTAGAACCCATGAACGCAGGGCGCGGGCAGGAAAATAACCCTAACGCTTTGATTAAACTCACTCCTACAACCCTTAGTTCATTTTTTAAGGCAGGAGATATAAATGGAAAGCAGAATCGTGGATCAGCAGGAAGAAGTTGAGGCATTGGAAGGCGAAGAGTTTGTAAACCTTAGTGAGGCTTCGGCTGAAGAAGAGGTAACAACACCTGAACCAGAAGAAGGCCAAGGAAGTGAGGTTCCTGAGAAGTTTCAGGGTAAGTCCTTTGAAGACGTTGTTGATATGTACCGCAATCTTGAAAAAGATTATGGTCGAAAAGGCAACGAAATCGGAGAGCTTAGAAAACTCACAGACGAGCTTCTACAGCTAGAAATCCAACAGAAGAAAAACGCAACTGAGCGCGTAGCGACCAAGGAAGAAGAGGTTCTGTCAGACGACGATTGGTTCTCTTCACCTAAGCAGGCTACGGACAAGTACCTTGAAAAGTCAGGACTGGCTCGTGAGGTACGAGAGTTAAAGGAAAAACTTTCAAGCAAGGACCGTGAGGAAGCACACAAGACATTTGTTGAAAAGCATCCTGATTACATGGATCTTGCACAAAATGAAAGTTTCCAGCAGTTTGTATCAACTTCTAAGTACCGCTTAGATCTTGCCAAGAAAGCAGATCAGTATGACTATGAAGCAGCTAACGAACTGTTTGACCTTTACAAAGCCATTAACCCTAACTTAGGTGCAACTGAAGATAGCGGTAACGATAAGGCCAACAGACAGGAAGCCCGTAAAAAGGCAACCCTAGAAGGCACCGGAAACCGTAACAAAGGTACTAAGAAAGTCTACAGACGCGCAGACCTTATCAAAATGAAAATGACAGACCCTGATCGGTACAATTCTATGCAAGAGGAAATCATGCAAGCGTACAGTGAAGGGAGAGTAAAGTAAATCGTAGGAGATTTTAATCATGGCTCTAGGAAGTAATCATGTAACTTCAACCACCGCGGCGACTTTTGTCCCAGAGGTGTGGTCAGACGAAGTTATCGCATCATTTAAATCAAACCTTGTTCTAGCCAATCTGGTAAAGAACATGAACCATCAGGGCAAAAAGGGCGATGTTATTCATATCCCTGCCCCGATCCGTGGATCAGCTAGTCAGAAGACTGCTGAAAGTCAGGTCACACTGATTACCAACACCGAGGGTGAAGTACAGGTCAACATTGACAAGCACTTCGAATACTCACGGATGATCGAGGACATCGTTGCTACGCAGGCACTTAACAGCCTTCGTCAGTTCTACACTGATGATGCTGGTTTTGCTCTTGCTAAGCAGGCTGACTCCGATCTAGGTGATCTGTTCGGCGGCTTTCAGGGCGGCACTGCTTACAGCGGCGCAGTCATTGGTTCAGATGGCAGCACTGCTTGGGATGGCTCTGCTTCTACTAACACTGGTAACGGCGCTGCCCTTACTGATGCTGGTATTCGTCAGATGATCCAGACCCTTGATGACGCAGACGTTCCGATGTCACAGCGTTATCTCGTAATCCCACCTGTTGAGAAGAACAACCTTCTTGGCATTAGCCGGTTCACTGAGCAGGCTTTTGTGGGTGAAGTTGGTGCTACTAACAGCATCCGCAATGGCCGTGTTGGCAACATCTACGGTGTTGAGGTTTACGTCTCCAGCAACCTACCAACGGTTCAGGCTGATGACGAAAGCACCGACTACCGTGCCGCTGGCATGTTCCACGAGAGCGCAATGGTTCTCGTCACTCAGCTTGCACCACGGGCACAGACCCAGTACAAGCAGGAGTACCTCGGTGATCTGCTTACTGTAGATATGCTCTACGGTGTATCAGAGCTCCGTGACGACGCTGCTGTTGTAGCAGTTGTTCCTTCCTGATCGTAGGTAGGAAACTCAGGTTGGGGGAGCAAGTCTCCCCCTGCCTTTAACTAGAGGTCTTTATGATTACACTTGAAGATACAGTAACCGGCAAGACGTTTGAAGTGACAGAAGAACACTTTGAACAAAATCTTTGGAGAAGCAAGCGTTACAAGAAGGCTGAAAGAAAGCCACTAGGACGCCCAAAGAAGACTTACACGGAATCAACTGAGGAAGAATAATGGCTACCTACCTCTCAGTAGTAAACTCTGTTTTACGTCGCCTTAGAGAGCGCGAAGTAACTTCAGTTAATGACAATGCTTATGCTCGTCTTATCGGGACGTTCGTTAATGATGCAAAAAGAGAGGTAGAGGATGCTTGGAACTGGACGCACCTAAAAAACACCATTCAGGTTGCCACAGAGCAAGGTACGTTTAGGTACGAATTAAATGGGAGTGGTCAGCGTTTTCGGTTACTTACTGATTACGCTGGCCGCCCTTCTGTTTTTAATGACACAGAAGATACTTTTCTACAGAAGTCACCCAGCACTCGTTGGATGTCTCGTCAGCTAAACCACGATGATGTTACAGAAAACCAGCCACAGTGGTTTGAGTTCAACGGGTTTAGTGATGACGGTGATGTACTTGTAGACTTCTACCCAATTCCTGACAAAGTTTACTCAATTAACTTTGACGTTGTTATCCCACAAGACGATCTAGCTACAGATGGCTCTGATGACGCTACACAGATCAAGTGTCCTGTGCAGCCTATTACCTTTGGCGCATGGTCAAGAGCTATTTATGAGCGCGGTGAAGACGAAGGCTACCTATCAGACTTAGCCTTCCGTGACTACACTAGCTCGCTTGCTGATGCTATTGCTTGGGATAATGGCAACACTTCTGATGAAGCTAACTGGTTTGCAGTTTAATGGCTAAACTACTTACACCGTTTTCTGTTGTAGGGCCAGCTTCTTACGGCTTAAACACTAAACTAGCTGGGCTAGAGATTGGCCCACAGTGGTGTCTTACAGCAAGAAACTGTGCTTTGTCAACCCAAGGCACTATTTCAGCTAGAAAAGGATGGACTACTTTTGATGGTGCCAGTCAGTTATCTGGCGAACCTGCTGTTAAAACAATCCACGAGTACATAGACAACGGTAACAGCAGCCGTATTGTCTGGTCAGCAGGAAACAAGCTGTACGAAGGTACCTCATCAGTATCAGAAGTTACCGGCACAGTCACAACACCGACTGATGACAACTGGAAGTTTGTTAATTTTAACGGTGACTGCATCGGTGTTCAGGCAGGACATTCTCCTATCATCAAAACAGACGGTGGTAACTTTGCTGACATCAGCTTTGACACTGCACCATCAGACCCAATTGATGCACTATCTGCTTGGGGTCGAGTTTGGTACGTAGATGGTGATGCACAGACCATTAGGTATTCTGATCTACTGCAAGAAGATGTACTAGACACAGGCTCATCAGGCTTGATTAACATGTACACAGTCTGGTCTAACGGAACAGATGAGATTGTAGGCATCCAAGAGTTTAACAACTACTTGGTTATCTTTGGCCGTAAACAGGTTGTTTTATACGCAGGCGGAGAAGATCCTAACAACGCCCTTCAGCTAGTTGATATTATCAACAACACTGGGTGCATTGCTCGTGACTCTATCCAGAACATTGGCAACGATATCTTGTTTCTTGGTGAAGAGGGTATTATCTCACTAGCCCGTAACATTCAGGCAGGTGGTGATGTTCGCTCACTACCCCTTGCTAATTTAGCAGACAATGTTTCTGACTTTATGGCCCAGTTTTCTCTTTCAGAGCCAGCCCAAAACATAAAGTCTTGTTACAAAGCAGACGAAGGTTTTTACCTAATCTCTTTCCCTACATCAAAGATTACATTTTACCTTAACATTAGGTACCCAACACCAGATGAAAAAGCTAGAGTGTTTACTTGGTACGACATTAACCCAACTGCACTAGCTGTAGACAGGCAAGATAATGTTTACCTCGGACAGCCGGGATATGTTGGGTTGTACAACGGCTACGAAGACAATGGCGAAAGCTATGTAATGAATTTCAAATCTGGCTGGGTTTCAGGTGAAGGTGAAGTAGGTACAGCGACAAAGATTTTTAAGCAAGCAGTGCTTACAATCAGAGGTGGCTACGGAGCAAGGATAACCTTTGAATGGGGGTTTGATTTTCTGCCTACTACTTACGACTCAGAAAACAACAGTGTTGAGGTTTCAGTAAGCCCATCAGAGTACGGGGTTGCAGAGTACGGAACAGCAGAGTTTTCCCGTATAAACCCAGTTAGCCAGTTGCTATATAGAATGTCAGGAAGTGGTAAGTCTGTGCAGTTTGGCTTAGAAACAGAAGTTGATGGCGCAGAACTAAACATACAAAAAGTTGACCTTTATCTTAAAGGCGGCAAGATTGCTCGTAGAGGTAGACGATAATGACCGATTATAATAAGTCAGTAAACTTTGCAGTCAAGGACACACTGACAGCAGGTGATCCTAATAAGATTGTATCTGGTGCAGAGATTGATACAGAGTTTAATAATATCTCATCTGCATCTACAACTAAGATTGATAAAGTACCTGCTGCTACTACAGGAAATATTGCTCAGTTTACTGCTACAGGTGCTATTGAAGACAGCGGTAATAACCAGACAACTCTTCTTCAAATTGCCGCACCCGCTGGCGTTGTAATGGCTTTTGGAGGCAGCACTGCACCAACGGGCTGGCTAGAGTGCGACGGATCTGCTGTCAGCCGCTCAACGTATTCTGATTTGTTCAGTGCTATTGGCACAAACTTTGGTGTAGGAGATGGTACTTCAACTTTTAATCTTCCAGATCTTCGTGGTGAGTTTATTCGTGGATGGGACAATGGGCGTGATGTAGACAGTGGCCGTACTATCGGATCTAGTCAAGGCGGAAGTGTTGAACCTCACACCCACGATTATACACTGTACAAAGGCGGAAGGTTTGAAAGAAACGGTGGTGCAACTGCCGCAGTAATTCTTGATGAAACAGCAGCTAATGGCGGCGACACAGACGATAATCCCGATGAGTTTGACTTTGCTACTAGCTCGTCAGGTGATACCGAAACTCGCCCCCGCAACGTAGCCATGATGTACATTATTAAGACATGATCCCTAGCAAGGTAGCTGTAGTAAACAAACCTGAGTACACCATTTGGCTAGAGAATTACAGAAACATCGCCACGTTTATCCACGCTGATGTTTACAAGTACAACAAATCTGTTAGGCAAGAGTTTGGGGAAGATTTAGACAAGTTGCTAAAACTGCACAACTTTCCACTTTATGTACTAACAGACAAAGAAAACACAAAGCTGAAAAAGTTTATGAGTATTTACGGACTGGTTTTAGATCACACACCTCTCTGCGATGATGGAGTCGAAAGAGAAGTCTATCGGTTAGATAGGAGAGTATAATGGGCGGTATAGTAGACGCAGTAGGTGGTCTGTTTGGAGTAGGGGGCAGTGAATCTGTCAACCCACTTCAGTACAGGCCTTTTGATGTAAGCTCAGTTTTAGGGCAATCTAGTGTAGATGGGCAGCAAGTAAACGCACAGCTATCACCAGAGCTGCAAAGGATTTACTCAGGTCTTCTAGGGCAAGTACCTCAGCAGTTGCAAGCAGCGGCTACACCAGAAGCATCGATAGGCTTTCTTAGTAGGGCATTTGCACCTCAGTTTGAAAGGCAGCAGTTGTCTCAAGAGTCTAGACTATTTAATCAAGGTTTGTTGGGTAGCACTGCTGGTCAGCTACAGTCTCAAGGGCTTAGAGAAGCCCAGAATCAGGCTCTAGTACAGAACGCACTATCTGCCCAGCAGCAGGCTTTCCAGAGGGGTCAAGGCTTACTAGGCAGTGCACTACAGTTAGGTGCAGCACCACTAGGCTTGGCACAGCTAGGCGGGCAGTTTGGCAGTGAGGCACTTAGAGCGCAAGAAGGAACAGAAGGATTAAGACAGCAAGCTGAAGCCAATCAGGCTAACTTCTTTGCAAGTCTTGTTGGGTCTGGCGCTTCGTTATTTGGAGGGACTGCCTAAAATGGAAAGCAGATTATTGAACATCGGCGACTTGTTTAGTCAATCCAGTGACGCTACTACCGGTCTTTTAGGTGGTGGTATTTTTAGCCAACCTGAGACTAGAGGGCAACGCAGATCAAGGCTTTTGACAGACGCTATTTCTAATGCAGGGCAAGACCCTTATGCAAGACTAGGTGCTGCTTTTGGTGGCCTTGTTGGCATGGGTGCTAGAGCAGGTGCTGAAGGACTAGGTATTCTTGATCAGCCTGAAGAAGTAAAAAAAGCAGAAGCTGTCCGTCAGGTGCAAAGAGAAGCCGCTGAAGCAGGTGTTGACCTTTCTTCCGATCCAAGAGGCTTTAGAGATTTTGTTGTAAACAGGTTCCAAGAACTTGGGCAAGATCAATTAGCTATTGATTCTTTAATAAGGATTGGAGCTGTTGAAAAAGAGATTGCTCCTGAGCCTGTAGAAACTAATATAAGGGCAGTTGGTGGTACACCTAGAGCTAATGCTCTTGTGGAAAGATACCCTGAAATTGGGCAGCTAGCAGAAGGCCAAGAAGTATTTATTACTCTTTTGGATGGTGAGTTTAGAGGGGTAGAAACTAAATCTACTCCAGAAGACAGAACGCCTTCAAGAATAAGAGAGTATACTTTGGCTCTTGAAAGGGGCTTAATTAACGAGAACACTACTCTCGAAGAATACAACAGATTAAGAGCTGGCGGAGATAAAAGAAGAGCTGCTGCTCCAACAGAAACTTCATTGTCTCCATTTGAAGCAGTTATTGACACTAACGAAGAAATTAAAAATAGGATTGAAGGTTTTGTTGAAGACACCCCTCAAGCCACTTTAGCTGGAATAGGAATTCCTTTTACTGGAGGAAGGGATGAAGATGCAGTTAGTGCTGTTTCTTTGCAAGTGCAACAAAGAGCTTTAGAAATAAGAAATCAGTCCCCTGAACTTAGTGTAGAACAGTCTCTTAACGAAGCTATTAATGAACTTAATACGCTAAGAAGCGGAGCACCAGCTCCAGATACAACTGGAGCACCAACAGCTCCAGCAGGAACTGCTACTCCACAGAATGATCCGTTTGCTGGTAGAGTCAACCCTTAAGGTATTTTTATGGCTTTAAATCCTAGTAATTTTAGAGCAAGTAGAAATGACCCGCGTTTAAGAAGAGTGCCGGGACAAGAGCTTGCGCCACAAAAAGATGAAACGGCAGAAGAGGTTGTTCAAAGAGAGAGAGACACGCCAGCGTCTAGACAGCAAGCGCAACAAGAAGCTAGTCAGCAAATTGAAACAGGTTTTTCTAGACCAGAACCTCCTCTCGGAACTTTAAAAGAAGAAGATATTGTTAGCTCTTACACCTTACAAAAATTAGGTGCTGAGCCGGGAGATAAATTTGTTGATGGGCAGTTTGAGAGGGTGGTTTCTCAAGAACCTAGAGGCGAGATTATTACTGAGTATGACATATCCATTTCACCTACCCTTCAAAATGCTGGAGCAGAACCCGGCGATATGCTAGAAGATGGTAACATAATTAAGTCTGGCCAGAACGCGCCATTCAGAAACTTTCTTTATGGCATGAAAGAGGGTGATGATCTTGTAGAGTCATTCAGTAATTACATGAACAGTTACTACCCACTTCCTAACATTAACATTAGTTTTGAAAATGGGTTTCAATTTTTTGATGACTTTGATGAAGGATTTCAAGACGCTACACCAGAAACAAGAAGACAACTTTTAAGAGAATACAAAGACGCTGAACTAGAAAAAATGCGTGAGGATTTTGAGCCAGACAGAGGCACCTTTTCTTTTGGAGCTGGTAATCTGGTTGGTGAAGCCGGAATACTTTCTCTTGTTCCCCTTACAGCAGGGACTAGGCTTGGAGCTCTTGCAATAGAAGGTGCTACTTTTGCTGGAGTAGATTTTGCTATTGAATCTTTAGCAGAAAATGGTGAGCTCCCCCCTGCCGCAGAATTAGGAGAAAGGACTGCATTAGGATTTGCTGGCGGCGCTGGCGCTTCTCTTGTTGTAGCGGCTGGCAAAAGAGTTGCGGCTAATGTTGCAGAAGGTCGTTCAAGAAAAAGGGCGTTAGAAACTCAACAAGATGTTGAAGACAGAATTGTAAAAAAAGTAGCTGTTGGAGAATCTCCTACCAAAGCAATCAAAGAAGTGCAAGAAGAGTTGGGGTTTTCTGACGAGTACCTTTCTGCGCTTGCTAATTTAACAAACAAAAAGCTGGACATTCCTAGCACTCAAAGTAAAGCTAGGCAAGCTGCTATGTTTGATGTGACTAATGACTCTGTTGTTAGTAGACAAAAATCTGGAGCAGTTGATAAACTACTAGGAGCAATTCAAACTAGAATTAAAAACATAAGTCCGGCCCTTGCTGGAAGACTTCGTAATTTTGAAGCTGATGCTCATAGAAAAACAGCAAACAGTCTTGTAGAGGTACAGCCTTTTGCAAGAACACTCAGTAGGCTTCCATCTAATATAAGAAATCAAGTAGACCTTCAACTATTTAATGGCAATTTTGATGCAGCTAAGGGATTAATTAAAAGTGTATCCCCAGATGAGTTGCCTAATTTTGACAGTGCATTAAAAACTATTAATAGAATAGGCGATGAGCTGGTTGAGTCTGGTTATGAAATGGGCAGGCTTCCAAATTATTTTCCAAGATTAATAAAAGATCTTGACGGACTTAGAAAAAGTTTAGGTGTAGAAAAAAGAAGTTTGATTGATGAAGCTCTTCGTCAAGCAGCAAGAAGCAGAAAAATTGAAGTAAATGATTTGTCTTTAGATGAGAGAACACAAATTATTGACAGAGTTCTTAGAGGGTACACCCCTAAGACCGTAGACAATAAATTAAGTTTTACTAAGCCACGGACTATTGAAAAAATTGCTCCAGAACAGCTTAAGTTTTACGAAGACGCAAACACTGCACTGCAAGCCTACATTAGAAGATCTGTTGATGACATAGAAAAAAGAAAGTTTTTTGGAAAGGCCTCTACAAATTCTGATGATGGCCTGTTAGATACACAAACATCTATTGGTAGGTTAGTAGATCAAGAAAGAGCAAGAGGCACAATTACACCGGAAGGTGAGTTGTCTTTGCAGGACATGTTATCTGCTAGATTTATTGGTGGCGAAAAAAGCCCAGCATCTTTAATTCAAGGTGTAAGAGATATTGGATACGCTTCTACTATTGCTAATCCTTATACTGCGCTAATTAATTTAGATGAACTTTCTAGGTCTGCCGCTATTTATGGCTTTAGAAATACGTTAGCTAGTTTGTTTGGTAAAAAATATACTGATGTAGCTGAGCTCGGTTTAAGAAATGCAGCCGAGGAATTTGAAAGTCCTGAAAAAACAGCACGATTTTTAAGAAGTATGTTTTCTGCTTCTGGGTTTACTAAATTAGACAGGCTGGGCAAAGATGCTACAATTAATGCAGCTCTTAGAAGATTTATGAGCAAAGCACAAACTGCAAAAGGAAGAACAGAATTAAGAAGACAGTATGGTGCACAGTTCGGTGATGAGACAGAGGCGTTGATTCAAAACCTTCAAGATAGGACTGTTACAGATAACGTAAAGCAGTTAGCGTTTTCTGCTCTTGCTGATCTTCAGCCAATAGCTAGATCCGAAATGCCAGAAGTATATTTAAGAAATCCTAATGGAAGAATCCTTTATCAGTTAAAATCGTTTACACTAAAACAGTATGATCTTGTAAGAAATCAAATTGTCAATGAGTTTAGAACTGGAAGTAAAGCACAGGCTGCAAAAAAAGCTGCTGTTCTTATGGCTTATATGACTGCTTCAGGGACTGCATTAGGTGTTGTTAGAGACTTAATGTTAGGAAGAGAAGTAAAGCCAGAAGATATTCCGGGAAGGGTTATGTGGACATTGCTTGCTCCTTATGGAATGAGTAAGTATCTAGGAGAAAGGTACTTTCAAAGAGGAGATATTAGCGGTGGTGTGCTTAATACTATCGCTCCTGCTACACCTCTTATTGACGAGCTATTTAGTTTATCTGCAAATGCTGGTGATTACGCTTCTGGCGAAAAAGAAATTGAAGATGATCTGTTTAGGGCGATAAATGACGTTCCTGTTATTGGTAAATTAATTTACAATTGGCTTGGCGGCGGAGCAGAAAAATGGAACGAAAGAGAAGAAGAACTCAGAGAGGAATAGTCAATGCCTATCTTTAGAGGATCACAGAACGCTACTATCTCTACTGGTGATATTGTAGCTACACAAGCTGATATAGCTGCTGCTGTCACATTAGCGGAACAAGCCCAAGCTGCTGCTGAGGCTGCACAGGCTGCTGCTGAGACTAGTCTAGATGACTTTGATGATAGGTACCTCGGTGCTAAGTCTTCTAACCCTACAGTAGACAACGATGGCGATGCTCTTATTGATGGTGCTTTGTACTACAACACCACAGAAGATGTGATTCGTGTCTATGATCTATCTTCTGATACATGGTCTGATATAAAGCCATCTGCTACAGAGCAGGCAAATATCAATGCTGTTGCCCCTATCGCATCCCAAGTAGAGACAGTAAGTGATAACATTTCTGATGTAACTACTGTTGCTGGAGTGTCAACTGACGTATCAACAGTTGCCGGTGTTTCTACGGATGTTACATCAGTCGCTGCTATTGGCACAGATGTTACAGCGGTGTCAGGAATTACAGCAGATGTTACATCGGTAGCTGCCGTAGACACAGATGTTTCTGCTGTTGCAGGTATTACATCTGATGTGACTACTGTGGCTGCAAACATTGTTGATATACAGAACGCAGATCAGAACGCACAAGATGCAGAAGCAGCAAAGATTGCAGCAGAATCGGCCTTTGATAGTTTTGATGATCGTTATCTAGGAGCTAAATCATCAGAGCCAACTGTTGATAATGACGGTGATGCACTGCTTACCGGAGCACTCTACTATGACACGACTTTAAGTCTTTTAAGAGTGTACACAGGATCAGTTTGGGCGAGTATTGACTATGACCCAACCAACGTCGCTATCACTGGCGGGAACATTGATGGTACAGCTATTGGCGAAACTACTCCGTCTACTGGTGACTTCACGACTGTCAATGCAGATGCGGTTGTTGTGCCGGGTGAGCTACTCATGCCGGTCAATGGAGAGATTCTGTGGCCTGTTGATCTAACTGTGCCTGATAACTTTTTTGACACCAGCCTGCGTCTTTTTACTGCCCCTAATGAGCGAGCTGTAATTGCTGCTACTCCAGCAGGTCTTTTTACTAATGGAAAGGACGGTGCTTGGCTTGAGCCGTCTCCGACGACTACCTACACCGATACCAGCGGCACTACTGCTGCTACTGTTGGAGATGCAGTTGCTCGTATTGATGATCTGTCCGGCAATGACAACCACGCCACTCAGGCAACCTCTGCTGCTCGACCGCTTCTGGCTGCAACGCCTGATCGAGTAACCTTCGATCTGGTAGACGATAACTTCTCAATGGACTTTACTGGGTCTGGTGGTTTTACCGCTACGCTATTACAGGGTTCGGATGAGGGTATTGTTCACGCTAAGGTATCTGTCCCTGATGGTGCATACTCAATCACTCAGGATGAGTCGTATTTCCCCAGCGATAACATTACAGGACTGTTCCTTGTAGAAGGTGATATTGCAGCCAACGCAGTGCCAAGCGTAAAGAACTACCTTGTTGGCAAGGGCGCAGGTGCTGACTTTGCTGGTGTGACGAGTATGGAGAGTTGGTTCAAAGAAAGAGACGATTTAATTGAGTTGTATGCTAATGACTGGGACGTATCATCTGTCACTGATTTTAGAAATTTTGCAGAAAGAGCCGATATTACTGTTTTAAATGTATCCAACTGGGACACATCATCTGTTATTACTTTTCTTCAGTTTGTAGATAACTGCTCTAGCCTCACAACACTAGATGTTAGTAATTGGGACACGTCTTCTGTTACTAGTTTTGATAGGTTTGCACAAAGATGCAGCAGTCTCACTACACTAGATGTCTCTAACTGGGACACGTCATCTGTTACTGATTTTAATTCTTTTGCACGCAACTGTTCTAGTCTAACAGCACTAGGTGTTAGTAATTGGGACACGTCTTCTGTTACGAGTTTTAGAAGGTTTGCAGCCGGCTGCGGTAACCTCACAACTTTAGATGTCTCCAACTGGGATACTTCTTCTGTTACGAGTTTTAGAGATTTTGCAATTAGCTGCGGTAACCTCACAACACTAGATGTTAGTAATTGGGATACTTCTTCTGTTACTAATTTTTCTAATTTTGCACGTAGTACAGATATAAGTGTTTTAGATGTCTCTAATTGGGATACATTTTCTGTTACTAATTTTAGTGATTTTGTACGAAACTGCTCAAGCCTCACAGCTTTAGATGTATCTAACTGGGATACTTCTTCTGTTACTAATTTTAGTAGATTTACACTAGACGCTTCCAGTCTCACTACCGTCACAGTAACAGGCGGGACAGGCAATCCTTTTGCGGATAGCCCTTGTACTAATTACGAAGAGGCTTTTACCAACACCAATCTAACCCAGCAGTCGATTGATGACATTCTTGTTGCAATTGAAGCGGCAAACACATCTAACGGTACCTTTGACCAGTCAGGTGGAAATGCACCATCAGCCACGGGTGAGGCAGCGATTGATGATCTTAGAAGCAGAGGCTGGACAGTCACCGTCGAAGGAGGATATTAATTATGAGAATCACTATTGCCTGTCCTGAGGTGATGGTTGCTGATGCCAATCAGTTTGCTATGGCTGTAGGCGATGGCCCGGCAGATGCCAATACTTACCGAGAGAACTTCTGGTACGACGCAGAAGCCAACGCCTATAGTGCAGCATCCTTTACTGCTGACCAGAGCTGGATTGACAGCCTTGCAGGTGAGGTCACCCGCCCCGCATGGGACTCGGAAAGCACCATCGACATGGCTGCTGCTAACCGGGCAAAGGACGCGCTGACACTGTACTCACCAGAAGAAGGCGGGTCTGCCAGTGTTGGTGCAATTGTCGGTATCTACGGCATTGCTGGCCCCGCTGCTCTGGAACTGCTTGGGCTAACTAAAGATAAGCCAGAACTGCCTGAAGACATCGAAGAGTAAAGGAATAGACAATGGAACCATCTTTCATCATTAACATCATCATGTCATTTGTCCTAGTCCTGATCGGCTGGTTTATGAGAATCCTTTGGGACAGTGTAAAGCGCCTACAGTCTGACATGGCAGAGCTGGAGCGTCATGCCTCTGAGACCTATGTAAGACGTGATGACTACCGAGATGATATGGCTGAAGTTAAGTCTATGCTACGTCAGATATTTGAAGTGTTAAACGGTAAACAGGATAGATAATATGTGGGCAGGTATTGTATCAGCAGTGGCGGGTATTGCTCAGTCTTGGATTGACAGCAAGAAAGCTAAGTACGAGGCTGAGAAGACCTTTCAGATGAAGATGGCGGAGATGGAGGCCACTTGGGATCTGATTGCTCTCAGGCAAGCACAGTACAGCATCAAGGATGAGATCATTACTATCATCATCTTCTTTCCGCTAGTTGCTTGGTGGTTTCCCTCTCTAAGGCCACAGGCGCTTCAGTGGGCTGAGTTTGTTACTACCATGCCATACTGGTACCAGATGGTTATGTTCGGCATTGTAGCGGCTTCTTTCGGCCTTCGCTGGTGGTTCGGTAAGCAAGGGTTCAGTATAAAAAAAGGCAGCCCATAATAAGACTGCCTAGCTACCTTAGGACTATACATAGCCCTCGATGATCTTGTATCTTCGGGGGTTCTTTTTTTCTAGCCTATCTAGAGCTTCTCTGAACCCACCGCCGGCTAGTAATTTAGCATTATCCATAGCCCTAGTCTTGACCTGCTCTGCGTATCGAGAGTCTAGTAGTTCTACAGCAGCCTCTACCTTGTCATCGTTGTCAATAGCATGGAGCATACCTTTGAACTTTAATAGTGTAGGTACGCCAAGGTTAAAGGCCATGTCAATCAGCACAGTCTGCTCATCTTGGTCACACATAGGGAACATGGCAAGTCTACTTTCTAGCTCCTCTGTGTGCTTTCTGATGTCTCGTATCAATAGATCCTCAAAGAACATCTCAGCGTTAACAGGACTTTTGAAATTAGTTCCACTGAATAGCTTAAGGACCTCAACAACATCAAGTGGGTTGTCTTCTAGGTTCCTGCCGTACCCTACAGTCCACTTGCCTACTGTGTCTTTGTAAGGTGATGTTCTGTAACCCTCGTGTTTCTTTACACGCTCAATCATCTTATCCGTTATAGCCATCTACCTGCTCCATTTCAGCGATCAAGTAATCTAAGTACCAGCGGGCTTTTTTCAAATCTTCCAGACCGTTTTTATAGGTGTAGCGCCAAAGGTATTTTTCAGTGTTGCCTTTTAGGTAACCTCTAAACTCTATTTCTGTCATAGAGGCTTTGATTGCCTCAATACACTCAATGCCACCTACGTTGTAGTGGATAGGTTTTTCTACATTGTCATACAACCCATCTTCTATAGCCTCTCTTTCTTGAGGCGTAGTCAAATCTATTGTGTTCAAATCGTCCATTTTAAGGGTGCCATAGTCCGCAGTCACCTGCTCGTAGTCATCTAGCAACTGGTTTTCATAACTAGATTGCATGGGATTTGTGGTTGATGCGTTCTGGTACATGAATCTGTCTTCTGCGTGTAAGTTACTCATATCTTAAAGCCTCCCAGCTCACTGGTGCTACGTCTTTACATACTTGGTCTACTTGTACAGCCAAGTCCCTTATCTCTTTCTGTGCGTCGTCCTGCACTCTTTCGTTGCAAAGTCTGGCATAGGCGTACAGGCTTGCAGTCTCAACCCAGCTAGTCTCTACACCCTGTGGCAGGATCATCCTAGCCTGCTCTGGTGCTACACCCTGAGAGATAAGGTTGTTGTATACCTTGACAGAGTGTTCGGCCATCTGCTGCCAAGTCTGTTGGATAGTGTGAGAGTATTCATGTGTACCACCGCTGCCCTGCTTAATGCTGCCCTCTGGTGCTGATCTCCAACTATCAGGGTGAAACACAGATGGCTCAGTCCTGATGTACCTGCGGCTCTCTTCGTTTCTAGCAAACCCTACTGTGTGCCTGTACCACTGCCTAGCGACAAAGATAGGGGCCGTGATTCTAAACTGTAGCATCACATGGAAAAAGGGGCTTGTGTGGCCGTGTGAGGCTAGGTATTTAATCAGTCTAGCATCCTTATCGTCAAACACATCCTTTTTCTTAGAAAACGAAACTCGTGCACAATTCGTGACAGTAATGTCACTCCCCATGCTATCAATCAACTCTGCTTTCATACTTAATATCCCCAAATCCTAATCTCACCACAATACTTTCCAAAAGATAAATCAAGTTCAAACAGGCAGTCGCCTCCGATCTGCGCTCCAATGAAGAAGTGAGAACGAACAGTCTTGTCTATCTCTACTCTGAACAAGTCTCTTTGAAAGCCAAGATCTTTTCCAATTATAAGCCACCAAGACTTGCCCTCACCCCAAGCTTTTGATCCATAGTTTAATAGTTTCATAGCCCTAGTAGTCCTCTCAATCCGTGATTAGCTATAGCGTTAGTTATGATAGCAAGGCAAGTTAGGATGTGGAGGATGACCCACGCTGTGCGGATCAGGGCCACCACATCTGCCTTTCGGCTATCGGAGTAGGCTTTAGTGCCTATCGCCTTAGCCCATATTTCCCAAGCCTTACGTAACTTCACAACCCGCCGCTCCGCAGGCGATCTCTCCAGTCAAGTCAGTATTATCCTCTGCCTCTTGTACTTGTGTCAAGTCGATAGAAGTAAGGGCTGACTCCATTACCTTGTACTGCTCCTCATCGATGTCCTCGAAAGGTGCCTGCTTGTAAGTACCACCCATGTAAGGTAGGACAGAAATACCGTTAAAGTGGTTACGGTTCTTCCACATCCAATCACCTACTAAGTCCCACTCATCCTCTTTGACTGACACAGTTACTGACACATTATGGCTATTTTGGCCATCCCTGTGACCAGTACGCACCCACTCACGGTTGAACCTAGACACACGATCTAGCAACTCTAGTGGTGACTCGTGTCGAAGGATCGCTGTCTCTGGTGCCTTCTGCGGGATCTCGATAACCGCCTGATCGTCAGGTCTAAAGTATTCATCTTCTACCAACTCAGGATGGTTCTCTGCTAGGTAACCATAGATAGCTTCGTTCTTACCTACCCGCATACGGCGGATGTAGTAATCATTGTGCCAAGCATGGATACCAGAGCTAGTACCAAGCACAAGCGAGCTGGTGCCTGACGGCTTGATCGTAGTGGTACGGGCTGCCTCGTTGATACCTAGCTTCTTAGCTACACGCTCGTTCTCTTTCAGTACCTCCTCCGTAGCCTGCTCTAGGTCTAGCGGCAGTACAGCACCTGATCCAATGCCTGTCATACCAACACCGATCAGGGCATCTTTCTCTGTAGTTTCCTGCCACACATCCCTAAGGTAATGAAAATCGGTATATCCCGCTTGTAAAGTCCCGATGAAAGAAGCAGCCTTGGCTCGCTCGTTCAGGTCTTTCTGGTTCTCTACGTTACTTACGTTAAGCTCACACAGGTTACAGAATTGATAAGGGCGCAGCCCAATCTCAGCGCAAGGGTTAGTTCCCCAGTCCTTGTCGTTAGAGAAAAGTACACCCGGCTCACCTGATCCTGATGCTTCTACCTTTTCCCATAGGCTATCAAAGTCCTTGCGACTTACCTTGTGCCGAAGGATGACAGCAGAGTTGTTAGCTCGTCCTCTGTGAGGTGCAGTCTCCCACCAGTTACCGTGTTTAGCTGCCAGCATCTCTTCATCGTCCATACTGAACAGACTGATTAGGGCTGCACGTCGGATGCCACCAGCAAGTACAGCATCAGCGATGTAGCACATAATGTCGTGTACTTGGATAGGCTTGAGCTGTACACCTCGACCACCTTCCTCAATGGCAGTCTCAAACACCTTTTCAATGTTGTGCAAGCAGTCCTTTAATGGCTGTGGACCGGGAGCCTTGCCGCCTGATGTAACTAAATTAGCACCCTTAGGACGGATGTCAGAGAAGTCAAACACAGGGCGTGGCTTGCCGTAGAAGTAAGACTCACAAAGAAACTTAACAGCGTCTGCCCATCCTTCAATACTATCACCGACTAGGAATCTCTTTTTCTTCTTCAACGGCCCAGAGATACTCGGTAGTTCACGGACGTGGTGACGCTGTACGCTGTAACCTACACCTGTACCACCTAACAGAAGAAACATAGCTTCTGAGAAAGACTCAGGTGCATCTACTGGCATGTAAGCACAATTAAAGATCCGGTTAGGGCTGTTCTGGATAGGCTTACCACCAAACTGCAAAGACCGCATAGAAGGCAGAACCTTCTTAGTCATTACAAACTTCTTGTAAACATCCTGAATCTCTTTCTTTAGCTTAGGATACTTGTTGATGTGCATAGCCATGTTGCGCTCAACAAGCTCCTCCCAAGTCTCTCGACGTCCGATCTCTGGCACATAGCGTGCGTACTTTGTAAACGTCGTAATGTCCGACAAGATCTCTGCGGATCTAGTTGTGATTGCTTGCTCTGTCATAATTTCTCAAATCCCTTATCTGTACTAAACCAAATTTCTTTTACGTTGGCTTCCTCTAGTGCCAGTCTGCAAATGGGGCAGGGTCGGCTGTTTCTTAGGTCACCCTTTTTGTTAATCCTACACACTACCACTGTCTCTATGTCATCTCTTGCCCTGATAAGAGCAGCTATCTCAGCATGAAGACTAACTTTTTCTATCTTTCCTGTCCGCTTGGCGTACTCTGCTTGCATCGGATGAGTCTTTCGAGAGTTGGTAGCCCAACTAACAATCTGTCCTTTCTTGTCCAAACAAATCGCTGCGTGCCTAAACTTAGCCGGACTATGCTTTGCGAAGTCGATAACCTTGTCAATGTAGTCCTCCCTAAGCTCATCCATGTCAGTGCTTCTCGCTAGTCAGATACTCATCTAGCATTGCCTGTGTCACTAGGACAAGCTCCTGCCCTGTTGTGTAGTCCTGATCTTTTTCTAGGTTATCCTCAAGTGTAGTGTTGAACAGAAGAGATCTATAAGCACCTAACCCTGTCTCTGGGTTCTCATAGAACTCGATTACTCCAGCAAGCTCGTAACCCATGGCTTCCATGTCTGGGTTAAAGTCTACCTCAAAGTCCAAGTTCTCATCAATCTCGTTGCTCATAGATACTTCTCCTTCAAGTAGTTAAGACTAAGAGGCATACCGCAGTAGAATCCGTTGCTAACCTCGTTCTTCATCATCACGCCATCAAACCTAGCGTTGCCCTGTGGCCCCATGTAGTCCTCATCGTGCTCGTAGCATGTGCCCCAGACTAATCCAATCTTAGGTCTGCCTAGTGCATCGTGGATCATACCGTGCTGGTAAATCTGCTGGTGCCCTTGGCTAAAGCTCTGTCCTACCTTCTGTAATCGGTTCTCAATGTTACCTGACAATGAGTTCTTGGTTAGAGACAATGGGTTTACAAAGTAGTGAGAGTATAAGATACCATCAATCTCTACTATGTCCAGAAAGCCGTGTTGTTCCCAACCGTACTCCTTTAGCTTTAGGTCATGGTACCCTACCGTTCCCTCTAGCCGTGGGTCTTTGTGTACAGCCCGTGTAATCCTATTCTCATGGTTACCTAAGCAAAACACTAACCGAGGATTGTACCGCTTCTTTTTGTTCAGCACACTGCGCTTCTGGTACTTCTTCAGCGGACCTAGTAGCTGATCCATCCCATCAATACCCGCCTGAATGTCCTCAGCGTAGGTCTTGTCATGGAAGTAAGCAGAGCTTCTCTCCTCGTAGGATGACAGACTACCCATGTCCCAGTGGTCACCGATATGGACAACCACGTCAGGCTTCATGTCTACAATTAAGTTACCGATTGCACGAAGATAGTTCTTGTCAGTCTCCGGCTTGCAATGGATATCTGGTATAAACAAATGTTTTTTAGTCGATCCAGTCATAATTCCAACGCTCTTTCCTAATTATTGATTGTATTGTTCTAACAGATACACCATATTCTTTAGATAACATTTTATATGTGTACTGCCTAGGCAAATATTTTTGTCTTATTTCTTTTACATTTTCTTTTGTCAGTAAACAGTTTCCATGCTTTTCTCCTTGTGCATTGGGCCTAGGCTTGGTTGCCCTCTTTCTATCTTTTTTGTCTCTCATGTTATCTTGGTGAGTTCCTAAATAAAGATGTTCAGGATTAACACAACAAGCAACATCGCATTTGTGAAGTACATACATGTCTTTTGGGTCTTCTACATGCACCATATAAGACAGTCTATGGGCAGAAACGGTTTTACCTTCTATCTTGACTCTTCCATAACCGCCACGATTTAAGGACTTGTCCCATATCCAGCAGCCTGTCTCAGTAACTGGTGTGGAATACCTTTCAATCGTATCAATAAATTTTTCTTTATTCAACCCAATCACTTGGAATCTGTTCCCCTATGGCATAATCAAAACCGTATTTTTCGCACCACTCAGAATATTTCATCTTCTGATTCTTGGTGCACCAAGCATCACGCTGAAAGAGAAACCTAAGGTCAACGTCTGGGTTGCACTCTTTAACAGCGATCATCTTCGTTCTCATCTCGCCAGTAAACCTACCCTTGATCTCTACATGAATGCCGTTGCCTAACACAACATCTGGTGTGTACTGGTGACACTTCAGCATTACCTTGCTGCCGCACTCTGGGCAGAAACCTTGTTTTACCTCCTTTGTGTAGTCTAGCTTGTAGGGTTCGTACTGATACTTAATCCCTCTGTTACGAAGATTGTTACAAACCCTCCTCTCTAGCCCTGATCTGTACCGTGGCTCAGTCTTCGGTCTCGCCATGACTGTCGTCCCACATGTCTGCTAAAATGTTAATAGTAGTTGCGCGTTCGTATAAAACTGTATCGATTTCTTCTTTCAAATCTTCTAATAACTTGGTTTCAATATCATCAACTGTTTCATAATCAGTGCTTATGTGTTGGATAAGCTCTATTAATGTATCTTCGTAGTTCATTCTGGTGGCCTCCAGCCCTCATCGTTTTCACCTCTCATCAAGTAAAGTAACTTGCACGTCGTGTGCATCCTCTCGACCGCCTCTTCCTCCTCTATGCCCTGCTTCTCTAAGTTTATGACCCAATGTTTTCTAGCTGTACGGTAGTAATCAAGTTCTCCTTTACAAGTCTTAAGTAGTGAGTCAGCGCGTTTGCCTCCTATCCTGTACAATCCGGGGATGTTATCTGCATTGTCTCCTGTAAGTACTTGACACCAGTAGTTGTGCATTGCCTCATCTTCTGTGATGCGGTACATGCTGCCCTCTTTGTTGTGCGTAGGCCAGCGATAGTGGTAGCCCGGTACGTTGTCTAAGTCCTTGTCGATAGAGCAGATAACCACGTTCTCATCTTCTTGTCGCCATGCCTCCCATCCAATCGCTGCAACCTCGTCGTCTGCCTCCCAACCTTCCCTGCTGATCACTGCGTTCCACTTATCAATCAAATGCTGGCGCACAGTGTCATAGTGAAAAGGCTTTTGATAGTCCTTACGGTTGCCTTTATAGTCCTCTGAGATTGCAAACCTAAAGTTTTTACTAAGGTCAGGCACTGTCAGCCAAACTTGTACGGCAGTGACGTACTCATAACTGTCAATAATGTTCTCTATCAAACCATCACAGTTAGCCCTAGCATCGTCCTTACTCCTAGGAAAAGGCTCTACCGCATCTCCTGCATGGATAGCTGCTTCCTTAGCGTCTCCTTTTAAGCTGTAGGTATTGCAAAGCCTGCCATCATCATCAAACACGGCCCAATCCTGAGCAGCAAATGCCGCAGCATAAACTATAGAGTCAGCATCTATCACTAAAACCGTCATTTTTGAGCATGTCCTCTATTTGCTTCTCAAAATCCTGCTTTTTTGAGCGCCTCGATGGTTGTAAATGTTTTCCGCCTTTACGCATCCAACGGTCATCTTCTCTTAGCCACTCAGGTTGTTTACGTTTAGTCTTACTCATAACTCTATAAAAGTTGGTGCCCCGGGCAGGATTCGAACCTGCAACCTACGGATTAGAAGTCCGTTGCTCTGTCCAGTTGAGCTACCGGGGCGTTTAACATCAGAACGGGATATCGTCGTTAAAATCTTCTTCTGTTTGTGCTGCTTCCTGCTGGTTCTCTAACTCCTTTTCTTTCTGGCTGGTGCTGCCTTTCTCTGCGTATGGCACAAAGAACTGGTCAGCAATTCGTAGCACGTCCTCTGCCGCCTGATCTAATGATGATTTGCTGGTAAGGGTTGCAGCTACAATCTGTGCAGCATAGCCCATAGCAGACTGCCGCATGATAGCAGCCTGTCGATCATCACCGCCTACGAAAGAGTTAGAATTGCGTACAGCGCCACCGCTACCACGATTGCTAGAGCCACCCACGTTAGAATTTCCACCACTACCGGCCTCCTTTAGTGTTACATCACTTGCTTTAATGTTGTTGTAGGTGCGACCCCCGCGCTCTACGGTCTCGCACACGGCCTCAATGACATCGCCCTCTGCAAGCTGGTGCCATCCTGAACCCTGCTTGATGTTGGCCGCTGGCTTTTTCTTCTTGCCCAGTCCGTACCACTGTCCATCAATGTTGACGTTGACTGCAAACTGGTTGCCGTACTGGTCAGCCTCGCCAAAGTCTTTAACATAGATCTTGTCAATCTTACCTTGGATAATTTGCTTACTCATGGTTCAAATACTCCTTACGTTGACTATCTTCTAGTTCGTTAAATACGTCTTCTGCTTTTATTGGGTTTATAATATATCCGCACCCATTGAGCATGTTCACAAATTCCCGCAAAGCATCCTTCCAGCAGGTAGGGTCAATTGTTTTTTGAATATAAGTGCTAGTCTCTCTGTCGTCAATCTTGATAGTCATCTTGCCATCTGCAATATCATCAAATGGAAACTCTCTCATCTCATCACCTCAGTGAGTGTCGGCCCATGTCTCGCCCGCCTTAACTTCGCCAGCAAGCGGACACCGTAGCTTCAAAAACTTAGTAGCTTCTGCAAATGCTTCATCTACACTACTATTATAACCCGATATGTCGTCTATTGCAACCTCCGCTTGTACCTCATCGTGTATGTTACCTACGAAAGTAACATCTAATCCTCGCTCCTTGATCTTTCTATCTAGGATACAAAGCACAACCTTCATGGCTATGCCACCGCCTGACTGGAACAGGTAGTTTAGTGCCTTGTGTTTCATTATCTTGCCTTGCTCGTCTCGGCGCATCCATATCTTCCTGCCATCAAGTCCGATCAGGTATCCTCTGGCGGCTGCTTTCTCAACCTTTGGTTTAAGTGTTGATATGCCCGGAAACACCGATTCCACTGCCTTAATGATCTTGTCTCCATCGGCCTGTGAAAGATTAAGTATTGACGCAACCTTGCGAGCAGAAGCACCGTAGACAGTAGAGTAGACACAAGACTTTGCCTCATCTCTTGTCTCCACGCCGTAGGGTCTACATGCTTCGAGCACTCTAGTGTGCGGATCTGTTCCAAGACTTTTGTCCCCGTTAATAAGGGCATCAGTGAAAGCGTGTGAGTTAATGTAGTGTGCTGCAATTCTAAGCTCCAGTCCTTCTGCATCGAACCCAACTAGGGTATAACCGTTCCCTTTATGGGTAAACAATCCGCGCATCTCTTCACCAAAGAATACATCAGGGCTGGCCTTAGGTACGTTAGCTACGATCTTGTGTGTCATGCGCCCAGTGTTGGTGCCGTTAGGGTTTGCACAAGCTGGTACCCTGCCGTCTGGTCTGCAAGCCTCGATCCATCCAACTATCTGGTTTTTACGGTGAGTAACCTTACTGTACTTGGCAAGTTGTTGTCCTACTGTGCTGTGCATCTTGACTAGGTTAGGGCACGGCTCACCGTCTACCTTAATCTTTGGGTGACCTGTCGGTGTGTAAGCTGTAGGCTGCCATCCAAGTTGCACAAGCCTAGCACCTACCTTCTGGTGCTGGCTAAGTTCTATAGGGTGCCACTCTATCTTACCGAAAGGGCCACCAACATCCTGCCCTATGTCCGCCCTGACTGATAACTTACCAGCCTTAGTAAAAGGCTTATCTACTACACCTTTGGCGATATAGTAGTGTCCGAGCATAGCTGAAATGTCCGGCTTAATTTCTGACTCAATCTTTTCTAACTCTGCAACTCTCTGCTTTGCCTGATCTAGATTAAACTGCCAACCCGCACGCTCCTGAGCCGCAATGATCTCAGCGACTTTATGTTCAATACGCATTGGCAGTTTCCAGTCAGGTTTCACCTGCTCATCTCCTTGCAAAGTGCCTTATAGACTTCGTGTGTAACTTCAACGTCTCTCTTACAATATTCTAGCATGTCTTCACTGTACTCAGCAAACGAATCACAGTCGCCCTTGTGGAACCCAAGCCGCATACCCCAAGCCTCTAGGCTGTGTGGGCCTACACGCTGTGGCAATCCCTTCGGGCGCTCACGGTCAGGGTTCAACAACCGAGACATGACAAGTGTGTCTATCTCTGACTGTGTCTGCATATAAAACTCACCGATGAATCTCTCATCGTTCCATTCACACCACTGCCACAGTGCAGGAATATCAAAATTGATGATGTTATGTCCGATCACAATGTTACCTTCTAACGCCCTGACGAAATGCTCTATCTGGTCTGGGCGGTACTCGTACACAACACCTGTCTTAATATCTTTGGCTACAGCACAATGCACAGCAGTCATTTGGTCAAGCAGTCCGTCTGTCTCAATGTCGATCACTAACATTCTAGTAGTCATCAGATTTTTCCTCCGTCAATAATCATGCTCTGGTACCTCGCAAGTTTCTAATCTTCCTGTCATCTGATTAAGTTGCACCACATCTGTTGGCCCTGTAAAGCCCCACTCCCTGTTTTTCTTAACATTGATGCGAACCCGTCCCTTGTGCTCATCCTCTGTCTTCTCAGGCTCTAGGGCTGCGATCCAGAAAGCGAGCTGTTCAAAGCTGCCTGATCCTCTGGCAGATGCTGGGTCGATGTAGAGCCACTGTGCGTCATAGACCTCATCCTTAACGTAATAGTGCTGGTCGATCCTGCGAATATGGGCAACCATTACCATGCTGCTGCCTGTTGCAGCGCAGAACGCCGCGACCTCTGACAGCACGTTGTCAATCAACTTCCGCTCGTTGCTCCTCTCATCGTGTGAGAAAAGGATGCTGATGTGGTCAAAAATAAATCGCTTAACACCTTGGCTGCGGTAGTACCTCAGCATGTGTAGCAGTCGATCAACACTTAGTCTGCCGCTGGGCCCAAGATCGATAAACCAAGTCCGACCATTGTTAATAAGATCATCATAGCTTTTCCTCGCCTTGTCCTCTGGTATTAGCTCAGGTTTTAGTCGATAGCGCGGCAAAGGGATGTCATTGTCTAGCGCAACCAGCCGCTGCGTTGCCTTCTTTAAGTCCTCCTCTAGAAAAAGCCATGCCACCTTTTCGTCAGTGTGCTTGATAAGCTCGTAGCCCATCTCTGCCACCCATGTAGACTTACCTACACCCGGTGGTGCCATAACAATGCCAAGCTCACCATCGCGCAAACCGCCTAGCTTTTTGCTGAACTCTGGAAAGCTTTTGAAATGATAGCCAGACTTGATAGGCTCACGGATCATATCGTAGCTGACATCAGATCCGGGAATGATAAGTTCTGGCTGGTATTCCTTAGCCTGAAAGCAAGCTCTGACAAGCTCTCTAGTTTTGCCGTTCTTGATGCAATCGTTGGCATCCTTGCAACCGTCCGGTAACTCGGCAACCTTGATCTTTACCTCTGTCGCAAACAGCGCAGCAAACTTTTCGACACCTTCTCGGCCCTGTTCATCGTTGTCAAATACCAGAAGTACACCCGCAAAGCTCGTGATGTAGTCCCACGCCTCACGCTTCTCAAGACCACCGCAGCCCGCACCGTTAGGGATCGATACCACCGAGTAATCCTTGCCTTGCGACTTGAACGCCTGCCACATTGCGAGTGCATCTTCCTCTCCTTCTGTGATAACGAGGAATTTGCCTCCTGCAGCATGTATTTGCTGACCAAATAACCCAGCATAATCTCCGATGACCTCCACGTCTTTTTTAATCAGTGCGTTTTTACGCTTGTACCCTGTACCCTTTCCACTAGGGAAAAAGACAGCCTGCCGGTCGTGTTCTCCGCTCTCTGGCTTGATAGCCTGCCTGACACCGTACTTGGCAACGGCCTCATCATTGATACCACGGTGCGACAAGTCCGCCAGCGGGTACTGTTCAACCTCCTGAATATCCCATCTGCTACTCATTCGACCTCTCGCTTTGGTGGTAACTTCGCCACCGTTCAACGCATTTCCTGAAAGATAGCCACAGTTAGAGAAACAATAGCCAGATCCGTCATGGTGAACACCTACACTGTCAGAACTTCCACACTTAGGGCAGGGCTGGCCAGTCTGTGCATATTTACCCATCTCGCCACCCTTCATCTTCATAGACAGCGTCAAGACCCTGATCTTTGTGTTCATCGTCTGGACGTGTCGCTATCTCATAACACTTCCGGCAAAAGTCGTCATAGATTCTGACTTCCTCTGCCGTTTGTCTTTTGTTACAGCAACGACACCTCATGGCTCTGAATCCTCCGAATGATCCGATCCTGTAGGTTGCCCTTGCTCACCACCTGATCGGCTCTCCTGTGGCTTCTCTGTGGCTCTCATCTTAAATTCTAGCTCCAATCTTAGCCACTCCTCCTCCTCTAGGTCATCGTTAAGGAAAGCCCGAGACATTCTGTCCTGCCAGTCACTAAACCATTTGTTACATTCTTCAGTTGTCATGTCTAATCCTCTCATCGTGTCCTTTGTCCTTGAACCTGTCACACCTAGCGAACGGACAGGCTGGCGTATCATGGTAAAGGCAAAAGTACTGTTGATAATACCTACAGTTGATACATGCGACCCGCGTTAACCATTTGTTACCCGATATAGTCTGCGATTTTTTTGTAGTCATCCTTACCCACCCGGTTGATCCATTTTTTTACAAATACGGACATATGCTGACCCATTTTGATATAGCTCTCTGAGTTCCTAGTTGGCCCAGTGTCTATAGCCAAGCCCAGCAGTTTGTCGATCTCTTCGTGGTACTCATCGTAACCATTGACAGCCTCGAAAAAGTAAAGGCGGCCCTCTTTGGTCTCGCTCATCCATTCGATAGCTTGATCTATTAAATAACCTACGTCGCAGGTCGCCTCCTCATCCTGACGGTGCATACGTGCGGTATAGCTAAGTTCCATTGATTCAAAGTTAAACATTTTTACTTTTCTCCATACTATAGATATATGTTAGATACTGTTAGATAGTATATAGATAATATATAGATACTATAGATACTAACAGTATCTGTTAGATAGGGTAACTGATAGTCGATACAACTGTCAACACCCTAACACTCACTGGCTGACCTCTAATCATCAACTGCGGCCCTTGGAGTGTGATCTCGTCTATTTCATCTTCACTGATCATGTAGCTTGCTACTGGTATAGATAACCCTTTGTTCAAAACTTCATCGTCAATTAGTTGTTTAAGTTCTTCAACTGCAAGTTTCGGGTTGTAATCTCTAGTGACTGAATGCCTGACCCTCCCTGACCATTCGGCAACGTGTACTGTCAAAAATTCCATAATTAAATATCCTCTATAAGCGTCTATAATAGCGTAACCGGTAGGTTATCCCTAGTTAAGTAACATTCGGCCCGTCTGGCGGCTCTGTGGGCGTCTCAGGGCTGATTCCCAGCCCTTTTCTTGCTGCCATTGCATCCATTGTGGCGTTCATCATGGTGATTTTGTCATCCTCACTAGCTGGCTCGATGCTCAGGCACTTTACCTGCGCGATACCTGTTCTGTCATCGGATTTCGTCTTGATCGGATAGTCTACCTTGTCATACTGTCCCGATATCCACTCAATGAAAGTTTGGGCGTCTGCTAGTGACTCAACCTCAATAAAAATTTCGCTCGGTATAGTCACCACCAGTCTATAAATAGTCATTGTCTCGCTCCCTTTCAGCAATAGACTTGTTACCCCATAGCATCAATAAAGCGCCAGCGATGGCCAGCGTGACTAGCCATGCTGTACTTGTACCCTCACCGCCGGCCGCAACAAAACAGCACAGCCCTAGTATCACTCTAATCATACCATCTCGCCTATTGTTTGGTTAAAGACCACCCTAACGCTGTCAATTTCAGCCTTTGGCACATCTCCCAGCGTATCGAGTACCCGCGCCCAGTGTTCTTGCGTAGCGTGGATACCTGATACGGCTACGCTGTGCAGCACAGCCTCCCGTATAGTCTCGCTCTCTGTTACCGGCAAGGCGGCAAGTGTACCACCGCTTGGGCTATAGTCACCCAACAGCCACTCCAAGCGTTCGTCGGTTGTCATATTGTCCGGGTTGTCGTCTCTCATTTCATGCTACCCCGAAAAGATACATTAAAAGAATGGCGGGAACCCATAGCAGGAAAAACCCCGCGCCAATAATTACAGTTTTCAATAGTAGGTCAAACATTGGCTTTACCCTCTACAAGAAAATACCCCGAAGCTTTGGGCGCGTGCTCCGACACTACCCATTGGCGCTCGAGTTTACCTAACAATGATTCAACGCCGCGCAGGGTATAGCGAGCCGCCAATTCCTCGCAATAAGTCCAGATCCCGCCCTCGACAAGATATTGTCTGCGCTCGCTACCTTTCCTGATTTTCCAGATTACGTATTCCATATCATGCCACCTTCCGGACAAATCCGCTGTTGTCGTGCTTCGCTTCGCCTTTCGCTTTGAGTCCTACCACCACACCGGCAGGATCAAGAAAACGTAGGTCGGTCTCGTCTCCATTTACTACCTTACGACCATACCATTCTGCGGGGATCTGGTCAAATACCACTGCGACGTTACCGCCAGCCATGGAGACCATACGGCACGCGCTGTCGTTATTTTCTGCAGCACTAAACGTCAAATGATAATTGGCGGGCATGTTACCTTCTGCCCACTTAATCGCACGCTGCGCGATTTTGGTATAATCGTAAAACTGGATTTCCGGGAAAGCCTCCATAGGGTTTCTGTATTCTACCCCATCACGCTCACATCGGAATTTCTCCCATGGTAGATCTGACGTACCATTAAGGCGAACAACTGGCACCATACCCTCGCGCTTGGCTTTACGGATCAGTGCTTCAATGGACCATACAAGCGATACCATGAAACCCTTGCGATCATCGAACAGCCAGCGGGTTTTATTAATCCGCGCTTGCTGGATCTTGTCGAACCTACCCCGGCCTGCAGTATTAAGGCACGCTGCCAAACATCCGGCGCTAGCCTTTGGGCAGACTTGAACCCCGGCGATATCACCCGGCGCTAAATGTAAAATGCCAGTCATGTAGCCTTTTGCTTCGCCTTTGGCGGTTTTGGTGTTGCCAATGCTGAGTATGTTGCGGTTTGCCATTTCTAAACCTCTTGTCGGTTTGGTTTCGTTTACTGTTGGGGACTAGATATACCAGACCCCAACGATAAAAGCAAACCCTAGATTATGCCGTCTTGCGTGTTGCAATCTCAAAAGCTGCTTTTGCTGCATCCTCTCTAAATGTTTTGTTTAACATTTTAGCGGATGTTAGATCATATCCTGCCAGCTTGGCGGCACATTCGCATGCTGCAAGGTCTAGATCAACTTTTGTAATGTTTAACGCTGAGTTATCTCGCATAGCGTCTAGCATGATTCCAGCTTGGGCGACTTGGTTTTTAAAGTCTGCATAGGTCATCGTATTGTCTCCAGTTGATAGGCGAGCGTTAGACGCTCGCATTTTTAAATTCAACGACAGCGTCGCATATCGCAGCCGCTAAAGTATCAATTGTCTTTTGAATCTCAGCGTTGTGCTCATTGTTCTCGCGATCAGTGAACCCGTCAGGTTTAGGCATATTGATTAATTCCTTATATAGCTCGATGCGCTCAAGGGCAACTTCAATCTCATGCTTTGTTGGGTGGATATATTCTTTCATTGTCATTCGCTCCAGTTAATAGGCGAGCGCGTCATGCGCTAGCATTAAGCTTCCGAGCCTTGTAGGCCAGTACGATATGAGAACCAAAAGCAGCGGCCGTTAGGTAGTAATTCAAACCGGCACGCTGGCATCATCGCTTGCGCTTCGTCGATAGTCACCAGCCCACGGGCAATCTGGCTGGCGGTATACTTGATAGTTTGTGTGTTGCTCATGGTGTCGGCTCCTGTGCCTTCCGTTTAAGTTGTGTACAGATTGCCACAGGTAGATCAGTACGTCAACAAGTTTTTATCTATCGATGATGCGGGTATCAATAGGCTTTATCTATGGCTATTAACTGCGGGTATATAGAGGAACGATAGAAGAACGTGCGGATATATAGAATAACGTGCGTGTCACACACTCTCTCTCCTCTCAACTATTCTGCATAGACTGTTCACCAGGTAGCGTTACCTTTCGTAACACTTTAGCTTGCCCAGGTACTTGTTGTATTTTTACCACAACTGTTGTTGTTTTTATACCACAGCCCCCCGTTATGTTATAACATATCAAATGCAAATAAGAATCACTCGCAAAGGTACTCTGTACAGGCATGGGGTACCCCCCTCATATGGTTTGGGTCCCATAGTGGGTATATACACACACAGCTACAAGTGAGGCAAAGTATTACAGGGCCTAAAATTAGGAGAAGAAGAATATTATGTTAAATATAAATAATTGGGGAACTATAGCAAGCTCAGGTCGCATGTAGACGACCTTCGCAGGGTGATTGAACGGGGTAAATATTTGATTTAACTGTATAATTAAAATAATACTTGACAAATGTATTGCAGTCGTGTATAATAGTGTTAGGAGTAGTTAAAAAATAAGGAGTAAAACTATGCCTTTACAGTCTACTTGGGAAGCGGAGATCCCTAGCATTATTGATATGATGGAGCAAGGAATCTGTTTAGATGCTATTGGAGCTAGTTATGGAGTATCTAAGCAAAGGATATATCAGGTACTGACAAAGTACGGTATTGATACACCTGCAAGAAAA